>Ga0308167_1000902_pt1 | contig 42171 bp, 33 predicted proteins | sample PhyCR1_2_FD_202138 | JGI IMG/M metagenome (GOLD analysis project Ga0308167, IMG submission 202138) | Phyllosphere microbial communities from UC Gill Tract Community Farm, Albany, California, United States - DLSLRC.R1 | ecosystem: Host-associated > Plants > Phyllosphere > Unclassified | place... | reverse complement strand
CATCAACGACGTCGAAGAGAAGTGGGCGCAGATCCAGAAGGAGAACCGCTGACATGGCGGCACTCACCGTGAGCGTCGTCTCGGCCGACCGCGAGGTCTGGTCGGGAGACGCCACCATGGTCGTCGCTCGGACGACGGAGGGCCAGATCGGTATCCTCGCGGGACACGAGCCCCTGCTCGCGACCCTCGCGCAGGGTCAGGTCCGCATCACCCGGGCCGACGGCTCGACGGTGGCGGCGGACGCCGAGGACGGCTTCCTGTCGGTCGAGCACGACACGGTCACGATCGTGGCGCGGCAGGCCGCGCTCGCGTCCTGACCGGACTGACCGTCCTCCTCCCGCCTTCGGAGACGAAGCGGGAGGGCGGGGACACGGACCGCACGCTCGACCTGCGTGCGCTGTCGTTCCCGGAACTGGCTGCTGAACGGGCCGCGGTGATCACCGCGGCCCGTTCCGTCAGTTCCGAGGAGTCCTCGGCCCGGACGGCCCTGAAGCTCGGCCCGAAGTCGATCGGGGAGCGGTTCCGCAACCTCGAGTTCGACACGTCGGGCACGATGCCGGCGATCGACCGGTACACGGGTGTGCTCTACGACCCGCTCGGCTCCCTCGACGCGGACGCCGCGACGCGTGCGTGGTGGTTCGAGCACGTGGTCGTGCAGTCCGCGATGTTCGGCCCCGTCCGCGGTGGCGATCTCGTCCCGGCCTACCGGCTCTCCCACGACTCGCGGCTCGGGTCCGTCCGGCTCGCGTCGCACTGGCCGGAGCCGTCCGCCCGGGTGCTCGCGGCACACACGGCGGACGGGCTCGTGCTCGACCTGCGTTCCGAGGGGTACCGGCAACTCGGCCCCGTCACGGGCGCGGTCGTCCCGCGCGTCGTGAGCGTCGACGGTTCCGGCCGGCGCAAGGCGCTGAACCACTGGAACAAGACCGCGAAGGGTCGGCTGGTCGCGCTCCTCGCCCGGACGGGCGCGGCGGCCACGACGACGGCCGAGCTGCTCGACTGGGCCGGCGCGCACGGGGTCGTCCTCGAGGAGCACGACGGCTCGTGGGACCTCGTCGCGGAGAGCCTCGAGCCCGCGACGGTCTGATCCCGGTTCCGCCCCGCTCGTCCTCCACAGGACGGGTGGGGCGGGTCGCGTTCCACAGGTGCCCACGTCGGCGGGTCCAGGAGGCGCGGCGTGCGTTTCGATGACGTGCATGATCCCCGTCACGACACGAAGCCACCCCGACGCCGCAGTGCGCTACCCGCGCGAGATCGCGGCCGCCGTCACCCTCCCCGCCGCCTGCGCGGCCCTCGTCGCGCCCGGCGACGCACCGTCGTCGCGTGGTGCGTCGATCGCGGTCGTCACGGCGTGCGGAGCACTGGCGACCCGGCTCGCGGTGATCCGGTTCCTCGCCGACCCCGCGCCGATCGAGCCCCGTGCGGTGGCCGCCTTCGACCCCTTCTCCGATCCGACACCACCGGCGTTGTGCGGGTTCGGTCCCGAGCCGGACCGGGCGCGTCTCCGGACCGCGGGTGACCGGTGCGCCGATGCCTGGCGGCACTGGCGTGCGGAGGACCCGTCGGCCGACTCGGCTGCCGGCGCCGCGGGGGCGTTGGCCGTCGCAGCGTGGTGCTCCTGGGCGCTCGGGTCCGCCGCGCGGGCGCAGACGCGGGCGCAGCACGCCCTCGACACTCGGGCGGACGATCCGTTGGCGGGCCTGGTGCTGCGCTCGGTCCGGGCGGGGAGCGGTCCCGCGTGGGACCGTGGATGACGGTCGGCGGACAGGATCGTCTACGGTTGTCTCGACCACGCTTGGAGGGCTCGGGTGCGCGACGACGACATCGACGACACGGTCGTCCGTCGACCCCGCGCCGCCGCGTCCCACGAACCGGTGTACGCGTCGGTGGACGACCTGTTGGGCGACACCGTGATCCGTCCGGTCCCGCCAGTCCCCGGTGCATCCCGACTCCCGGGCGCTCCGACCGCCGACTCGGTCGACGACACGGTGATCCGTCCGGTGCCGCCGTTGCCCGCCGCGCCGGTGGTGCGCGGCGTCTCGGAAGCGCAGGACGTCGACGACACGGTGATCCGTCCAGTGCCGCCCGTGCCGGGTGCGCCTGCCGCTCCGGCGACCGGTTCCCTCGACGACACGGTGCTGCGGCCCGGTCGCGCGCCGCGCCCGGAGGGCGGCTCGATCGACGACACCGTGGTCGGGGACCGGACGCACCCCACCACCCAGGGCGGGGCATCCGTCGGGGGCGAGCCGCGCCTCCCGTCCGACGTCCCCGCACCGACGACCAGGGTGCCGTCCGTGCGGATCGGTGACCGCGTCATCCGACTCGACCACCCCGTCATCGTCGGCCGGCGGCCCGCGCTGCCGCGGATCCTGCGCGGTCCGGCTCCCGAACTGGTGTCCGTCCCGTCGTCGAGCGGCCAGGTGTCGTCGTCGCACGTGATGCTGCACGCCGAGGGCGAAGCCGCCGTGGTCGACGACCTCCGGTCCACCAACGGGACCGTCGTGCGGCCCGCCGGGTCGGCGCCGTTCCGGATGCCGGCGGGTGCGTCGAACGTCGTGCTGACGGGTACGGTTGTCGAGATCGGTGACGGCAACGTGATCGAGGTCCTCTCGCCACACCTGCGGGTCGCACCGTCGTCGAGGGACCTCCCACCCCTTCCCACGTGGCCGACCGACCCACCCGCCGGCACGCCCCGAACCCCCAGAGAGCGATCCTGAAACGTGACCGAACTCGGCCGAGCAGCGACTGCGCACGCCATCGACGTCCCCGGTGCCGACGGCGCCACCCTGACGCTCTCGTGGGGAGCCGCGACCGACGTCGGTCGGCGCCGTGACCACAACGAGGACAGCTACATCGTCGGGGCGCCCTTCTTCGTCGTCGCCGACGGGATGGGCGGCCACCTCGCGGGCGACCGTGCGAGCGATGCCGTGGTCCGCCGCCTCGAGCAGGCGACGGAGAGCGCGTTCACGACGCGGCAGTCCATCCAGCGGGCGCTCCTGCTCGCCACCGCCGACATCGAGCGCGCAGCGGGCGGCAACGCGATCGGCGCCGGGACGACCGTCACCGGCATCGCGCTCGTCGCCGCGCAGGGACAGCCGGCTGCGCTCGTCTTCAACGTCGGCGACTCCCGGACCTACCGGATCGAGGGCGGCGTCCTCCGACGCGTCACCGTCGACCACTCGGTCGTGCAGGAGATGGTCGACGCCGGCCTCCTCCGCGCCGAGGATGCCGAGCGGCACCCGGACAGCAACGTGATCACGCGGGCCGTGGGCTTCGGCGAGCCGCCGGAGCCGGACTGGTGGACACTGCCGCTCCGTGCGGGGGACCGGTACATCGTGTGCTCGGACGGGCTCACCAAGGAACTCGGCGACGCCGGGATCGCCCGGATCGCCGCACGCGTGCCGGCGGCGCAGGACCTCGCCGAGCGTCTGGTGGGCGACGCGGTCGTCGCGGGCGGTCGGGACAACGTGACGGTCGTCGTCCTCCAGGTGGACGACGCCCCGGACGACGGCGACGTGGAGGACACGCTGCCGCGGCACTGAGTGCCCCCCGAACTGGGGGACGGGTGAGCTCGGGCTGCGCGCAGTGTGCGGAATGTCGGTCACCCACGGTTCGTACAATGGCATGGCCGTGACGAGAGAGCTGGCCGCTCGGCCGGGGAGGAGGGGACGATGGCGCGACGCCTGCCGTCCACCCCGCCCGTCATCGCGGGCTTCAGCCCCGTGCACGTCCTCGGTTCGGGTGGCTTCGCGGACGTCTTCCTCTACGAGCAGGACATGCCGCGCCGGCAGGTCGCCGTGAAGGTCCTGCTCGACGAGGTCGTGGACGACCGCGTCCGGCAGATGTTCCAGGCCGAGGCGAACCTCATGGCGCGACTCAGCACGCACCCGTCGATCCTCACGGTGTTCCAGGCGAGCGTGGCCTCCGACGGCCGGCCGTACCTGGTGATGGAGCTCTGCTCGTCATCCCTCAGCGAGCGGTACCGCCGCGAGCCGATCCCCGTGTCCGAGGTCCTCGCGATCGGCATCCGCATCGGATCCGCGCTCGAGACCGCGCACCGCGAAGGCGTGCTGCACCGCGACATCAAGCCGTCGAACATCCTGCTCACGGCGTACGGCAACCCGGTGCTGTCCGACTTCGGCATCGCGGCGACCATCGGCGAGGCCGACCCCGACGAGCCGATCGGCATGTCGATCCCGTGGTCCGCGCCCGAGGTGCTCATCGACGAGTCCCGCGGCACGATCCAGTCCGAGGTCTACTCGCTGGCGGCGACGGTCTTCTCCCTGCTCGCGGGCCGGAGTCCCTTCGAGGTCCGCGGCGGAAAGAACGGTGCGGCCGACCTCATGGGGCGCATCGACAAGGGCGGTGTGAAGCCCACCGGGCGGACCGACGTCCCGCCGTCGCTCGAGCGGCTGCTCGCATCCGCGATGTCGCGCAAGGTCGCCGGTCGGCCGTCCACCGTCATGGAGCTCGTCCGTGGGTTCCAGCAGGTCGAGGCCGAGCTCGGCATCCCGCAGACCTCGGCGGACGTCGCGGTCGAGGCGTGGGCCGTCGCGACGCCGACACCGCACGGTGACCGGACGATGATCCGCGAGCTGCAGCCCCCGACCCGCGTGGGTGCACGTCGGCGCACGCGCAAGGCGCTGCAGGGCGGATCGGCGGGGGCCGCGGCGCAGAGCGTCGGCACCGTCCACCGCACCGGCTCCGTCACGCGCGCCCGCCGCCGCACGCGGTCGACGTTGGTCTGGGCGACCTCGATCGCGGTCGTGGTGGTGGCTGCACTCGCCGTCGCGACCGTGCTCGTCATCGGTCGCCTGGGCTCCGGCGCGATCCCGGTGGTCGCCGACGTGCGCGCCGAGCCGTCACCGTCGTCCGTGACCTTCACCTGGGCCGACCCGGGCCTGCGCACGGGAGACACCTACGTCATCTCGTCGAACGGTGCGGCGAGCCAGCAGACCGGTACCAGCTTCGTCGTCTCGGGTCAGAAGGGCGACGAGGAGTGCATCGCCGTCGCGGTCAACCGTGACGGCAAGACCGGGGTCGCGAGCGCCCAGAAGTGCGCCACGATCGGGAGCGCCGGGTGATCCGGGCGTTCCTCGCCAAGCACCGGTCCGCAGCGGTGACGGTCGGCGCCTCGGTCGTCGTCGGCGCGGTCGTGGCCACCGCGGCCATCGCGTCGACCGGGTACCACACGCAGCGGGTCGACCTCGGTGACGGCACCGTGTGGGTGCCGTCCGCCGAGTACGGTGCGGTCGGCCGGGCGAACACCGGCGTCCTGCAGCTCAACACCGCCGTCGAGACCGCGAGCGACGACCTGTCCGTCCTGCAGCGCGGCTCCACGGTGTACAGCGTCGACGAGACGAAGGGCACCGTCGCGAAGGTCGACGTGGCCGACGCCACGGTGGCCGACCCGGTCACGCTGCCGGCCGGGACGCCGCAGGTCTTCTTCGCGGGTTCCACGGCGGTCATCGGCAACGGGGACACCGGCGAGCTCTGGGCGACCCCGGCGAAGGACCTCGGCGAGTTCGACGCCTCGACGAAGGCCGACCTGACGCTCGGCGCCGACGCCGTCTTCGACGCCTCGGACGACCACGTCGCCGTCTACTCGCCGAAGACCGGCACCGCCGCACTCGTCGACGTCGGCACCACGCCGACGGTCGCGAAGCGGTGGACGGTGAAGATGGACCGCGCCGACGACTTCCAGGTCGCGTCCTTCGGGGACCACCTGGCCGTGCTCGACCGCAGCTCGGGCCGGATGTCGGTGGACGGTCGCACGGTCGACCTCGGTGACCGCGTCGGCAGTGCACCCGCCCTGCAGCACTCGACGGACAGCTCGTCCGAGGTCGTCGTCGCCGGCACCGCCGGGCTCGTCCGTGTCTCGGCATCCGGCGACGTCAGCAGCTCTGCGATGCAGGTCTCCGGCCGTGCGGCCCGACCGATGGTCGTCGGGTCCTGCACGTACGCGGCGTGGGCCGGCGGGCAGGCGATCGACACCTGCAAGGGGTCCGGCCTGCAGCGACTCGCGAGCACCGCGGGCACCGGGGACCTGCAGATCCTGCACAACGGCGAGACGGTCGTCGCGAACGACCCGCAGAGCGGGCGCTCCTGGGCGATCGACCGGAGCGGACAGCTCATCGACAACTGGGCCGACCTCATCAAGAAGGACGAGGACCAGCAGCAGGAGCAGGTGTCCGACGACGACCCCGAGGTCGAGAAGGACCAGAAGCCGCCGGTGGCGGTCGACGACGACCTGGGCGCTCGTCCGGGACGCACCACGAGCCTCCCGGTCCTGCTGAACGACTACGACCCGAACGGCGACCCGATCGTCGTGAGCGAGGTCGGGAAGATCGACGACGCCGTCGGCGACGTCGCGATCGTCGGCGACGGCCAGCGCCTCCAGATCACGCTGTCCGGCCGCGCCACCGGGACCGTCTCCTTCCCGTACACGATCACGGACGGCAACGGCGGGTCGGACACCGCCACCGTCCGGGTGACCGTCCGCCCCGACTCCGAGAACGACCCGCCCCGACAGGTCCGCGACACCTCGGCCGACGTCGTGCAGAACGGGCACGTCGTCTCGAACGTGCTCGGTGACTGGGTCGACCCCGACGGCGACCCGGTGTACCTCAAGTCGGCGACCGCGGCCGACGGGGACCGTGTGTCGACGACGCCCGACGGGCTCCTCGACTACCGGAACGCGAGCGCGCGGACCGGTGACCGCGCCGTGCAGCTCGTCGTGAGCGACGGGCGTGCGGACGGTCGGGGCTCGGTCACGGTCCACGTGGCGAAGCAGGGCAGCGTGCCGCTCTACGCCGACCCGTTCCCCGTGCAGGGGTACGCGGGCAAGGCGTTCACGGTGGACCCCCTCGACCACGTCCGCGGCGGCAACGGCACCGTCACGCTCACGAGCGTGTCGTCGTCGACCGGCCTCACCGTCACCCCGAGCTACGACTCCGGCACGTTCCGCGTGCAGGGCGTCGGCGCGGGGGACCACCAGCTCGAGTACACCGTGACCGACGGCACGAAGACGACGAGCGGCATCGTGCGCGTCACGATCCTCGCCCCGCCGGACGCCTCGACCGCGCCGATCACCACGCCGAAGACCGTGTTCGTCAACACCCTGTCGACGAAGGACACCGACGTCACCGCCACCGACATCGACCCGGCCGGCGGCGTGCTGCTCGTGACCGCGCTCGACGGTCCGGGCCGTGGTTCCGGCGTCGAGGCGAGCATCCTCGACCAGCACACCGTCCGGGTCACGCTCACCGCGCCGCTCGACGGTCCGGTCTCCTTCGGCTACAGCGAGACGAACGGACTCGCCTCGGCGACCGGCACGATCACGGTCGTCGAGATCCCCAAGCCGGACCGGATCCAGCCGCCCGTGGCGCAGCCGGACACCGCGACCGTGCGGGTCGGCGACGTGGCGAACATCGACGTGCTCGACAACGACACCCAGCCCGAGGGGGAGCCGCTCACGCTGCAGCCCGACCTCGTGCAGAACGTCCCCGGCGACGGCGGCCTGCTGTTCGTCTCGGGCGACCACCTGCGGTACCTCGCCCCGAAGACCCCGGGCAACTACACCGCCGTGTACCGGGTCGCCGGGCCCGACGGCCAGTACGCCGACGCGACCGTCTCGATCTCGGTGCGCGAGCAGGACGCCGCGACGAACAACCCGCCCGTCCCGCAGACGGTGACCGCGCGGGTCGTCGCCGGGCAGTCCGTCCGGGTGTCCATCCCGTTGAACGGGATCGACCCCGACGGTGACTCGGTGCAGCTCGTCGGTGTCGCCTCGAACCCCGACAAGGGCTCCGTCGCCGACGTGTCGTCCGACTCGCTGACGTACGAGGCCGGCGACTACTCCGCCGGCACAGACGAGTTCACGTACACGGTCGTCGACGCGCTCGGCGCCCGTGCGACGGGCACCGTGCGTGTCGGCATCGCGCCCCGCGCGGAACAGGCGTCGAACCCCGTCGCGGAAGCCGACCACGTGACCATCCGGCCCGGCGGCTCGGTGACCGTGCGGGTGCTGCAGAACGACTCCGACCCCGAGGGTGGCCAGCTCACCGTCACGAAGGCCGAGCCCACCGCCGAGTCGGTCTCCGCCAAGATCCTGCAGAAGCAGCAGATCCGGGTCACACCGCCGAAGACCGCGAAGAACGGCGACTACGCCGTGCTGTACACGGTGACGAACGAGAACGGCGGAGCGAGCACGGCCTTCCTCACCGTCACGGTCGATCCCGACGCCCAGCCGCTGCGGCCCGAGGTCGACGACACCACGCTCGACCTGCAGGACATCCTGCACCGGCAGAGCGTCACGGTCGACGTCCTCGAGAACGTCTTCTTCGCCGAGGGGACCACGGCCGACCTGAAGGTCGGGGTCGTCGACGGCTACGGCGACAACGCCCGCACCACCGACGACGGGCGCATCGTCGTCCGGCTCTCCGACGACTCGCAGGTGATCCCGTTCTCGGTCGCCCGCGTCGACCACCCGGACATCGTCTCCTACGGGTTCATCCACGTGCCCGGCTTCGACGACGCCCTGCCGCAGGTCAACCGGACCGCCGGTGCGATCACGGTGAAGAGCGAGGCGACGGTCCGGATCCCGCTGTCGAAGTACGTCGTCACGGCGAACGGGCAGACCGCGAAGATCACCGACCGCGGCACGGTGAAGGCGACGCACGCGAACGGGCAGAGCCTCGTCGTCGACTCCTCGACGCTGCAGTTCACCTCGTCGAAGCTCTACTACGGGAACGCCTCCATCTCGTTCGAGGTCACCGACGGCTCGAACGCCAACGGCGGCAAGGGACGCGTCGCGACGCTCGTGCTGCCGGTCAAGGTCACGCCCCGGTCCAACCAGCCGCCAGCGTTCACCGGCTCCGCCGTCGACATGCAGCCGGGGGAGTCGCGCGTGATCGACCTCAGCAAGCTGACCGACTACCCGTACCCGCAGGACCTCCCCGAGCTCAAGTACTCCGTCGTCAGCAAGCCGAGCGACGGCACCACCGCCACGGTCAGCGGGCAGAACCTGACGATCAAGGTCGCCGACACCGCGAAGAAGAACACGACCGCCTCGATCGGCATCGGGGTCGCCGACGACGCCAACGCCGGCCGGTCCGGGGTCGTGAGCGTCGACGTCGTCGCCTCGACGCGGCCGCTCGTGCAGCCGGGGGCGGACAAGTCGGTCACGAAGCGTGGCCAGACGACCACGATCGACGTCCTCGCCAACGACCAGCCGACGAACCCGTTCCCTGGCCAGCGGTTGCGCGTCGTCAACATCCGCGGTCTCGGCGGCGGGCTTCCCGGCGGCGTGACCGTCACGCCGAGCGCAGACAAGTCGCGGCTGCAGGTCAGTGTCTCCGACAGTGCGAAGCCCGTCGACACGCACCTGCAGTACCAGGTCGCCGACGCCACCGACGATCCGGACCGGTACGTGTGGGGCGACGTGACGATCTCGGTGCAGGACGTCCCGGACGCACCCGGTGCTCCCACCCGCACCGGATCGTACGAAGGCGGGCAGGCGACCCTGACGTGGTCGACGCCGCAGGCGAACAACTCGCCCATCACCGGGTACCGCCTGCAGGGCACGAACGGGGTGTCGAAGGACTGCGGTACGGCGACGGTCTGCACGATCAAGGGGCTCGACCCGAAGGGCTCGTACCAGTTCTCCGTCGTGGCCACGAACGCCGTCGGTGACTCGGCCGCCTCCGCGAACTCCGCGCCGATCAGCGCCGACTTCGTCCCCGCGCCGCCCACCGGCATCAGCGTCACTCCGAGCAAGAGCACGCCGAACCAGCTCGACGTGACCTGGAACGCGGTCGCGGCGCCGAACAACGGCAGCGCCGTGGACAACTACGTCGTCTCGATCGAGGGACCGGACCTGTCGACGACCCGCAGCACGGGCACGGCCACGAACACCTCCTTCACGGGGGCCCAGAGCGGGCAGCCGTACACCGTGAAGATCTCGGCGCGGAACGGCGCTGACCGTAACGGCACCGCAGTGCAATGGAATGAGGGAACCGGGTCCGGGACCGCCGTCGGTAACCCGACCGCTCCTTCGGGCGTCACCGTGAATGCTCGGCCAGGTTCTGACAGAACCACCGTCGACGTGACGTACGGGACAGCAGACGGACAGGGTGCACCGCTGAGCGGGTACGAGCTCTACCGCATCAACCCATCTTCATCGTTCAACTGCTCCTCGGCATCCGGGCCGATCGACACTGCGGGTCCGCGTGGCGGGTCCATGCAGGATTCGGGCGCTGATCCCGGCCGCGCTTACCGCTACGTCGTGGTCGCGCGCAACGCGCAGGGGTTCTGTTCGTACGGGGCCAGTGCAGACACTGCGACGTCCTACGTCAAGCCTGCGCAAGCCGCGACCCCGAAGGTCGACGTCGTTGATGAAAGAGATGGGACGTTCAAACTCAGGATCAGCAATTACGGCCTGATCGACGGAACTGCTGCGGACCGGTACCGGATCCGGTACTCGGAGTCCGACGTCTGGCGCGATGTCCCGAATGCTGACACGAGCGGTCTCGGATACGGATCGCAGGCGAACGTGCAGGTTCAGGGTTGCTCGGGCCCGACTTACGACTACTGCGGTCCCGCATCACCAGCAGCCGCTACCGTCACGCCGGTGACGACGGTCATCAACGTCACGCAGAAGACGGAAGGACAGGCGCTGCAGGTCCAGGGACCATCAAACGGAGACCTGCAACCGACCTACGTCGTCAAGTTCAACGGCCAAGCTTCGGACGCGTCTACGAACCCGCCAACCCCGTACACAATCAGTTCGGTTGTGCCTGAGGGAGGTTTGCTTGTTCGGACTCTGATCGAGATCACGGTGACGGTCGACGACCACACGTACACCTACCCGTACTCAGCCGACGCCGCATCAAGCGGCAACTGACCTGCCCTACGCTGCCCCTACTGCCATCCCCGAGAACGAGGAACGACAACGCATGAGCATGACCCCGGAGCAGGCCACCTGGTTCGCCGACGTCGCAGGCCGCATCGTGACCAACGTCGAGCAGGTGCTCCTCGGGAAGACGTTCGTGATCCGCCTCGCGGTCACGGCGATGCTCAGCGAGGGGCACCTCCTGCTCGAGGACGTCCCCGGCACGGGCAAGACGAGCCTGGCGCGGGCGATGGCCCAGAGCGTGCAGGGCTCGACGAACCGCATCCAGTTCACGCCGGACCTGCTGCCGGGCGACATCACGGGCATCAGCGTCTACGACCAGAAGACCCAGGAGTTCGACTTCCACCGGGGCCCGATCTTCTCGAACATCGTGCTGGCTGACGAGATCAACCGTGCGAGCCCGAAGACCCAGTCGGCCCTGCTCGAGGCGATGGAGGAGTCCGCCGTCACGGTCGACGGCGTGAACCACCGACTCGCGGCGCCGTTCATGGTGATCGCGACCCAGAACCCCGTCGAGCAGGCCGGCACGTACCGCCTGCCGGAGGCCCAGCTCGACCGCTTCCTCATGAAGGCGTCGATCGGGTACCCGGACCACGCCGCGACGGTGAAGATCCTCGAGACGTCGTCGGCGCCGTCGAGTTCGGTGCCGCTCGCGAGTGTCGTGCCCGCGGCGACGATCACCGAGATGGCGACGTTGGCGCGCTCGGTCCACGTCGACCCGGTGATCGCCGACTACGTGGCCCGACTGGTCGACGCGACCCGCTCGGCGAGCGAGGTCCGGCTCGGCGTCAGCGTCCGCGGTGCGATGGGCCTGATGCGCGCGTCCCGTGTGTTCGCGGCGTTGGCCGGGCGCCACTACGTCACGCCGGACGACGTGAAGGCACTCGCGGTGCCGATCCTCGCGCACCGCCTGGTCCTCGACGCCGAGGCCGAGTTCGACGGCGTCAGCGCCACGAGCGTCATCGCTCAGCTGCTGGTCGAGACCCCGCCGCCGGCGGACCGGGCCGGGTCGTGACCGACCGCCGGCCCGTCTCGACGCGCTCGCGCCGTCCGTCCTCGACGCGGTCGCGTCGAGGCTCGACGGCCTACGAGCGCACCGGGACGGTCGCCGGCCTCACGAACGTCCGTACGCGCCTGGTGGGCGACCGTGACGGCGTGGCAGCGGACGCGGTCGTCGGTCTCGCCAGGGCCTGGTCGACGGCCTGGAGGCTCGTCAAGCGTGGGTGGGCAGAGGTCTCGTCCGTGGTCACCGGCCTCGGGTGGACGGTCGCCGCGCTCACGCTGGTCGCGTTCGTGCTCGGCTACCGGTTCGGCCTGCGCGAGGTCGTCGTCGTGGGCTTCGCGGGGGCGCTCCTCGTGGTGGTCGCTGCGGTCGCGCTCATCGGTCGTTCGCGGCTCGTGATCCGGATGCGCCTGCCGCAGCACCGGGTGGCGGTGGGCGATGCCGCCGGCGTGGTGGTCACGGCGGAGAACCCGGTGCGGTTCCCCTCGGTCCCGACGACGGTCGAGGTGCCGGTCGGGTCCGGGCTGGTGGACGTGGCGATCCCGTCGATCGGCCCGCGCGGCACGTTCGAGCGCGAGGTCCCGGTGCCGACGGTCCGGCGCGGCGTGCTCGACGTCGGTCCGGTGACCGGTGTGCGAGCGGACCCGGTCGGCCTGGTCCGGCGCGAGATCGTCTGGACGGCCCGGGAGCAGGTCATCGTCCACCCGCGGACGATCGCGATCCCGTCGACGAGCACCGGCCTGGTGCGGGACCTCGAGGGGCAGGCGACGACCGACCTGTCGCCGTCCGACATCGCCTTCCACGCCATCCGCGAGTACATGCCCGGCGACGACCCCCGCACGATCCACTGGAAGTCCACGGCGAAGTCCGGTGCGCTGATGGTGCGGCAGTTCGAGGACACCCGGCGGTCGCACCTCGTGGTCGCCCTCGGCCTCTCGCGTGCCGAGTTCGCCGACGACGAGGAGTTCGAGCTCGCGGTGAGCGCGGCAGCGTCGCTCGGCGCACGCGCGATCCGCGACGGCCGCGAGGTCACCGTGGTGGTGTCGGAGCGGACGCCGGAGTTCGCCAAGCGCCCCGTGTACGCCGTGCACCCGCTGCCCACCGTGACGCCCACCCGCCTGCTCGACGACTTCGCGTCCGTCGGACTCGCCGACGCCTGCCTGCCGATCGCCGAGGTCGCGCGCATCGTCGGCACCGACACCGCGGGCATCTCCGTGGCCTTCCTGGTGGTCGGCTCGACGGTCGAGCTGCCGGCGCTGCGACTGGCCGCGACGCGGTTCCCGGTCGGAGTCGAGGTCGTCGCCGTGATCTGCGAGCCCGAGGCCCAGCCCCGGTTCCTGCGTGTGGCGGGCCTGACGGTGATGACGATCGGCTACCTCGACGACCTCCGCCACGCGCTGCACCGATCGGCGTCGGCCGCATGAGCGTCGCAGCGGGCCCGGACACCCGGGCACGGAAGACGGTCCGGCGCGATGCCCGCCGTGTCGCTCGCCGCCTCTCGCCCTTCCGGCTCGTGGGTGGCACGCTCGCCGTGTGGCTGGTCCTCGCCGTCGCGAGCGTCGCCTGGTGGCCGGTCTACCGGGACGACGCGATGATCGTCGCCGCCGTCACCGCGGTGGTGTTCGGCACGCTCGTCGCGCTCCTGGGCACGGTGTTCCGGCTGCCCACCGCGGTCGTCGCCGTCGCCACGGTCGCAGCGTTCGCGCTCACCGGCGTGCCGGCAGCGGTGCCGGGCGAGGCGAACGGGATCCTGCCGACCGGCCAGGGACTCGTCGACCTGTTCGCCGGCGTCGCCCTCGGCTGGAAGCAGTTGGTGACCATCAGCCTGCCGGTCGGCTCCTACGAGTCGTTGCTCGTGCCGTACTTCGCGACGTTGCTCGTCGCCACGGTGACCGGCGTGAGCGTGGCGACCCGCGCCTCCAGGCAGGAACTCGCCAGCATCCCGGCGCTGGTGGTCTTCGCGGCCGGTGTGGTCGTCGGACCCGGTCGTCTCGACACGTCGATCGTGACGGCCGTCGCGCTCACCGGGATCGCGCTGGTGTGGGCACTGACGGTGCGGCACGCGCGGCGTGCCGTGGCCGTCGCGACGACCATCGGGTCCCGCGCGCCGGTGGCACGTTCGGTGATCCGGCCGGCGCTCGTGGGGACGGGGACCATCGTCGCCGCAGCGGTCGTCGCGACCGGACTGGGGCTCGTCGCTCCGCCGACCGTCGGCCGGACCGTCGCGCGGACCGACGTGGTGAAGCCGTTCGACCCGCGGGACTACGTCAGTCCGCTCAGCGGCTTCCGCGCCTACGAGGAGGACACCGCGTCGAACACGCCGCAGCTCACGGTCACGGGGCTGCCGGAGAACGGGTTCGTCCGGATCGCGACGCTCGACACCTACGACGGGGTCGTCTACCGCGTCGGTGGGTCGGACGGATCGACGGCGTCCGGGACCTTCGAGCGCGTCCCGACCTCGGTCGACGTCCGGGGCGTCGAGGGGACGACCGTGCGCGTCGGTGTCCGGGTCGACGGGTACAGCGGGGTGTGGCTGCCGACGGTGGGCGACCTCGAACGGGTCGAGTTCACCGGGTCCGGCGCCGAGAAGGAGCGCGGCGCGTTCTTCTACAACGGCTCCACCGCGACCGGAGCGGTCGTCGGTGGTGTCGGTGACGGCACCCGGTACGACCTGACCGCCGTCGTGCCGGACCAACCGACGGACGAGCAGCTCGCGTCCGCACGCCCGGGGAGCGCCTCGGTGCCGACGCCGCGGTCGGTCCCCGACGCGGTGCGGGACACGGTGGACACCTATGCCGGCGATGCCGACACCGACGGCGCCAAGCTCGTGGCGATGGTGCAGGCGCTCAAGCGCAACGGGTACGTCAGCCACGGCGTCGGCGACGACCGAGCGAGTCGTTCCGGGCACGGTGCCGATCGCATCCAAGAGCTCCTGACGTCGCCGCTGATGATCGGCGACCAGGAGCAGTACGCCGCCGCGGCGGCGCTCATGGCGGACCAGCTCGGCTTCCCGGCGCGCGTGGTCATGGGGTTCACCGCCGGCGGCGACGCGGGCGGCGGAGCGGGCCGGAGCGCGACCTCGGGCGGGACGACGACGTTCCGCGGCTCCGACGTCACCGCGCGGGTCGAGGTCGACACGGCGCAGTGGGGGTGGGTCATGATCGACCCGAACCCCGCTGTCCGTGACATCCCGGACGAGCAGCAGCAGACGCCGCAGCCGGTCACGCGCCCGGAGACGGTCGTGCCGCCGCCCCTGGCCGAGCAGCAGGACCAGTCGCAGCAGGCGCCGCCGCAGAGCGACCGCAACACGCCGCCGGTGCAGCCGCTCTGGTTGCAGATCCTGCTCGCCGTGCTGCCGTGGGCCCTCGGGGTGCTGGGGCTCGCCGCGCTCGTGTTGCTGCCGTTCGGCGTCATCGTGCTGCTCAAGCGGATCCGTCGTCGTCGCCGGCGCCGAGCCCCGACGCCTCGTGCCCGGATCGTCGGGGCGTGGGACGAGTACCGCGATGCCCTGGTCGACCGGGGTCACGACGTCGCGCGGGCGGCGACCCGCCGCGAGGTCGTCGTGGGAGCTCCGGGGGAGGGCGGCACCGGACTCGCGGCGTTGGCCGACCGGTCCGTCTTCGGGCCGAGCGAGGCGGACGGCACCGCTGCCGACCGGATGTGGTCGGCGACGGACGACGCGATCACGAGCCTGCGGGCCGGTCGGACCCGTAAGGAACGGATCCGCGCGGCGGTGTCCCTGCGCTCGCTCCGTGTCGTCGACGCCACCCGGTCTGCGCGGGCGTCGGTCGCCTCCGCGGTGACGGTCCGGGGCCGACGCTCCACAGGTGGCCAGGGAGCCGCTGGAGGGCGCGACTACGATGGCGTGCAGGCCGGCGAGCGTCGTGGACGGCCGAGTGAGGACAGGCGGAACACGTGATCAGATGCGAACACTGCGGATCGACGCTCCCGGACGGAGCCATCTTCTGCGGTGAGTGCGGACGCGCCGTGACCGCTGCGGCGAGTCGGCGCCCGGTCGCGACGCCCCCCGTCGAGCAGGCACCGCCGCCGCCGCTCCAGCAGCCGGACCTGCACGGACGCCGCCAGGACCCGGCGGCCGAGGCCTGGCTTCCCGAATCCACCCTCGACCCCGCGACCCGTGCCTGGCTGACGGGTGCGGAGCGTGGTGGCGAGCAGCAGCCCGCGGCCGTGCCGGTCGAGCGTCCCGACGACTTCACGCCCCGGACGGCACCGAGCCACGTGCACGGGAGCGGTTCCGGGCTGACCGACTGGGCCGGGCAGCAGCCGGGTGGGGTCGGCCCGTCGGAGCCTGCTCGTCCGTCGGAGCCCTCGCAGCCCCGCGAGCCGATCGCTCCGCGTGCGCCGGAGGTGCCGTTCACCCCGCAGCCGCCCGAGCCGCCGCTCGACCCGGACGCGTACCCGTCCGACGCCGACGCGGCGGACTCGAACGCCGTCTCGGCCTCTGCCTCGCCAGAGGGGGAGGACCCCGAGGTCACCCGCATCGCCGAGCGCCCAGTCGCCCAGCGCTGGGCGCCACCAGCAGAGCAGGCCGCTGCACCGGCGCCGTCCGGGCCCTCGTGGTGGGTCGGACGATCCACGGCTGCGAACGACTCCGCTGCGGACGCCGCGGACGCGACTCCCGGCACCGCCGGTACTCCGGACGCGGTCGTCTCTCCGCCGCAGCCCGGTGACACCGCGGTCGTCGAGCCCTTGGTCGACCGACGCCCGCCGCGCCCGGCGCCGCTGGTCACTCCGGGCTCGCAGGCGACGACGTGCCACGTGTGCGGGCACCGTCTCGAGCCCGACGACATCTTCTGTGCCGAGTGCGGCGCCGTGCGGCCCGCCGTGACCGCGGCGTTCACCGGACCCATCGTGCCGCTCCCGATGGACCGACCCGACTGGGCGGCGGACGACGCCGCCGAGATTCCCGACGACGCGGTTGACGCTCCGGACGACGCGGCGGACGCTCCGGACGACGAGGTCACCGACGACGACGTCGCCGAGGTGTCGGACGACGCTGCTCCGGACGTCGTGCGTGACGGCGATGCGCTGCCGGAGCCTGCGGGCGCCGACGACGGCGCTGAGGGCTCCGCCGGTGTCCTCCCCTCGTGGGTGAACGGTGGCGGCGACGGTGCACCCGCCGGCGACACCCCGCTCCGACCGCGCGGTCTGCACGCGGCCCCGGAGCCCGAGTCACCAGCCGTCGGCACACCCTTCGTCCCGCCCGCTCCCGGTTCCGCGACCGTCCCGTCGTCGGCACCCTCAGCACAGGACAGCGGCGCGATCGGAGTACCGACGGCCGCGCCGCTGCCGCCGCTGCCCGGGGTGGACGACGCCGCGCGCCCGGCACCGTCGGTGATCGACGCTCCGACGAGCGCCGACGGCGACCTCGAGGACGACGTCGATGAGACCCGCATCGTGTCAGCCACCCCGACCCATGCGCCCTTCGTGCTGCACTTCAGCACCGGTGAGCGCTTCGGCGTGCACGGCACCGGCCTCGTCGGACGACTCCCGCGCCCCCAGCCCGGGGAACGGTTCGACGACCTGCTGACCGTCCACGACCCGGGCAAGTCCGTGTCGAAGACCCACCTCGAGCTGGGGCGCGACGGCGACGACCTGTGGGTGTCCGACCGGTTCTCGGGCAACGGCACCGTCGTCCGGCACATCGACGGGTCGATCCGTCGCTGCGAGCCGGGCCGCCGCTACCGGGTCGAGCGCGGCGCGCGGGTGGACATCGGGGAGCAGTTCTTCCTCGTGCAGTGACGGCGGGGGAGTCCTCCACAGCGGTGTGATCGTCAGCGCTCTCCACAGTTCGGTGGCTGAGCGTCGGTGGCACCGGGGTCGTGTGGTGCTCTGGAGGCATGACCCCCTTCACCGCCCGCTGCACCCTGGTGGGCGCAGCGGTGGTGCTGCTCGTGGTGGGGCTCGTCGTGCCGGTCGAGTGGCCGTCGCGCGCGGTGCTCCTCGCAGCGGCGGGGTGTTGCGCGGTGCTCGACGTCCTCGTGGTCCGCGCGACCAGGGTCCGTCGCTCCCGCGGCGCCGAGTGCGTGGCGGACGTGGTGGTCCTGGTCCCGACACCGTCCGGACAGCCGGCCCCCGTGGACGGGGCCGTCGGGACGGAGACGCACCGGCGGCCCATCGTCCTCGGCACGGCGTCGAACGGGCGCGAGCTCGCCGTCGACGATCGGTCGCGGCCCCACATCGTCGTGATCGGGTCCGGCGTGCTCGCGCTGGCGGTGTTCCGGGCCGTCGCGTCGCAGGTCCGCGCCGCGGCCGGTCCGGACGACGAGGTCCGAGCCGCGTGCGGTGCCGAAGCGCGCGCGGTGGTGGCTGCGGGCACCGATCACTGCCCGGCGATGCCCTCCGGCACGGCCGCCGTCGTGGTCGACCGCCCAGCCCACACAGCGAGCCCCGAGCGCCCACCCCACGCAGCGAACCCCGAGCGCCCGGACCGGGCGTGCCCGCCGACCCGCACGACCGTGGTCCTCGTACCCGGCCTCAGCGCCCTGCCCCGGCACTGGGACGTCGCCGTCGAGGTCACCCGCCACGGATGCACCGTCCGACTCTCGCACGAACGGCGGGGTACTCCCGTGGCACCGGCACTGCCGCAACTGCAGGACGAACCCGGATGACCCCGGCACAGGGCCACCTCGCGAACCCGCCCTCAGCGCAGCCCGGACCCCGCCCGCAGCGTCCCCACCGGCACCCCGCCGCCGAGCACCTGCTCGCCCGTGGCCGCCATGACGTCCGCGACCCCCGCCGCGTCCACGATGCCGTTGCGCTCGAGCAGCGTGAGGGCCGCGAGCGTCCCGGACCGCTGCGCGCCGTCGAGGGTCTTGACCGCGACCGCTGCACCACCGGGCAGGCCCATCACCATGACGCCCTCGGCACCGAGCTTCGCCAGCACCCGGAGTCGTTCGATCGTCACCGTGTTCGCCCGTCCGATGCCGTCGATGGCCCACGGGTGGTCGAGCACCGCGTCGGTGAGCGCTGCCGTGTCGGACTCGGCCCGCGCGACGACACCGGCGAAGCCCCGGGCGAGTCCGGCCAGCGTCAGGGGGAACACCGGGGCCCCGCACCCGTCGGTCCCGACGACGTCGACGGTCTCGTGCGTGAACTCCTCGACGGTTGCGCGGACGCGCTGCTGCAGCGGGTGCGCCATCTCGAGGTAGGTCTCCTCGTCCCAGCCGTTCACCCGGCACGCCGCGAGCATGCCCGCGTGCTTGCCGGAGCAGTTCATCGCGAGGCGCCTCGGCTCGGTCATGGTCCGGGCGGTGGCGCGGTCGAACGGCATGTCCGGCGGGCAGCCGAGGTCCGACTCGACGTGGTCGTACGACTCGAGCATGTGCAGCGCGATGGCCTGGTGCGCGGGGGTGCCGGCGTGGCTCGCGGTGGTGAGGACGAGCTCCTCGTCGGAGAACACGGCTCCGGCGCGGCGGACCGCGAGCGCCTGGAAGGGCTTCATCGTGGAGCGGGGGTAGACGCTGGCCTGCACGTCACCGACGGCGTCGATCACGGTGCCGTCCGCGGCGACGACGACCCCGGCACCGACGTGTCGGCTCTCGTCGAACCCGTTGCGGTCGAGGACCGCCAGTTCGACCGACCCCTCGGCGGTGAGAGGATGGCGGTCAGTGTGGACGTCGGAGAGCACCGTCATGCCGCAATCGTACTGATCTTCGAGGAGCCCACCGTGTCCGACCACTCCTACGAGGTCTCCGTCCACTGGACCGGCGACCGCGGCACCGGAACGAGCGGCTACCGCGACTACGGGCGCGACCACGACGTCCGCGCCGCGGGCAAGCACGGCATCGAGGGCTCCGCCGACCCGACGTTCCGCGGGGACCGCGACCGCTGGAACCCCGAGGAGCTCGTCGTCGCGTCCCTCGCCCAGTGCCACATGCTGAGCTACCTCCACGTCGCCGTGACCGAGGGCTTCACCGTCGTCGACTACGAGGACCGCGCCACGGCCAGCCTCAACCTCAACCGCGACGGCTCCGGGGAGCTCACCGAGGCGACGCTGCACCCGGTGGTCACCATCCTCGAGGCGGACCGCGTCGCCGACGCCGAGGCCGCCCACGCCACCGCGAACAGCCTCTGCTTCATCGCACGCTCGGTGGCCTTTCCTGTGCACCACGTCCCGCACACCAAGGTCCGTGCGGCAGACTAGGTCCTCGTGAAGCGTCTGCGTCTCCTCCCGATCGCCCTCGTCCCCGCCGTCGTGCTGGGACTCGCCGCGTGCTCCGGATCCGGGTCGAGCGACTCGACCGCCACCCCGAGTGCGTCGTCGAGCGCGACCGCCGCGGCCATCACGTCCTGCCCCGACCCGGGTTCGGCGTCGAAGGCGATCACGGTGTCCGGTGCGTTCGGCGGCAGCACGGCACCGACGGTGAAGTTCACGGGCGGCCTCACGGCGAGCAAGCCCCAGGCGAGCACGGTCGTGCGCGGCAAGGGTGCGTCGCTGGACGAGGGCGACTACGCGCAGGTCTCGTACAGCGTGTACCAGGCGTCGGACGCGAAGAAGCTCGGCACGGTCGGCTTCGACCAGGGCAACCCGCAGGTCCTCTCGGTGGGCGGTTCGGGCTTCGGCGCCCTCTTGGCGTGCTCGAAGGTCGGTGACCGCATCGCGGCGGTCGGTCAGTCGTCGGCGCTCGGCTTCAACACCGGCGGCGAGATCGTCGTCGTCGCCGACGTCGTGGCGCAGACCCCGACGAAGGCCACCGGGAAGGCCCAGGAGCAGGACCCGAAGCTCCCGACCGTGCAGGACAAGGCGGACGGCGAGCCGGAGATCACGATCCCCAAGGGCGTCGCGGCACCGTCGAAGACCACGCCCGAGGTCATCAAGCAGGGCACCGGCGACACGATCGCCGACGGCGACACCGCGCTCGTGCAGTACAAGGGCGTCGTCTACGACACCGGCAAGGAGTTCGACTCCTCGTGGTCGAAGGGCGTCCCGACGACCTTCACCATCTCCGAGGGCTCGCTCATCAAGGGCTTCGTGACCGGGCTGGTCGGCCAGAAGGTCGGCTCGCAGGTCCTCATCGTCGTCACGCCGGAGGACGGCTACGGCGCGAACCCGCAGGAGGGCTCGGGCATCCCGAAGAACGCCACGCTCGTCTTCGTCGTCGACATCCTCGCCAAGGGCTGACCGTGCGCCAGAAGCGGCGCATCGCGATCCTCGGCAGCACCGGCTCGATCGGCACCCAGGCACTCGACGTCGTCGCCCGCAACCCCGACCGCTTCGAGGTCGTCGGCCTCACCGCCGGCAGCAACCGCACCGTGGTCGCCGAGCAGGCCGCACGCTTCGGCGTCCGTGACACCGCGTTCGGCGCCGCGGACACCGAACGCCTGGTCCGCAGCGTCGAGGCCGACGTCGTCCTCAACGGCATCACCGGGTCGGTCGGCCTCGGCCCCACCCTTGCCGCGCTCGAGTCCGGCGCCACGCTGGCGTTGGCGAACAAGGAGAGCCTCATCGTGGGTGGCCCGCTCGTGCAGGCCGCCGCGGCACCCGGCCAGATCGTCCCGGTCGACAGCGAGCACTCCGCCATCGCCCAGGCGCTCCGCTCCGGCACGACGGACGAGGTCCGCCGGCTCGTGCTCACCGCGAGCGGCGGCCCGTTCCGCGGGCGCTCGCGCGCGGACCTCACGGACGTCACCCCGGCCGAGGCGCTCGCCCACCCGACGTGGGACATGGGCCTCGTGGTCACGACGAACTCCGCGACGCTCGTCAACAAGGGCCTCGAGGTCATCGAGGCCCACCTGCTCTTCGGCGTCCCCTACGACCGCATCGACGTGACGGTGCACGCGCAATCGATCGTGCACTCGATGGTCGAGTTCGTCGACGGCTCGACGATCGCACAGGCGTCGCCGCCGGACATGCGGCTGCCCATCGCCCTCGGTCTCGCGTGGCCCGACCGGGTCCCGGGCGTCGGGGTGCCGCTCGACTGGACGTCGGCGAGCACCTGGACGTTCGAGCCCCTCGACGACGAGGCCTTCGGTGCGGTCGCCCTCGCGAAGCGCGTCGGGCAGCTCGGGGACACGTTCCCGGCCGTGTTCAACGCGGCGAACGAGCAGGCCGTGGCCGCGTTCCACGCGGGTGCGATCGGTTTTCTCGACATCGTCGACACGGTCGAGCGCGTGGTCGACGAGCACACGGCGGGGGAGCCCTCCCTCGAGGGCGTGCTGGCAGCGGAGCGCTGGGCGCGCACCGCGGCCGACCGCATGCTGTCCCGCTGAGGCGAGTCGCGCCTCCCGTCCGTCAGCACGGCTGCGGGAGCAGATGGGCCGGGCGGTCCAGGAGGCGCGGCGCACCTCCCAGGGTGCGCTCGGCTCGGTCATGGGAACCGTCCCGTACCCTTTCCCGGTGACCGTCGAAACCGTCCTGCTCTTCGTCCTCGGCGTGGTCGTCTTCATCATCGGCCTGCTGGTCTCGATCGGACTCCACGAGCTGGGGCACCTGTCCTTCGCGAAGCTGTTCAACGTCAAGGTGACCCAGTACTCGCTGGGCTTCGGCAAGGCGATCTGGTCGTTCAGGCGGGGCGAGACCGAGTACGGCATCCGCCCGATCCTGCTCGGCGGCTACATCTCGATGGTCGGCATGCTCAAGCCGCGGGCGTCCGGGCGACCGAGTGCGATCACGAACACGGGCATGTACGGCGCCTTCGTGCAGGACGCACGGCAGGCGAGCGCCGAGCAGATCGCGGACTCCGGCGGCGACGACTCGCGTGCGTTCTACCGGTTGACCCCGTGGAAGCGGATCATCGTGATGGTCGCCGGTCCGGCGATGAACCTCGTGATCGGCATCGTGCTGTTCGGGGTGCTGCTCGTCGGGTTCGGTGCGCCGACGACCACGTTCACGTCGAGCGTCGACTGCGTGCTGCCGACGAGCCAGGCGACGACGTGCACCTCCGGGGACGCCGTCTCGCCGGCGAAGCAGGCCGGCATCCGGTCGGGTGACGTCGTGCTCTCGGTCGACGGGAAGCAGGACCCGACGATCGCCCAGGTCTCCGAGGTCTTCCAGCGGTCCGCCGGCGAGGACGTCACCGTCGTGGTGTCCCGCGACGGCGCCGAGAAGACGCTGCACATCACGCCGACGACCGCCACGCGGGACGTCTACACCGCCGACGGCACGGTCGCGAAGAACGACGACGGCAGCACGAAGACACAGCAGGTCGGCGTCGTCGGCGTGAGCATCGGCCAGTCGCTCGTCCGGCAGTCGCCGGCCGCGGTGCTGCCGGCCACCGGGGCGCAGATCTCGGCGTCGGCGCACCTCATCATCGACCTGCCGCAGCGGCTCGTCGCGGTGTGGAACGCGGCGTTCGGCTCGCAGGAGCGGTCGCAGGACAGCCCGGTGTCGGTCGTCGGCGTCGGCCGCGCGATCGGCGAGGTCTCGTCGATGAGCGGCGTGCCGGTGGTCGACAAGGCGTACACGATCCTCGGACTGCTCGCCTCGCTGAACATCGGCCTGTTCGTCCTGAACATGGTGCCGCTCCTGCCGCTGGACGGCGGCCACATCGCCGGCGCCCTGTGGGAGGCCGTGAAGCGCCGCTCCTTCAAGTTGGTCGGCAAGGCGGACCCGGGGCCGATCGACCTCGCGAAGACGATGCCGCTGACGATGGTCGTCGTGGTCCTGCTCGCGGGCATGAGCGCACTGCTCATCTACGCCGACATCGTGCGCCCCGTGAACCTGTTCGGGTAGCGACGAGGTCTCGGCCGCGCACTACGCTTTCGCACATGAGCACAGCTCCGGAAGTCCGCACGGTCGAGCGGCAGGGCACCGACGTCATCGCCGAGTCCGACCGGAAGGGACGTCCGAGGGACCTCTTCTGGCCGTGGTTCGCGGCGAACATCTCGGTGCTCGGCCTGTCGTACGGCTCGTTCGTCCTCGGGTTCGGCATCTCCTTCTGGCAGGCCACGATCGTCTCCGTCATCGGGGTCGCGTTCTCGTTCCTGCTGTGCGGGATCGTCGCCATCGCCGGCAAACGGGGCTCGGCACCGACGATGGTGCTCGGCCGCGCGGCGTTCGGCGTCCGGGGGAACCGGCTGCCGGCGTTCCTCAGCTGGATCCTCACCGTCGGGTGGGAGACCGCGCTCGCGTCGGCGGCGGTCCTGGCCACGTCGACGGTGTTCCGGGAGCTCGGGTGGGACGGCGGTGTCCTGACGAAGCTCGTCGCACTCGTGGTCGTCGCCGCACTCGTCGTCGGTGCGGGCATCGCCGGGTTCGACGTGATCATGCGACTGCAGACGTGGATCACGGTCATCACCGCGGTGCTGACGATCGTCTACGTGGTGCTCGCGCTGCCCTCGATCGACCTCGGTGCGATCGCCGCACTGCCCGCCGGGAGCGCCCAGAACGTCGTCGGCGCCCTCGTGCTCGTGATGACCGGGTTCGGCCTCGGTTGGGTCAACGCCGCCGCGGACTACTCGCGCTACCTGCCACGGTCGGCCTCGACCCGCGGGGTCGTCTGGTGGACCACGTTCGGTGGGGCGCTCGCGCCGATCGTGCTCGTCGTGCTCGGCGTCCTGCTCGCCGGCTCGTCGAAGGACCTCAACACGGCGATCGCCGCCGACCCGATCGGTGCGCTGACGACCGTGCTGCCGGTGTGGTTCCTCATCCCGTTCGCCCTCGTCGCGGTGCTCGGGCTCGTCGGCGGTGCGGTGCTCGACATCTACAGCTCCGGACTGGCTCTGCTGAGCGCCGGCATCCGCATCCCGAGGCCCGTCGCGGCCGGGGTCGACGGCGTGTTCATGGTGGCGGGCGCCGTCTACGTTGTGTTCTTCGCCGACTCGTTCATCCAGCCGTTCCAGGCGTTCCTCGTGACGCTCGGCGTGCCGATCGCCGCGTGGTGCGGGATCTTCGTCGCCGACGTCGTGATCCGCCGGGCTCCGTACGCCGAGCGGGAGCTCGAGGACCGCCGTGGCCGGTACGGCGACGTGCGCTGGCTCGCCGTCGGCCTCGTCGTCGTGGGGACCGCGCTCGGCTGGGGCCTGGTGACGAACACGTACGGCGTGCCGTCCTGGCTCAACTGGCAGGGGTACCTGCTCGAGCCGTTCGGTCTCGGCGGGCGCACCGGCGCCTGGGCGTACGCGAACCTCGGGGTGCTCGTGGCGCTCGTCGTCGGGTTCCTCGGCACCCTGCTGTTCGCCCGCGGCTCGGTCCGCCGGCAGGAGCAGGCATGAGCGCGGTCGAGGCCGCCGTCGCCGGGGTACCGGACGACGCGTGGCTCGTCGTCGTGGACATGCAGGAGGTCTTCACGGGCGAGAGTCCCTGGGCCACCGGACGCTTCGACCACGCTGCTGCGGGGATCGAGCGCCTGCTCCCGCGGTTCACCGGCCGCACGGTGTTCACCCGCTTCGTCGCTCCGGAGCACCCGCGGGGTGCCTGGGTGCCCTACTACCGGGACTGGTCGTTCGCGCTCGTGCCGGACACCGACCCGCTCTGGGACCTGACCGAACCGTTCGCGACGGCCGCGGCGGACCGACGCGACCCCGTCGTCACCGAGACGACCTTCGGCAAGTGGGGGACGCGCCTCCAGGCCGTCACCGGCGACCACCCGCACCTCGTCCTGGTCGGGGTGTCCACCGACTGCTGCGTCCTGTCGACCGCGCTGGCGGCCGCGGACGCCGGCGCGACGGTGACCGTCGTGGCGGACGCGTGCGCCGGGGCGAGCGACGAGGACCACGAGCGCGCCCTCGCGGCGATGCGGCTCTACGCGCCGCTCATCACCGTCGTCTGAGCATCACGCGTGCGCGGGGCTGGGCGTCACCGGGAGCGCGTAGAGTGCACCTCGTGCCTGCAGTGAACCTCGGTCTGCCGAAAGTCCCCGAAACCCTGAGCCCGCGCCGCAAGTCCCGGCAGATCCGGGTCGGCAAGGTGCTCGTGGGCGGCGACGCGCCGGTGTCCGTCCAGTCGATGACCACGACGCCGACGACGAACATCAACGCGACCCTCCAGCAGATCGCCGAGCTCACGGCGTCCGGCTGCGACATCGTCCGCGTGGCGGTGCCGAGCCAGGACGACGCCGACGCGCTGCCGATCATCGCGAAGAAGTCGCAGATCCCCGTCGTCGCCGACATCCACTTCCAGCCGAAGTACGTCTTCCAGGCCATCGACGCCGGGTGCGCCGCGGTCCGCGTGAACCCGGGCAACATCCGGAAGTTCGACGACCAGGTCGGCGCCATCGCCAAGGCCGCGAAGGACGCCGGCGTCTCGCTCCGCATCGGCGTCAACGCCGGTTCCCTCGAGCCGAGCCTGCTGCAGAAGTACGGCAAGGCCACGCCCGAGGCGCTCGTCGAGTCCGCCGTGTGGGAAGCCTCCCTGTTCGAGGAGCACGACTTCCACGACTTCAAGATCTCGGTCAAGCACAACGACCCGATCGTCATGGTGAAGGCCTACCGGCAGCTCGCCGCGGCGGGGGACTGGCCGCTGCACCTCGGTGTGACCGAGGCCGGCCCGGAGTTCCAGGGCACCATCAAGAGCGCCACGGCGTTCGGCATCCTGCTGGCCGAGGGCATCGGCGACACCATCCGCGTGTCCCTCTCCGCCCCGCCCGCGCAAGAGGTCAAGGTCGGCCTGCAGATCCTGCAGTCGCTCAACCTCCGCGAGCGCAAGCTCGAGATCGTCTCGTGCCCCAGCTGCGGCCGGGCCCAGGTCGACGTCTACCAGCTGGCGAACGACGTGACGAAGGGGCTCGAGGGCATGACCGTGCCGCTCCGCGTCGCCGTCATGGGCTGTGTCGTGAACGGCCCGGGCGAGGCGCGTGAGGCCGACCTCGGCGTCGCGTCCGGCAACGGCAAGGGGCAGATCTTCGTCAAGGGCGAGGTCATCAAGACGGTCCCGGAAGCCGAGATCGTCGAGACCCTGATCACCGAGGCGAACCGTCTCGCCGACGAGATGGGGCCGGCGGCCGGCACCGGCAAGCCGCTCGTCGTCACGTCGTAGGCGCGCGCGGGCGCGCGCAGCGCTTTCGTGAGCAGAAGAGGTCGGGTCGCGCGAACGCACCCGACCTCTTCTGCTCACGAAGTGCCGCACACCGGACCGAACGCAGGACGGGAGGCGCGGTGCCAGCCCGCGCCGCGCCTCCCGACCGCAGACGCCCGCCGCACCCACTCCCACGCGCCGCTAGGCTTGCCCCGTGGTCACACGGCTTTCGCATCTGTTCCTCCGTACGCTCCGCGACGACCCCTCCGACGCCGAGGTGACGAGCGCGAAGCTCCTCGTCCGCGCCGGCTACGTCCGTCGCCAGTCCCCGGGGATCTTCGCGTGGTTGCCGCTCGGTCTGAAGGTCCGCGCCCGCATCGAGGCGATCATCCGCGACGAGATGGTCGCCGCCGGCGCGCAGGAGGTCCTGCTCCCGGCGCTCCTGCCGCGCGAGCCGTACGAGGCGACGAACCGCTGGACCGAGTACGGCGACGGCATGTTCCGCCTGCAGGACCGCAAGGGCGCCGACTACCTGCTCGCGCCCACGCACGAGGAGATGTTCGCGCTCCTGGTGAAGGACCTGTACGGCTCGTACAAGGACCTCCCCGTCACGCTGTTCCAGATCCAGGACAAGTACCGCGACGAGGCACGCCCCCGCGCCGGACTCCTGCGCGGCCGCGAGTTCACCATGAAGGACGCGTACTCGTTCGACCTCACCGACGAGGGCCTCGAGCGCAGCTACCAGGTCATGCGCGACGCCTACGAGAAGATCTTCGCCCGACTCGGTCTCGAGTACGTCATCGTCAAGGCGGACGCCGGCGCGATGGGCGGGTCGAAGTCCGAGGAGTTCCTGCACCCGATCGGCGTCGGCGAGGACACCTTCGTCCGCAGTGCCGGCGGCTACGCGGCCAACGTCGAGGCCTACGTCACCCCGGTGCCGGACGCCCTGCCGATCGACGGGCAGCCCGAACCCGTGCTCCTGCCCGCGTCGGACACCCCGACGATCGAGACGCTCGTGGCGCACGCGAACGAGATCGCACCGCGCGACGGCGCCCCCTGGACGGCCGCCGACACGCTGAAGAACGTCGTGCTCGCCCTGACGCACCTCGACGGCACGCGCGAGATCGTCGTCGTCGGGCTCCCCGGTGACCGCGACGTCGACCTGAAGCGCGCCGAGGTGGCCTTCGCCCCGGCCGAGGTCGAGCCCGCCGGTGACGACGACTTCCGCAAGCACAAGAGCCTGGTCAAGGGCTACATCGGCCCGCAGGTCCTCGGTGCCGAGAGCACGACGGGCATCCGCTACTTCGTCGACCCCCGCGTGGTCGACGGCACCGCGTGGGTCACGGGCGCGAACGAGCGCGGCGTGCACGTCTCCGGCCTCGTCGCCGGTCGTGACTTCGTGGCCGACGGCGTCGCCGAGGTGTCCGACGTCCGCGCCGGCGACCCGGCCCCCGACGGCTCCGGCCCGCTCGAGACCGCGCGCGGCATGGAGATCGGCCACGTCTTCCAGCTCGGCCGCAAGTACGCCGAGGCGCTCGGCCTCAAGGTGCAGGACGAGAACGGCAAGCTCGCCACGGTCACGATGGGCTCGTACGGCATCGGCGTGACGCGCATCCTCGCGATCCTCGCCGAGGCGCACAACGACGAGAAGGGCCTCGCCTGGCCGAAGAACGTCGCACCGTTCGACGTGCACGTCGTCGCGACCGGCAAGGACGAGGTCGCCTACGACCTGGCCACGTCGATCGTCACCGAGCTCGAGGGTGAGCGGTTCGAGGTCCTCTACGACGACCGTCCGAAGGTCTCGCCCGGGGTGAAGCTGCGCGACGCCGAGCTCCTCGGCATGCCGATCGTCGTCGTCGCCGGCCGCGGCGCCGCCGACGGCGTCGTCGAGCTGTGGAACCGGGCGAGCGGCGAACGCCGCGACGTGCCGGTCGCCGAGCTGCTCGAGGCGGTCCGCGCGATCTAGCCGCGCGGGTCCGCATGACGGGAGGGACGGTGCCAGCTGGCACCGTCCCTCCCGTCCGTCGTCCGGCCGGGTCCGTGACCCGCAGTGCGGTAGTCTGGTCGCCGACTTCCGCGCGGTTCCATCCGCGGGAGCGACTCATCTGAATACGGAGGCCCTCGGTGAAGATCGATCTCGCAGTCCTGCGACTCATGGAGCGTGAGCGGGAGATCCCGTTCGACGAACTCGTCCAGATCATCGAACAGGCCATCCTGACGGCGTACCAGAAGCACCGCACCGAGAACGAGGAGCCCGTCGACGCGGACGTCCGCGTCGAGCTCGACCGCAAGTCGGGCGAGGTCTCGGTCTACGTGCCCGAGCGCGACGACGAGGGCACCGTGATCGGCGAGGCCGTCGACCAGCCCAGCGACTTCGGTCGCATCGCCGCGTTCGCCGCCAAGCAGGTCATCAACCAGCGCCTGCGCGACATCGGCGACGACAAGATCCTCGGCGAGTTCCGCGGCAAGGAAGGCGACATCGTCGCGGGCATCGTCCAGCAGGGCCCGAACCCGAAGATGGTGCACGTCGACCTCGGCACGGTCGAGGCGATCCTGCCGCCGGAGGAGCAGGTGCCCGGCGAGGACTACAAGCACGGTGCACGGCTGCGCGTCTACGTGACGAGCGTCGGCCGCGGCATGAAGGGTCCGCAGATCACGGTCTCGCGCACCCACCCCGGCCTGGTCCGCAAGCTGTTCGCCCTCGAGGTCCCGGAGATCGCGTCCGGCGTCGTGGAGATCACCTCCCTCGCGCGCGAGGCCGGCCACCGCACGAAGATCGCGGTCAAGGCGAACGAGCCCGGTGTGAACGCGAAGGGTGCGTGCATCGGCGAGCTCGGTGCCCGCGTCCGTGCCGTGACGACGGAGCTCGGCGCCGAGAAGATCGACATCGTCGACTACTCGTCCGACCTCGCCTCGTTCGTCGCCAGCGCCCTGTCGCCGGCCAAGGTGACGAGCGCCTTCGTGCTCGACGCCTCGACGAAGGCCGTCCGCGCCCTCGTGCCGGACTACCAGCTTTCGCTCGCGATCGGCAAGGAAGGGCAGAACGCCCGCCTCGCCGCGAAGCTCACGGGCGCCCGGATCGACATCCAGCCGGACTCGATCCTGGACGGCGAGGACTGACGGTTTCGCTCGTGGCACGTCCGGTCCGGGCGTGCCGGATCGCGGTCGTCGAGAGGGAGGAGTAAGGTGGTTCCCGTCAGAACATGCATCGGCAGTCGCCGTCGTGCTCCCCGGTCCTCCCTCCTCCGTGTCGTCGCCCTGAGCGACGGTCGTGTCGTGGCGGACCCGAAGGCAGTCATGCCGGGGCGGGGAGCGTGGCTCACCCCGACCGTCGAAGCACATGATCAGGCCGTCAAGCGCAAGGCGTACCGCCGGGCGCTCCGGCTCGATCATGAACCGGACACGTCCGCGGTGCGTGACTACCTCGAAGCGCTCCGGCGCCCCGAACCACAGGCACGCGACCAGGACATGACAGAACAGGCTGAACGGCTTATGGACAACTGATGAGCGGCTCGAAATGAGACCCGTCATCCATTGAGTCCTGCCCCTCCACGGGGTGGGACCCGTGAAGGAGAACAGTGGCAAAACCACGCGTACACGAGATCGCATCCGAACTCGGTGTCGACAGCAAGACCGCAATGGAGAAGCTCAAGGAACTCGGCGAGTTCGTCAAGGGCCCGAGCTCCAGTGTCGAACCCCCCGTCGCGCGCAAGCTCCGTGCTGCGCTGCAGGCTGACGGCGCCTCGGCGTCGAAGCCCGCTGCGGCACAGACCCCGAGCGCGCCGGCCAAGACCGCGGCGCCGAAGTCGGGCGCACCGAAGCCCGGCGGCCCCCGCCCGGGTCCGGCCCGTCCGGCACCCACCCCCGAGCCCGAGCCCGAGGTGCAGGCGCCCGCCGCCGACGTGCCGACCCCGGCCGCCCCGAAGTCCGTCGCCCAGCGACAGGCCGAGGCCGAGGCCGCTCGCAAGGCCGCCGCTGCCGAGAAGGCCGCTGCCGAGAAGTCCGGCGACGCCGGCCCCGACGCAGCAGCCGAGCCGAAGGACGACGCCGTCAAGCCCGGCGGCGCACCGAAGCCCGGTGCCGCAGCCGGCCCCAAGCCGGGTGGCCCGAAGCCGGGCGCACGTCCCGGCAACAACCCCTACGCGTCGAGCCAGGGCATGGGCTCGCGCCCGCCGCGTCCGGGCAACAACCCGTACTCGTCCAACCAGGGCATGGGCCAGCGCCCCGCCGCCGGCGCCGGTGGCGGCAACGGCATCCCGCGTCCGGCCCCGCCGCGTCCGGGTGCTCCCCGTCCGGGCGCTCCGCGTCCCGGTGGTCCCGGCCAGGCAGGCCGTCCGAACGGCTTCGGGCAGCGCCCGGGCCAGGGTGGCGGCGGTCGTGGCGGCCCCGGTGGTCGTCCGGGCGGTGCCGGTGGTGCCGGTGGCGGCTTCCCGCGTCCGGCCTTCAGCGGCCCGCGTCCCGCCGGTGGCGGCGGCCGCGGTCGTGGCCCCGGTGGCGGTACCGCTGGTGCGTTCGGTCGCGGTGGCGGCAAGAGCCGTGCCCGCAAGTCGAAGCGGACGAAGCGCGCCGAGTACGAGATGCGGCAGGCGCCGTCGCTCGGCGGTGTGCAGGTCCCTCGTGGCGACGGCAACACGGTCGTCCGTCTGCGACGCGGTGCGAGCATCTCGGACTTCGCCGACAAGATCGACGCGAGCCCCGGCAACCTGGTGACGGTGCTGTTCCACCTCGGTGAGATGGCGACCGCGACCGAGTCGCTGGACGAGGCCACGTTCGAGGTCCTCGGCGAGGAGCTGGGCTACAAGATCCAGATCGTCTCGCCGGAAGACGAGGACAAGGAGCTCCTCGAGGGCTTCGACATCGACCTCGAAGCCGAGCTGGACGACGAGGACGACTCGGTGCTGCAGCAGCGGCCCCCGGTGGTCACCGTCATGGGTCACGTCGACCACGGCAAGACCCGCCTGCTCGACGCGATCCGCAACTCGAAGGTCGTCGAGGGCGAAGCCGGTGGCATCACCCAGCACATCGGTGCGTACCAGATCGTCACCGAGCACGAGGGCATCGAGCGCCCGATCACCTTCATCGACACCCCGGGTCACGAGGCCTTCACGGCCATGCGTGCCCGTGGTGCCCAGGTGACGGACATCGCGATCCTCGTGGTCGCGGCGGACGACGGCATCATGCCCCAGACGATCGAGGCACTGAACCACGCGCAGTCGGCCGGTGTGCCGATCGTGGTCGCGGTGAACAAGATCGACAAGGAAGGCGCGAACCCGGCCAAGGTCCGCCAGCAGCTCACCGAGTACAACCTGGTGGCCGAGGAGTACGGCGGCGACGTCATGTTCGTCGACGTCTCGGCTCGTCAGAACATCGGTATCCAGGACCTCCTGGACGCCGTGCTGCTGACCGCCGACGCCGGTCTCGACCTGCGTGCGAACCCCGACAAGGACGCCCGAGGCGTCGCGATCGAAGCACGGCTCGACAAGGGCCGTGGTGCGGTGGCGACCGTCCTCATCCAGTCCGGGACGCTGCACGTCGGCGACGCCATCGTGGCGGGCACGGCCTACGGCCGCGTCCGTGCGATGACCGACGAGAACGGCGTGGCGGTCAAGGCCGCGACGCCGAGCCGCCCGGTCCAGGTGCAGGGTCTGTCCTCGGTGCCCCGCGCCGGTGACACGTTCCTCGTCACCGAAGAGGACCGCACGGCACGTCAGATCGCCGAGAAGCGTGAAGCCGCCGAGCGCAACGCCCAGCTGGCCAAGGCCCGCAAGCGCATCTCGCTCGAGGACTTCACCCGCGCACTCGAAGAGGGCAAGGTCGACTCGCTCAACCTCATCATCAAGGGTGACGTCTCCGGTGCCGTCGAGGCACTCGAGCAGTCGCTCCTGGACATCGAGGTCGACGACAGCGTCCAGCTCCGCATCCTGCACCGCGGTGTGGGTGCGATCACGGAGTCGGACATCGACCTGGCCACGATCGACAACGCGATCGTCGTCGGCTTCAACGTCCGCCCGGACGTCAAGGCCCGCGAGCGTGCGGCGCGCGAAGGCATCGACGTGCGCTTCTACTCGGTCATCTACAACGCACTCGAGGACATCGAGCAGTCCCTCAAGGGCATGCTCAAGCCCGAGTACGAAGAGGTCCAGTCGGGTGTCGCCGAGATCCGCGAGGTGTTCCGTTCCTCGAAGTTCGGCAACATCGCGGGTGTCATCGTCCGCTCCGGCACGATCACGCGCAACGCCAAGGCGCGCGTCATCCGCGAAGGCGTGGTGCTCGCCGATGGTCTGGCCATCGAGTCGCTGCGTCGCTTCAAGGACGACGTGACCGAGGTCCGCACGGACTTCGAAGCCGGTATCGGTCTGGGCAAGTTCAACGACATCCAGATCGGCGACGAGATCGAGACCACCGAGCTCGTCGAGAAGCCGCGCGACTGATCGCGTGACTACCCTGGGCCCCGGCTTCCTTCACGGGAGGTCGGGGCCCAGCCCCGTTCCAGAGCAAGACATCTCCACAGGAGGCACCCATGGCCGATCCGCAGCGCGCACGCAAGATGGCGGACCGCATCAAGGAAGTCGTCGCACGCCGACTCGACAAGGGCCTTCGCGACCCGCGACTCGGGTTCGTGACGATCACCGACGTCCGTGTGACCGGTGACCTGCAGCACGCGTCGATCTTCTACACCGTGTACGGCACCGACGAGGAGCGTGCCGACTCCGCCGCGGCGCTCAAGGCCGCGACCGGGATGCTCCGGTCCGAGGTCGGCAAGAACATCACCGCTCGTCTGACCCCGTCGCTCGAGTTCATCGCCGACGCCCTGCCGGAGACCTCGGCGCACATGGAGGACCTGCTTGTGCAGGCCCAGGTGCGCGACGAGCAGGTCCGTGCAGCCGCGGCCGGCGCGACCTACGCCGGCGACGCCGACCCGTACAAGCACGACGAGGACGAGGACGAGGACGAGGACGACGCGGCGCGCGCCTGACCCGTCCGATCAGCCCTCGGGCAGCCGGTAGCCGCTCGCGTCGTTCCCGACGGCCAGTCCGTCGCGCAGGAGCGACGCGAGCGCCCGGTCCCGCTGCTCGGCGTCGGGCCAAACCGGTTCGATCTCGTCGCGCGTGACGGGGACGTCGCTCGCGCGGAGCTCCGCCATGATGAGTCCGCGCACCTGCCGGTCGCTGCCGGCGAACTTCGCCTGCTTCGGCGCGCGTGGGCCGTCGTGCTCCGGGTAGCCGGCGGCCCGCCACGCGCAGCGGTCGGCGATCGGGCACGCGTCGCACGCGGGGGAGCGGGCGACGCAGACGAGCGCACCGAGCTCCATCACCGCGGCGTTCGTCGCTGCGGCGTCGGCACGGTCGTCCGGCAGCACCGACTCCATCAGCGGGAGGTCCTGCTTCGCCTTCGCCGGGCCCGGTTCGCCCTGGCCGAGCAGGGCGCGGGCGAGGACGCGCCGGACGTTCACGTCCACGACGGGGTGCCGGTCGCCGTACGCGAACACGGCGACCGCTCGGGCCGTGTAGTCCCCGATCCCGGGCAGCGCGAGCAGCGCGTCCACGTCCCGGGGCACCACGTTGTCGTGCTGCTCGGCGATCGCCGTCGCGGCCGCGTGCAGCGCGAGCGCCCGTCTCGGGTAGCCGAGCCGGTCCCAGGCACGCACCGCGTCCGCCGGGGGTGAGGCCGCGAGGTCCGCAGGCGTCGGCCAGCGGGTGAGCCATGCCTCCAGGCGGGGCACGACGCGCGCGACCTGCGTCTGCTGCAGCATGATCTCGCTGACCAGCGTGCCCCACGCGGGGAACCCGGGACGCCGCCACGGCAGGTCGCGCGCCTCGGCGCGGAACCACGCGATGAGCGGCGTCGCGATGTCCGTTCGTCGGGTCGCGTCCTGTGGACGGGTCGGGTTGTCCACATTCGGACTGGAGGCACGACTCGCGTTCACCACGACAGCCTACGGTGGGTGCATGGCACGTTGGGCACCCCAGGAGACCGACACCATGGCCGCGATCGCGGCCGAGGTGATCGCACAGGTCGGCACGAACCGGACGGTCGTCGGCATCGACGGACAGGACGGCGTCGACCTCGAACGCGTGGCCTCCGGGCTCGTCGACGGCTTCCAGCAGCACGGGGTGTCCGCGATGGCCGCCGCCGCACCGTCGAGCGACGTCGACGCGCTGCGGGCCGACCTCGTCGCGCCGTTCCGGTCCACGGGCGAGGGCCCCGGCATCCTCGTGGTGCACGGACACGGGGTGCTGGCACACGGTGCCCACCGGCTCTGGCGCTGGTCGCTGTGGGTGGAGCAGGAGTCCGGGCGCCTCGAACGCCGCGCGGACGTCAAGATCGCCGCGTCCGCGGTGCTGGACGTCACCGACCCCGAGCACCCGCGTCGCGAGTGGAACGACGCCTGCTGAGTCGCCGGAGCGCTGGTAATCTCCTCTGGTGCTCGAAACCGCGCCCGACGGCATCCTCCTCGTCGACAAGCCGCAGGGGATCTCCAGCCACCGGGTCGTCTCCATCGCCCGACGTCGGCTGGGTCTGAAGAAGGTCGGCCACGCCGGCACGCTCGACCCGATGGCGACCGGCCTGCTCCTGCTCGGGATCGGCCCGTCGACCCGGCTCCTGACGCACCTCGTCGGGCTCGGCAAGACCTACACCGCCACGATCCGTCTCGGGGTCTCGACCGACTCGGACGACGCCGACGGGACCCCGACCGCGGCCGTGGGCACGTCCTCGGCGGACGTGTCCGAGGCCGCGGTCGAGCGGGCCGTCGCCGCGCAGCGCGGACAGATCTCGCAGGTGCCGTCGACCGTCAGCGCCATCAAGGTCGACGGCCGCCGCGCCTACGACCTCGCGCGCAAGGGTGAAGCGGTCGTCCTGCAGTCCCGGACCGTGACGGTGTCGCGGTTTGACGTCACCGGCCGGGGCGACCGCGTCGTCTCTGTCGACGGCGAGGACGTGGCCGTGATCGACCTCGACGTGGTCGTGTCGTGCTCGTCCGGTACCTACGTGCGCGCGCTGGCCCGTGATGTCGGCGCCGCACTCGGCACCGGCGCCCACCTCACCGCGCTCCGCCGCACCGAGGTCGGCCCCTTCAGCGTCGACGACGCGATCGACCTCGAGGACGAGTCCGTCGACGTCCGGGCCGCACTCGCCCGACCGGTCGACGTCGCCCGCACCCTGTTCCCGTCCGTGCCGCTCGACCCGGCCGCGGCGAAGGACCTCGCCGACGGCAAGCGCGTCGCGGCGGACCACCCCGACACCGACGGCCCGGTCGCGGCCGTCGCCACCGAGGGGGACCGGCTCGTCGGGCTCGTCTCGGTGCGACGCGGACTGCTGCGCGTCATCACCAACTTCCCGACGGCATCGGGGGTGGGCGCGTGATCGAGTGGTTCATGTGGGTGCAGCTCGTCATCGCCGTGCTCGCCGGGCTCTTCGCGGTCGTCGTGGGGTTCATCGGCTGGAAGCCGAACGACTACACGGTCGGGTCGCTCGCGCTCATCGAGCTGCTGCTCCTCGCCCAGGGTGTGATCTCCCTCGTCCTGCCGGCCACGGGCAGCCCGCCGGTCGGCAACGCGCTCGAGTTCGGCGTGTACGCGGTCTCGGTGCTCCTCGTCCCGCCGGCGACCATCGTCTGGGCGCTCATCGACCGGACGAAGTGGAGCACGGTGGTCCTCGGGGCCGGTGCGTTCACGGTCGCGGTGATGGTCTACCGGATGTACCAGATCTGGTTCGCCCTGAACTGACCCGCTCGCGCACCCTCGACGACTGCGCGTTCGTCGTGGTGCGTCATCGTGGCCGCCCGCCGTCGGTAGAATCGGTGCAATGGCGACCAGATCCTCCCTCGCGACCGGCATCGGCCGCGTCCTCATCGCCGTCTACGGCATCCTCGCGCTGGCAGCGACGGGACGCAGCGTCGTGCAGATCATCGAGAAGTTCTCGTTCGCACCGTTCGCGTACACCCTCAGCGCCGTCGCCGCGGTCGTGTACATCGTCGCGATGATCGCCCTCATCGTGCCGGGTCGGTTCTGGTACCGCGTGGCCTGCGTCACCATCGTCTTCGAGATGACCGGCGTGCTCGTGATCGGCACGCTGTCGCTCTTCGACCGGCAGCTGTTCCCCGACGACACCATCTGGTCGTACTACGGCATGGGCTACGCCTTCGCGCCGCTGGTGCTGCCGGTGGCCGGACTCTGGTGGCTCCGCAAGCACCACCGCACCGCCACCGCGACCGAGACGACCCCGTCCGCCGTACCGGCCGGCGAGTAGGGACCGACGTGCAGTACTACGACGACACCGCCGACGTGGCGCAGGGCTTCGGGCCGAGCGCGGTCACCATCGGGAAGTTCGACGGGGTCCACGTCGGGCACCGTGCGGTCATCGCGCACCTCGAGCGTGCGGCGCGCGAGCACGGCCTCGTGTCCACGGTCGTGACGTTCGACCGCCACCCGCTCGACGTGATCGACCCGGACAAGGTGCCGCCCGCCCTGACGAGCATCGCCCAGCGGCGCGAGCTGCTCGACGACGTCGGGGTCGACGCCACCCTGCTGCTCCGGTTCGACCACGAGCTCCAGTCGAAGGCACCAGAGGCCTTCGTGTCCGAGATCCTCGTCGACACCCTGCACGCCCAGCTCGTGTTCGTCGGCAGCGACTTCCGGTTCGGGGCGAAGGGGGCCGGCGACGTCGCCCTCCTGCGCGAGCTGGGGGAGCAGCACGGTTTCACCGTCGAGCTCATCGACGACGTCGACCTGGTCGACGACGTCCGGCCGGACGGCGAGCGACGGGTGTCCTCGACGTGGATCCGCGAACTCCTCGGGGACGGCCGCGTCGCCGAAGCCGCGCGCCTGCTCGGTCGTGAACACGCGGTGCGGAGCGTCGTCGTGCACGGGAATGAGCGCGGTCGGGCGATGGGCTACCCGACGGCGAACCTCGACCCGGCGTCCGAGGGCTTCGTCCCCGCCGACGGCGTCTACGCCGCACGGGTGCTGCACGACGGCACGGTGTACCCGGCTGCCGTCTCGGTCGGCAACAACCCGACGTTCGAGGGCGTGCCGGCGAAGCAGATCGAGGCGCACCTGCTCGACGTGGACATCGACCTCTACGGCGACACGATCTCGGTGCTGTTCGTCTCGTACGTGCGGGGCATGGTGAAGTTCGACTCGATGGACGAGCTCGCCGAGCAGATGCGGCAGGACGACCGCGACATCCGGACGTTGCTGGGGCTCCCCGCCGTCGTCTGATCAAGTGCCGACGACGAAGCCCCCGCGACCGAACGGTCGCGGGGGCTCCGTCGTACGGGGCGGATCAGCCGCCGAGGGCGTCGAGCCAGATCTTGCGGGCGTCGAGCGCTTCCTGCGCGTCCTTGATCTTGCGGGCGTCGCCCGAGGCCTGGGCATCGGTGAGCTCCGCTTCGAGCTTGCCGATCGCGTCCTCGAGCTGGCTCGCGAGACCGGTCTGACGGGCCTTGCGCTCCGGGTCGGACGCCTTCCAGTGCTCGTCCTCGAGGCTGCGCACGTGGTCCTCGACCGCGCGGAGACGGTCCTCGATGCGCCGGACGTCACCGCGGGGGACCTTGCCGATCTCGTCCCACCGGCGCTGGATGCCCGTGAGGGTCTTGCGTGCGGCGGCCCGGTCGGTCACCTTCAGGAGCGGCTCGGCCTCGGTCAGGAGGGCCTGCTTCGCTTCGAGGTTGGCCGAGTACTCGACGTTCTCGGCGGCGGCCTCGGCGTGGCGCTGCTCGAACAGCACGTCACCCGCGGCCTTGAAGCGCGCCCAGAGTGCGTCGTCGTGCCGCTTGCCGGCCCGCCCCGCGCCCTTCCAGTCGTCGAGCAGTTCGCGGTACGCCGGGATCGCGTCGGACCCGCGGGGAGCGAGCGCCTCGGCCTGCTGGACGAGCTCCTGCTTGCGGTTGCGGGCGTCGCGGTGCTGCGCGTCGAGCTCGGAGTAGAACGCGCGACGGTGCTGGTCGACGGTCGAGCGGGCCGCGCGGAAACGCTTCCAGAGCTCGTTCGCCTCGTTCTTGGGGATGCGCGGGCCGTCGTGCTGGTGCTGCTGCCACCGCGCGAAGACGTCGTCGAGCTGCGCGGTGATCTGCTTCCACTGCGCCCGTGCCGGGTCGACCGCGGCGAGTGCCTCGGCTTCTTCCACCAGGGCGGTGCGGTGCGCCAGGGCGTCCGCGAGGGCCTGCTGTGCCTGCTCGGCCTGCTCCTTCGTCAGGGAGCCGAGCTGCTCGGTCAGGGCGGCGACGCGGGTCTCGAGCGACTTGAGGTCGCCGACGACCCGGGCCTCGGCTACGAGGGCCTGCAGGTGCTCCACCGTGCGGGCGACGTCGTTCGCCGAGGCACCACGCTGGACGCGCTGCTCGGCGATCTTCACCTGCCCCTCGAGGTCGGCGTACTTCCGCGCGAAGTAGGCGAGGGCTTCATCGGGTGTCGCGTCCGGGTACTCACCGACGGCTTTCTCGGTGTCCTCGTACCGGACGTACACCGTCCCGGTCTCGTCGACCCGCCCCCAGGTCGTTGCTTCGTCAGGTCCCACAGGTCTCGCCTCGATCGTGGTCGTGCATCACCGACGTCGCCGTCGGCACGGTCAGGTCGTCAGCCTATTGCACCGAGAGCATCTGCGACCCGCCGGGTCGGCGCGCCTGTGGACTACTTCTCCTGCTCGATCGTCGCGCCGGTGATCTTGGTCGCCACCTTCGGCTCGCCGGTGCCGTCGCTGCCGGCGGAGGAGATGCCCTTCGACGTGATCTTCGACTCGAGTTCGTCGAGGCCGCTGGTGACCTTCCCGACGACGGTGTAGCCGCCGGTGGAGCCGTCCAGCGTGGTGTCGCCGTAGACGATGAAGAACTGCGTGGTCTGCGAGTACGCCGACGAGCTGCGGGCGATCGCGATGGTCCCCTTGGCGTACTTGCCGTCGCTCGGGACGTTCTCGAGCGGGCCGTACTGGAAGCCGGCGTCACCCGTGCCGTCGCCGTTCGCGGAGCCGCACTGCAGGAACTCGAACCCCGTGCTGTCGGCGAGTCGGTGGCAGGTCGTGCCGTTGTAGAACTGCTCCTGGATGAGCTTGATCTCGACGCTCGCGGCCTGGGGTGCCTTCTCGCCGTCCAGCTCGATGCCGAGCTTCACGTCCTTGTTCAGGGTGAGCGATCCGGTCCAGGTGGAGTCCTTCGCGATGGACTTGCTCGGGACGTCGCCCGTGTTCGCGGCGGTGGCACTCGCGGACGGGGTCGGCGTCGCGGTCGCGGAGGCACTCGCGCTCGCGTCCGCCCCGCCACCATGCGACCCGGCGAAGGCGAGCTGCGAACCGGTCGCCAACGCCGCGACGAGGACGAGGACACCGGCGCCGACGACGTTGTCCCGCACCCGGCGGCGCCGCTGCCGTTCGTGCAGGCCCTGCCGTGCCGTGTAGAGGCGGAGGCGCTCGCGCGCCTCCCGGTTGTCACGCGCCTGGTTCTTCGGTGCCACGGTGCTGGTCGTACCTCTCGTCGAGTGTGCGACGAGCGTACTGTAAACGGACCTGTCGGAGGCCTGGAGGCACGCCCCTGTCGGTGGGTCGGCCTACGATTGGTCACATGGCAGCGGACCGTTCGGGCATGCGTGCGCCCACCACCGGCGGTCGCGCCGGGCTGGCGCAGGGGTCCGTCCCGCTCGCGGTGCGGATGCGGCCGACCAGTCTCGACGAGGTCGCCGGACAGCAGCACCTGCTCGGCCGCGGCAGCCCCCTCGTGCAGCTCGCGACGGGCACGCGCGAGAACCCCGGCGGCGTCTCGGTGATCCTCTGGGGACCGCCCGGCACCGGCAAGACGACCCTGGCGCAGGCGATCGCGCGGCAGTCCGGTCGCGAGTTCGTCGAGCTGTCGGCCGTGACCGCCGGCGTGAAGGACGTGCGCGAGGTCATGGAGAAGGCGCTCACGCACCGCGACCTCTACGGCTCGACCACGGTCCTCTTCCTCGACGAGATCCACCGCTTCAGCAAGGCCCAGCAGGACGCCCTGCTGCCCGGCGTCGAGAACGGCTGGGTCATCCTCATCGCGGCGACGACCGAGAACCCGTCGTTCTCGGTCATCTCGCCGCTGCTGTCCCGCTCCCTGCTGCTCACGCTCAAGCCCCTCACCGACGAGGACCTCGGCATGCTCGTCGACCGTGCGGTCGAGGACCCGCGGGGCCTCGGCGGATCGGTCGTCCTCGGCGACGAGGCCCGCAGCGCCATCGTGCGGCTGTCCTCCGGCGACGCCCGTCGGGCACTCACCGCGCTCGAGGCTGCAGCGTCCTCGGCCGTCGCAGCGCAGGCCGACGACGACGCCGACGCGGCGCTCGACGGCATCGACACGGTCCCGGTCGTCGACGCTGACACCGTCGCCGCAGCGGTGGACCGGGCACTGCTCCGCTACGACCGCCAGGGCGACGAGCACTACGACGTCATCAGCGCGTTCATCAAGTCGGTCCGGGGGAGCGACGTCGACGCCGCACTCCACTACCTGGCGCGCATGATCGAGGCGGGGGAGGACCCGCGGTTCATCGCCCGTCGCATCATCATCTCGGCGTCCGAGGACATCGGCATGGCCGATCCGCAGGCCCTGCCCATCGCCGTCGCAGCCGCACAGGCCGTCCAGCTCATCGGCATGCCCGAGGGCCGGATCCCCCTGGCCGAGGCGGTCGTCTACCTGGCGACCGCGCCGAAGTCGAACGCCGCCTACAACGGGGTGAACGCCGCGATCGCCGACGTCAAGGCCGGGCGGCTCGGGGTCGTGCCGATGCACCTCCGCGACGCCCACTACCCTGGCGCGAAGCGGCTCGGCCACGGCAAGGGCTACGTCTACTCGCACGACGCCGAGCACGGTGTCGCCGAGCAGCAGTACCTGCCCGACGCGCTCGAGGGCACCGAGTACTACACCCCGACGGCGAACGGCTTCGAGCGCGAGGTCGGGCCGCGACTCGAGCGCCTCCGGAAGATCACCCGCGGCGAGTAGTGGCCGCCCCGAGTTACTGCTAGCATTACCGGGCCTACGTCCTGGTCCTCGAGCACGGCTGCGTCGAGGACAGAGTGCCACTCCGGTGGTACGGGGACAGAGGTTCGGACTGTAGCCGTCCGATCCCACAGGCTCATCCCTCTGGATCCCGTCGTCGGGACCGATCCCTTCCGTGTGTCTCGTTGCCCACGGTCGGACGGATCCCCTCGAGTCATTCAGTTCAGACAGAGAAAAGGACCCTGTGTCTACCAAGTCACGTACCCGCAGCAAGACCCGCCTCTCGCGCGCGCTCGGCATCCCGCTGACGCCGAAGGCGGCCCGTTACCTCGAGAAGCGCCCCTACGGCCCCGGTGAGCACGGCCGCACCCGCCGTCGTGCGGACAGCG
>Ga0308167_1000901_pt1 | contig 42246 bp, 38 predicted proteins | sample PhyCR1_2_FD_202138 | JGI IMG/M metagenome (GOLD analysis project Ga0308167, IMG submission 202138) | Phyllosphere microbial communities from UC Gill Tract Community Farm, Albany, California, United States - DLSLRC.R1 | ecosystem: Host-associated > Plants > Phyllosphere > Unclassified | place... | reverse complement strand
GGGTCTGCTTGCGCTTGCCGGCGTACTCGGCGTCGGCGAAAGTCATCTGTTTCATCATTGAAAAGCTCGGCGACTGGTGTCCGGTGATTTTGCCAAATCAGGAAGTCTTTTTCAGAGTTTCCCTAGGCACTGGTGTGGGGCCGTGTACGTGGCTAGCAAGCTGATTGTTCATCTGACCCACTAGGTCGAGCAGATCGCAAAGCACCTGCAGGACGTTCACGGACTCCGAGCCCAGCCAGGTCTTCGGGGCCTGCAGGTGCTGGCTGACCGCTGACACACTGCGGCGAAGCCCTTGGATCTGCTCCTGCATATCCCCGCCGACCGTGGCGTTGTACTTCTGACCGATCACCAGGTTGTAATCGCGGCCCGTGGCCTGGTGCAGGTCGTCGATCGAGGCCAGGCTGGCCGATCCGCCAGACAGTAGCTTGAGCGCGCCCAGCGCCTCGATCTTCTTCACTCCACCCACCGACTCGGTCGAGTGATCGTCGACGTTCCTGGTGTGGCTCTGGAAGCGCTCAGTGTTGTCCAGCGCTTCAACTTCGCGCTCGATCGCCTTGTCCATGATCTTGCCGTCCGTCTGTCGCAGCCAATTTCCGTCCGCATCGACGCGCTGCTGGCAGGCTTCACTGTGCTGCCAGACTTGGTCGCCCTTGGGCACTCTGGGAAGGCTAAGGCCATGCGGTAGGATCTGCCGGATGAAAGGCTTGTGCGGCAGGCCGTAGGCGAAGCTGACAACAACCGTGGTGCCTTCCTCGGGGAAGCCGAACATACCGGCCTCCTGCCCGCCCATTGGCGCCGGCAGCGGCAGGCCCTGCAGCACTGGCAGATCCGGATCGGGCTCGCCGTCCGGGGTGAGCACCTGGACATCGACACCGAATCTCGGCCTGAAGTCGTCTCACAGCCCGGGCGCCGCCGGCGGATCTGGTACCGCGACCACACGGCCAAAGCGCGGCAGGTGAGAGCCGCCGGTGAGTTCGGGAAACTGGCGCTCTACTGAGCGGCGGATTGCGTCTTCCATCGTATGGCCATCTGCGAGTCAACAAGGGTCACCGAGGTGATCCGCTCGTTTTGGTTGATCGTCGCACCTGGGCGCAGTCCTGGAAGAACCGCGACCATGCCGCTCTGGTTGCCGCTGTAGCCGTCGAACAGCTCGGTCGGCAGCTGGATCGGGGCGCGGATACCCCAAAAACTATGGGCCCAACTGCCCACGTACACCTCACCGTCGCCCTGCTGCTGCCAGATGAAGTCGGGGATGTTGAAGACCCGGGCCAGGCTGTCGAGTGCTTGGTAGCCGGCAGCCAGGCTGTAGAAGAACGGCGCCTTGATCCCTGCGGCTGTGTCCTTTTCATCGTTCGATGCTGGGCGCTCTCATCATGACGGCAGCTTGGGATCGAGATTTAGGGTGCCGTCGCTGTTAAAAGTAATGTATTTCAACGGCACATATTCGATCTTTTCATACTTATTATCAAACTTTGCTTGGAAAAATTTGAAATCGGATCGCCTAAGATTTTTGCAGTGCTCTGAAATTTTCTTAATGATTTTTATTTTAGCGGCGTCCGGAGTTTTAATCCCAAAAATGATCCCTTCAAGTTGGTGGAATGAGTAGCTCACAAGCCTTTCTTCAGGACTCAGTTCGACTCCGCTGAGTATTATCCGAGCCTCAGTTTCATTTTCCCAGTGTGCTGTTTTGCTCGTGCAGCTCCGACTATATTGCTCTTTATGAGCAGGCCAAACCGCTGAGGCTTGCTGATAGATACTCTGTGCGTTGTTACTGATGTCGCCGTTCTCATCCGTATACCAGTAGCTCAACGTCCAATCTTTATCGGTGATTAACATCGAATCGAAAAAATTTGGTGTGTAATACTCGGGCTTGTAGTTGACTTTAATGAGGGGTAGCGATAATGGCATATCTAGGTAGTATTCGTGCTTTGGGCGTCCGTAGTTGTAGACTTGAACGAATGGAAAGGGCAGTTTTCGCAAAAGTAGAGAGTCGTGACCATCGTTAGAGTCACTGTTGTATACCAGACAGATTCCCTTATGGTTGTCGCCGTATGAGCCCCATATCGCCGAGTTCGAGCAGCTTTTCATGAAGCATGCTACGTACCAGTGAGGATACATCAGGTAGTCGAGCTGGGTAGAAAACTCCTCTGGAAGATTCGCAAACAAACGCAGACCGTTCGGGTCTAACTCACGCTCTCTAAATACACTCCCCCTGATTGCTTGCTGCTTAAACTTATCCTTTATCTCGATATAATCTTGAATGTTAGAATTATGCCCGGCTGTTTTTATCTCTTCACTGCGCAAGCAAATGTAGGCTTGAAAATTTTCTCGGCTTTGTTTGTATATCGAGGCTTCATGAATATCGAGCCGGTTCTCGAGTGTTTCGAAAATGTAACCTAGAATTGTCGAGTGCAAAGTTGCTAGATGAGCCGACAGTTCTAGTCGGGATACGTTTCTCTCAACGCTCGTTAAAGCTTCTAAATACATCCGTATGGCGGCGCATGACTGGACCGCAGTGATGGCGGTCTCTAAGTAGCCCTTCGAGTCTTCATGGAAGTTGGTGGGGCGCAGATTGATATGCATTAGCCCTTTATTTTCGCCGGCATAACGATCAATAACCGCCTCGTAGAGCATCAGCGTGTAATGCTTGATAAGGTTTTTCCATACGATGAGATCTCCTCTGAAACAGGTCTCTCGATGTCCTTCAAGAGGGTCATTCAGTTCCTCAGGCGATGCGAAGTAGATTGACAGCTCATCGAGTTCACCTGGTCGAGCTTCAGCCGTTTCCGAAGCGGGCCGACCCAGCAAGCGCTCAGCAGTGCGAAACCGGAAATATTGACTCATCGAAATCCCCCTTTGATGAATGCTGGGATGATACGGAGAGTCAGCGTCGAATGGGACCAGCGCTGGGAAAAAGGTAAGTTTTCGTGGGGAGGGGCTGGGGGATCTCAGAGGCCCGGATTTACTGGGCTTGATCGCTAACTTTTGATGGTTAGGAATGGTTAGGATTGAGGTTAGGGGTTCTCAACTGCCTGATTTTAAAGGGATTTATTTTTTTGGAAACTTACTATAGATAAAGGTAAGGAAATTGCTATTAGTTAACCAAAACCTAACTTTTTGAGGTCTTCTGAAGGCCAGAAACGGAGAGGGATGCAGCCTGTTCGCATGAAGCCTAACCGACCTAACCTGTTTCCGATGGGTCAACATCAAACGAAAATTGCCATATGGTGGCTCGTTCCAGGGCGTCCCTCACGTCCGTGGCTTTGTGCTCTCATTCGCTAGAGCCTCAAGTCGCTTCACCAGCCAGGCGCACGAAGAGGACATAGACACCGCTTCGTCATAATCAATCTGCCTGTCCTGCAGATGAGCTGCATCGTTTCGAACCTTCGACAGCTTCACGTAGGTGTCGTAGGTCAGGTCATCAATGACGCCACTGTCTTTCAGCATTCGCATTTGCATGCGCTGCTGCTTGTCGAACCTGTGGTTGAACTCGATACCGCGATTGGAGATTAAGTCGGCAACCGCTTTTTCAACCTCCATCCAAGCAAACAGCATGCTTGCGCGAGGCGCGTCCATAGCCAATTTCGCGTACCTGGGCGGCGCCGGCGGAGGTGGCGGTACTTCTTGCTTGACTGCCTCAGTTGCGAGGGTCGTCTCGACCTCCTTGAGCTTTTCCTCAAGGTCGATCTGCAGCTCGCCGTATTTGAAGCTGCGAATTTTGGGCAGGATGCCGGCGATCGGTTTCTTCAAAATGAACACGATCGCGAGGACTGCGCTTGGCCAGGCCAATGAGGCAGCCAACGCTGCAATAAATTGCTTCCAGTCCATGCCGCTCCCCTGCTTGTTACGTCCGTTGTTACGTGGGGGGGGCGAAAAAAAGGGCCTGCATTGCTGCAAGCCCTTGATTTATATGGTGCCGGCACCAGGAATCGAACCCGGGACCTACTGATTACAAGTCAGTTGCTCTACCATCTGAGCTATACCGGCACAGGGGCGCATTATAGCTATCCGAGCAGCCGTGTAAACCACTTCCGTGCAATCAATGCAAAAACCCGTAACTCACCGGCCTGAAAGGAGAAATTTCCTACCAGCCGCGGTGGATGGTGTTTATGCCTGGCTCAGCCTTGGCGGGGTTGAAAAACAGCTTGTCGTTGTCGCAGCCGCGTTTGCGGCAGGGCTGTGCGACGTGCAGCGGCAGGCCGCGGTCGCCGCCGAGTTGCATGGCGGGGGTGTCCCAGCCAAGAGCTTTGCCGGGGGCGTGGCTGGTGGTGTTGGTGCAGCCGGTTACGGCCAGGGCGAAGCTGAGCAGGGCGGTGGATTTGATCGGGATCACGATGTCGAAGTCCGTTCGGTGACAGTCTTTGTTGCGGGCAATTGTAACTCAGTAGGCATGGGCGAAGGCGGGTGGCCATCACGCTTTCGGACAATTCTGAAAATGCTTATGCACAAGCGGCATGCCAGGATTGCCGTGCGCGCATACCGTTGGTCGTAACCGCCGGTCTTTGCGCAAAGTGCTGTTTTTGCTGGGCTTGAAGGTTTAAGCGAATAAGCAGACGGCCCTAAATAGCCAGTTGGATCCACTAATCTGCCAATTCATCAAAAGCTTGTGCACAGACTTATCCACAGGTTACTCATCGCCCGCGCTCGGCCAAAAGTAGCAAATTGCGGGGTGTAAGGGTGTAGTCGCAGAACAGTCCAAGGCGCACGTTGTAGCCTTGTTCCTGCATGTACAGCGCTCGATCGAGCACCAGCCACAACTCCAGCGGGCGGCGGAACAGGTTGCGTACGCGCTCCAGGTTGCGCACCTGGGCGAGGCGTTGCCAGCCGGCGGCTTCGAGTGCCTCCCAGTCGGGGTTGCCGGTGAGGGGCAGCTGTTTGAGCGCGGCGAGGTCTTGGCAGTACGCGGCGAAGGTCTTGTCCAGCCAGCTGACCGGCAGCGATGGCGTCGGCAGGTAGCTGTCGTTCTGGCGTTGTTCGCGTTGCAGCAGATCGAAGCCTAGGCGGCGGGCCATCGAGGCGTCGCGCTGGCGGCGGATGCGGGCGCCGGCGGTGACGGTTTCGCTCAGGGGCAGGCCGAGGTCGTCGAGGTCGAGCTGCAGAGTCGAGGCGCGGGCGTGGCTGGACAGGGCCTGATAGGCGCTGGCCTGGATGCGGTTGTAGCAGCAGGGCGCCAACGCGATGTGTTGGCAGCCTTGGCTGGCGGCTAACTGCAGCAGGCGCACGTGCAGATCGCCGCAGGCGTGCAGGGCGACCACGCTTTTGCTTTGGTCGAGGCAGCAGGCGCTGTCGGCGGCCATGACGTCTTGTTGCAGGTGCTGGGCGGGCAGCTTGTGGTGGTCGCTGAGGGCCTGGCCGGCGGCGACCAGCTCGGGGTTGTACTCGAGGCAGGTCAGTTGCTGGCCGGGCTGCAGCAGGCGGCGGCCGAGATGCCCTTTGCCGGCGCACCAGTCGAGCCAGTGCTGGGTCTGTTGACGAAAGCCGAGGCGGCGGCTGAAGGCTTCGATCTGCTGCCACTTGCGCCCGGGCACGTTGACGTCGAGGCGGTGGCCGGCGGGCGGTAAGCCTGCGTCGGGCAACTCATCCAGGGCGGTCAGTTGCTGAGCCTGGGCGGCCAGCTGTGGATAAGGTGCGGGTGGCAGGTTTGGGTCGAGGTTGGCTTCGGCGTCTTCGAGGGTGCACTGGCGCAGCCAACTGGCCAGTTCTGGGTACTGCTGCTCCCAGTCGAGCTGCAGGGTGGTGAAGGGGCGTGGTTTCCACAGGGCTTGGTGCTGGACCAGAAAGTGGTCCAGTGCCTTGAAGCGGGAAAGGAGCTGGGAGCTGTGGAGGTAGGACATAGGGTGGGGTATCAGTGGGCTGCTGGTTGTTGGTGCTGGCCTATTCGCGGGTGAACCCGCTCCCACAGGTTAAGGTTGCGCTGCAAATCCTGTGGAGGCGGGTTTACCCGTTTCAGGGTCAGCGCCCTTGGCAGGCGTCCACCCGCAACCAGCGTTCCAGCAGCTTGAAGCCTTGCACCAGCAGGAACGAGATGACCAGGTAGAACAGCCCGGCCGCGAAGAAGATCTCCACCGGCAGGTAGGTGCGGGCGATGATCGTGCGGGCCATGCCGGTGAGTTCGAGCAAGGTCACGGTGCTGGCCAGGGCGCTGGCCTTGAGCATCAGGATCACTTCGTTGCTGTAGGCCGGCAGGCCGATGCGCGAGGCGCGTGGCAGCATGATGTAGAACAGGGTTTTGCCGCGGGACATGCCCAGCGCCCGCGCTGCTTCGATTTCACCCTTGGGGATGGCCTGCAGCGCGCCACGCAGGATCTCGGCGATGTAGGCGGCGGTGTGCAGGGTCATGGTCAGCACGGTGCACCAGAACGGATCGCGCAGGTACGGCCACAGCACACTGTTGCGCACGGCTTCGAACTGGGCGAGGCCGTAATACACCAGAAACAGCTGCACCAGCAGCGGCGTGCCGCGGAAGAAGAAGATGTAGCCGTAGGGCAGGGCGCGCACGTACCAGTGGCGCGAGGCGCGGGCGACGCCCAGCGGGATGGCCAGGATCAGGCCGGCGATCACGGCGATGGCCACCAGCTCCAAGGTAAGGGTCGCGCCCTGGGCCAGGCGTGGCAGCCATTTGATGATTACTTCCCAGTTCATTATTCAGCCCTCACGAAGCCGCGAGCGGCGCGTTTTTCCAGGAAGTACATGCCGGTCATGGCGACTACGGTCAGGCTCAGGTAGATGCACGCGGCAACCATGTAGAAGGTGAACGGCTCCTTGCTCACGGTCACGGCGATCTGCGAGTGGCGCATGATTTCTTCAAGGCCGATCACCGACACCAGCGCGGTGTCCTTCATCAGGATCATGAACAGGTTGCCCAGGCCCGGCAGGGCAATGCGCCACATCTGCGGCAGGATGATCCGCGAGAGGATGCGGCCTTTGGACAGACCCAGGGCCAGCCCGGCTTCGCGGTGGCCCTTGGGGATCGCCAGGATCGCGCCGCGGAACACTTCGGTGGCGTAGGCGCCAAAGCACAGGCCCAGCGCGATCACGCCGGCGGCAAATGCGCTCAGCTCAAGGCCGGGCATGTTCAGGGCGTCGCCGAGGCTGTTGACCAGGCCGACGGTGCCGAAATAGATCAGCAATACCCACAGCAGCTCGGGAATCCCGCGCACCAGGGTCGAATAGAAGCCGCCAAGCCATTGCAGTGGCTTGATGGCAGAAGTCTTGGCAAGGGCGCCGAGCAGGCCCAGGATCAGCCCCAGCAGCAAGGCGCAGAGCGCCAGTTTTACCGTCATCAGGGTGCCAGCCATCAAGGCCGGACCGAATCCGTGCAGGTCAATATTCATTGATTAGGTGCGTTCTAGGGACCGACACGCCGCTAGGGCGTGCCGGTCGGGCGAATCATTCGATGCTGAACGGGAAATACTTGTCGTTGATCTTCTTGTACGTACCGTCGGCTTTGATTTCTTTCAGGGCAGCGTTGAGCTGGTCACGCAGCTTGTCGTCACCCTTGCGCACGGCAATGCCGATCTTGTCGCTGTCCATCACCGGCTCGCCTTTGAACTCATAGGCTTTGCCGTCGTTGGATTTGAGCCACTCGTACTGCACGTACTTGTCGGCGAGGATGGCGTCGACGCGGCCCGAGATCAGGTCGAGGTAGGCGTTTTCCTGGGTGTCGTACAGTTTGATCTGCACGTCGTCACCGTAGTTGTCTTCCAGCCAGGTGCCGGCCAGGGTCGCGCGCTGGGTGCCGATGATCTTGCCCTTGAGCGAGGCCTTGTCGGTCTTGAAGTCTTTGTTCTTCGGCGCGATGAACTGCAGCTTGTTCGAGTAGTACGGGTCGGTGAATTCAACCGCTTGCTTGCGCTCGTCGGTGATCGACAGCGACGACACCAGGAAGTCGAACTTCTTCGCGTTCAGGGCGGGGATGATGCCGTCCCAGTCGGAGGTGACGACCGAGCAGTCGACTTTCATCTTGGCGCACAGGGCGTCGCCGATGTCTTTGTCGAAGCCGACCACGTTACCGCTGGCATCCTTGTTGTTGAACGGCGGGTAGGCCGCTTCGATACCCATGCGCAGTTTGTCTGCGGCCAGGGCATTGGCCGAGAACACCAAAGTGGCGGCAGCGGCCAGGAGAAACTTCTTGTAGGTCTGCATGTATTGCTCCGTTAGCGGTGGCTGGACATGAATTGCTTGCAACGCGCCGAGTTCGGGTTTTCGAAGACCTGCTGCGGCGTTCCTTGCTCTTCAACCAGGCCCTGGTGCAGGAAAACCACTTCACTGGACACCTGGCGGGCAAAGTTCATCTCGTGAGTTACCAGCAGCATGGTACGGCCTTCGTCGGCCAATGCGCGGATAACGTTAAGCACTTCCTGGACCATTTCCGGATCGAGCGCCGAAGTTGGCTCGTCGAACAGGATCACCTTGGGCTTCATGGCCAGGGTACGGGCAATGGCGGCACGCTGTTGCTGGCCACCGGAAAGCTGGGCGGGGTAGCTGTGGCGCTTGTCGAAGATACCGACTTTGTTCAGCAGCGCCTCGGCATGTTCAGTGGCTTCGGCCTTGCTCTGGCCAAGCACGCGGCGCGGCGCCTCGATGATGTTGTCGAGGATCGACATGTGCGGCCACAGGTTGAAATTCTGGAAGACGAAGCCGATTTCGCTGCGCAGGCGGTTGATCTGGCGGTTGTCCGACGGGATCAGGTCGCCGTTCTTGGCGGCCTTGAGCTTGAGCTCTTCACCGGCCAGAAGGATCTGCCCTTGATGCGGGTTTTCCAGCAGGTTGATGCAGCGCAGCAGGGTGGACTTGCCGGAACCGGACGATCCGAGGATCGAGATCACGTCACCATCGCGCGCGGTCAGGGAAATGCCCTTGAGAATTTCCTGGGTGCCGTAGCGCTTGTGCAGATTGCGGATTTCCAGCGCGGGCGTGGCCTGGGCCATGTGCGGTCCTCTTCGGTTCGGGTGCGTTCCCAGCTGTTGGCGGCCTTCCTGGCGAGCGCCACGCTAGCATAGCGGCTCATTGACAGCCAACGGGGTCGCAAGGGGCTCGGGTCGCTGGCGGGGCGGTTTGTCGCATCGTTGCAGTGCAACGTCGCGAGGATGTCCGCCGGCCTTGTGCCCAGCACCAGAGCCTTGATGAAAAAAGGCGCGATGGTGCCAGTTTTGCACCGCACTGGGAAGCCGTTTTTAGCCGTAGTTGTTACTGCCCTCTTTCTCGCTTGAAGGGAGGTTGCGCTGACGGTTGCACCTGAGCGCTTCGATTTTGTGCGCGGGTGTTACCAAGGAGCACCTTTGGTGCATTTGTAAGTGGGTATTTCAGTAATCTGCTCGGCACAAGCCGATTCAATGTGCATTCGGTCAAGCCTTGGCCAGATGCCCTGCAGGCCCCGCCGGGATTGATATCGGGCCTGGCGCTGATGAGCCAAGCACGGAGATGGCGCGGTAATTGCCACAGGATATTTCCAGAATGCAGCGACGCCTACCTAAATCCCGGGTGCGCTGGCCAGTCATTCAGGTAGTCCACCTCCTTACAAAGGTAGTTTTATGAGCGGTAAGCACAATTCCAATGACCTCGCTCAGGGGCTCAAATCGCGTCACGTCACCATGTTGTCCATCGCCGGTGTGATCGGCGCGGGGCTGTTCGTTGGCTCCGGCCACGCCATTGCGACAGCCGGCCCTGCTGTGCTGTTGGCCTACGCGGCAGCCGGTACCCTGGTGGTGCTGGTGATGCGTATGCTTGGCGAAATGGCGATCGCCTCGCCCGACACCGGTTCGTTCTCGACTTACGCTGATCGCTCGATCGGCCACTGGGCCGGCTTCACCATCGGCTGGCTGTACTGGTGGTTCTGGGTCTTGGTGATCCCGCTCGAAGCCAACGCTGCGGCCGCGATCCTCAACGCCTGGTTCCCGGCGGTTGATCTGTGGGCGTTCTCGCTGTTGATCACTCTGGCGCTGACCGTTACCAACTTGTTCAGCGTGAAGAACTACGGCGAATTCGAGTTCTGGTTCGCGCTGCTCAAGGTACTGGCGATCATCGGCTTCATCGTGGTCGGTTGCGCGGCCATGTTCGGTATGGTGCCGGGCAGCCAGGTCAGTGGCGTCAGCCACCTGTTCGACACCCAGGGCTTCATGCCCAACGGCCTCGGCGCAGTGCTGGCAGCCATGCTGACCACCATGTTCTCGTTCATGGGTACTGAAATCGTCACCATCGCCGCCGCCGAATCGAAAGACCCGGGCAAACAGATCAGCAAGGCCACCAACTCGGTGATCTGGCGGATCTGCCTGTTCTACCTGGTGTCGATCTTCCTGGTCGTGGCCCTGGTGCCGTGGAACGACCCAGCCCTGGCGGCCACCGGTTCGTACCAGACCGTGCTGAGCATGATCGGCGTGCCGAATGCCAAGCTGATCGTCGACATCGTCGTCCTGATCGCCGTGACCAGCTGCCTCAACTCGGCGCTGTACACCTCCTCGCGCATGCTGTTCTCGCTGAGCAAGCGTGGCGATGCGCCGGCCGTTGCCCAGCGCACCACCAAGGCGGGTACGCCGCACTGGGCAGTGCTGCTGTCGACCGCTGCGGCGTTCCTCTGCGTATTTGCCAACTTCGTCGCGCCAGCGCAGGTGTTCGAGTTCCTGCTGGCCAGCTCCGGCGCGATCGCCTTGCTGGTGTACCTGGTGATCGCCGTGTCGCAACTGCGCATGCGCAGCCAGCGTGAAGCACGCGGCGAGAAGATCGAGTTCAAGATGTGGCTGTTCCCGGGCCTGACCTGGGTGACCATCGCCTTTATCGTCGCCGTGCTGGTGGTGATGGCGATTCGTCCAGACCACCGCATCGAGATCATCGCCACCGCGCTGCTGAGCCTGGCTGTGGTCGCTGCCGGCCTGCTGGTGCAGCGCAAGCGCAAGGCCGCCGTGGCAGCTGGGCGGGTTGTGCTGAGTAACTGATCTGCCGGCTCGTTGAGCTGAATGCAAAAAGGCCGCGCTCTGGTTCAGGGCGCGGCCTTTTTTAATGTCGCAACGCTGCCGGTGTAGGAGCGGCCTTGTGTCGCGAAAGGCCCGCGTAGCGGGCCCGGCAATTTCGGCGGCGAAGCTGAGAATCCGGGGCCGCTGCGCAGCCCTTTCGCGACACAAGGCCGCTACAGGGCCGCCGAGGCAGAGTTAGCCGAACTGCTTCTGTTGCAGCTGCTGCTTGGCGACCACTTCAGAGGCCGCTACGTACGCTTCCTGAAACTCGTCGCTCTCCAGCCAGGCCATGGTGGTTTCTTCGTCGGCGCCGTCCAGCCAGGTGCGGTAGGCGGTGAACACCAGCACGATGTAGTCGGTGGCGTGCTCTTCCTTGTGGCCTTTGAGCACCAGGGTCAGCAGCGGGTCGACCAGGAACACCGCGATCATCGCCACCAGGCCGGTTTCCTGAGCGGCTTTCATCTTGCTGAACAGCTCGCTGTAGCTGTCCGACTCCAGCGCCTTGTTGAAGATCTGCTCGACGCTGGCGCTGTCACCGGCGCTCGCCTTGACTGCCTGGCCGCTGCGCACCATGCGGTTTTGCTTGGCTTTGCTGGCGGCGCGCTTGGCGCGTTTTTGCTGCTTGGTGTTGGAAGCCATGGGGCCTGAAATCCTTGGAGGGGCAAAAGTGCGCGTATTGAATCGCACTTGCCCGACAAACCCAAGAGGCACGCGTCGCGATCAGGCCGCCGGCGCCTCATCTTCTTCAAAGCCACGCGATGCCCGGCCGACCAGCAGCGGGTCGGGCGCATGGGCCACGCGCAGGTCCTTGCCGGGGTACTCCAGCGAATGCAGGAAGTGGCGGATGCAGTTGATCCGCGCGCGCTTCTTGTCATCCGACTTGATCACCGTCCACGGCGCATCGCCGGTGTCGGTATGGAAGAACATCGCCTCTTTGGCGCCGGTGTAGTCGTCCCACTTGTCCAGCGACTTGATGTCGATCGGCGACAGCTTCCAGTGCTTGAGCGGGTCGTCCCGGCGCGAGACGAAACGGCGCAGCTGCTCTTCGCGGTTGACCGAGAACCAGTACTTGAACAGCAGGATGCCGCTGTTGGTGAGCATCCGCTCAAGGTCTGGCGCCTGGCGCATGAACTCCAGGTATTGCATCGGGGTGCAGAAGTCCATGACCCGCTCGACCCCGGCGCGGTTGTACCAGGAGCGGTCGAAGAAGACCATTTCCCCGGCGGTCGGCAGGTGTTGGATGTAACGCTGGAAATACCACTGGCCCTGTTCCTGCTCGGATGGCTTCTCCAGCGCCACGATGCGCGCGCCACGCGGGTTCAGATGCTCCATGAAGCGTTTGATTGTGCCACCCTTGCCGGCCGCGTCACGGCCCTCGAACAGCACCACAATGCGCTGGCCGGTGTCCTTGGCCCAGCTCTGCACCTTGAGCAGCTCGATCTGCAGCTCGGTCTTGGCCTTCTCGTATTCGTTGCGGCGCAGCCGGGTGCGGTACGGGTAGCTGGCGGGCAGGCGCGCCGAAGTGCTGTCCTCATTGCTACCTTTGCGTGCGCTGGCCACCTGCAGCGCGGCGGGCTGCTGGCTGATGCTGAGAATCGCCGGTTCGGCGCTGACCTTGGCGGCCGGCTTGCGCTGGCGTGGGCGACGGCTGCGCGCGGCTGGTGTGGCGCTTGCGCTGAGGGTGGCGCTGGTGTCGGCAGCAGGGGCGGGGGAGAGAAGCGGGGTGGATTCGTCGCTCATGGAAATCCTTGCGGGTCGGTTCGAGTGTCCACCGATCATGCTAAGGATATTGCGCAAATGGCTTGTTGATACTGGTCAACGACGCGTGCGTTGCGCCACGGCTGCCAGGCGGCCGGGCGCAGCGGATGCGGTGTTACTGGCTGGTCAAGGCTGCATGGCCTGGCTGTATACGGGCTGCTGGCGTTGGTCAGTCTCGCCCAACTCGTTGATGCAGTAGTTGATGTAGTACAGGTTGAGCACGAAGGTGTTGAAGCCGTTCATGCGGAAGTGGATCTGGTTGTTGGCGTGGGCGAAGGCCAGCAGTATCCGTCGGGCATTGAATGCCCAGACGATTTGCAGCACAAGGGCAGCAATGCTCAGCAAGCCGGCTGCAATTTCCAAGGCCAGTTGCTCATCGTTGATGAACATGCCGCTCAGGCCCGTGCAGACAAACATCCAGATAATGTAGGTCTCACTGCACGCCTCTTGGCCGGTGGCTTCACGCAGGTGCTGATTGGTCTTGTACAGCCACAGCAGCAGGTACAGGCCGCCGGTCGCCATGGTCAGCAGCACCATGTGCAGCGTCTTGCGGTTGACCTTGTTCATGAGTTCGCTTGGGGATGTCATAGCGCTTCCGATTTTCGAGTGTGAAAAACGGGCTGAGGCATTGCGTGTCTTGGGAGGCAGTCCATGCTCAACCATCGTCCTTGGGGGCTATCTGCTCAGGGAGGGCAGATGCGGCGCGGATGATAGCACGGGGCCACACATGCTCTGCGGCCTGCTGATTAAATCCCAGGCATAAAAAAACCCTGAATCTTTCGATTCAGGGTTTTAGTGTTTTGGTGCCCAGAGACGGAGTCGAACCGCCGACACGAGGATTTTCAATCCTCTGCTCTACCGACTGAGCTATCTGGGCAACGGGGCGCATTAAAAGACTTTTTCAGGTTTGCGTCAACGACTTTTTGAAAATTTTTTAAATTAATTCCGTCGCTTACGCTTTTACGGGGTCATTCGCTCGGCGGAACGTAGCCTTCGGCCTTGGCGTAGTCCTCGCCGGAGAAGTACTTGTCCATCTCCACCTGGAGGAATTTGCGGTCCTCGGCGTTCATCATGTTCAGGCGCTTCTCGTTGATCAGCAGGGTCTGGTGCTTGAGCCAATCACCCCAGGCTTGCTGGGAGATGTTATCGAAGATGTCCTGGCCCTTGGCACCCGGGTACGGTGGGCGCTCGAGGCCGGGCAGTTCCTGGTGGTATTTGCGGCAGTTCACGGTGCGGGTCATTGCGGCTCTCCTGCAATCAATTCGTCGGCCGCGCGTTTCAGCAGCTTCTTGACCGGGGCGGCGAGGCCCAGGCGCGGCGGGGTGGCGAGGTTATACCAGAGCCAGTCAGGCTCGGCCACGTGCGTACCCAGTGGGTCGACGCGCACCAGCCAGGGCTCGATGGCCAACTGGAAATGGCTGAAGGTATGGGTAAGGCCGTCCAGCGCCTGTGTGCCGTTCAGGCGCAGGCCGTGCTGATAGGCAAGGTCATCGAGCTGCTTGAGGTCATCCAGCTCAGGCAGGCTCCACAAACCGCCCCACAGGCCGCTAGACGGGCGCCGGTAGAGCAGGATGGCGCCCTCGCGGTTGGCCAGCATCGGCATCAGCGTGCGCCGCTGTGGCAGCGCCTTGCGTGGCTTGGGCTCGGGGTAGTGGGTTTCCTGGCCGAGCAGGTGCGCTTCGCAGCCGCGCTGCAGCGGGCAGATCAGGCATTTGGGCTTGCTGCGGGTACACAGGGTTGCGCCAAGGTCCATCATCGCCTGGGTGTAGTGGTTGGCCCGGGCTTGTGGGGTGTAGCGCTCGGCTGTCGCCCACAAGGCGTTGGCAACCTTGGGTTCGCCCGGATAACCGCCCTGGGCGGTGAAACGAGCCAGCACGCGCTTGACGTTGCCGTCGAGGATCGGCGCGCGGATACCCATGCTGATGCTGGCGATCGCGCCGGCTGTGGAGCGGCCAATGCCGGGCAGCTCGGTGAGCTGCTCGACACTGCGCGGGAACTCTCCACCGTGTTGGCTGACGACGATCTGCGCGGCCTTCTGCAGGTTGCGGGCGCGGGTGTAGTAACCGAGCCCGGTCCACAGGTGCAGCACTTCGTCTTCCGGCGCTTCGGCCAGGGCCTGCACGGTGGGCAGGGCCTGCATGAAGCGGTCGAAGTAGTTCAGCACGGTGCTGACCTGGGTCTGCTGCAGCATGATTTCCGAGACCCACACCCGGTACGGGTTGATGTCTTGCTGCCAGGGCAGGTCGTGGCGGCCGTGCTGGTCATACCAGGCCAGCACGGCGCCGGAGAATTGCTCGGGGCTCATCGTTTGAACAGCCCCTTGAGCGCGTCTTTGAGTTCCGGGCTGACCTTGTCGCCCAGCTTCTCATCGAGTTTCTCGTCGATCTTGTCCTTCAGGCGGTTGCCGGCCAACTTGGCGGCGACCTTGCCCAGGCCGTCCTGATCCAGGCGGCAGGCTTTGGCGCCCAGTTCCAGCGGGCCACGGCAGCGCAGTGGCAGCTCGACGCCGACAAAGCGCTCGTTGACCTGGCAGGCAGGGTCCGGCATGGCGCGTTGGTCACCTTCGACCACCACGCCAACGCGGTAGTCCATACCGAGCACGCGCAGGTCCAGGTCGCCCTGGCCGTTGACAGTCAGGCCGGGGATGCGCGCTTTCAGGTCAGGGTTGCTGGCCACACCGTTACGTACCACCAGGCTGCCGCGCAGCTCTTGGAATGGAGTGTCCTTGCCACGCGGGTCGCCGCTCAACTGTTTGCGGTTGAGGGTGGCGATGGCCTGGCACAGCTGCTGCTCAAGGTTGGCATTGACCAGCACCCCATCATTGATGGTGAAGTTGGCGTTGCCGTTGAGGGTGTCGATCAGCGCTTTCTGGCTGTTGCCGCTGGCGGTGAGGTCGCTGCTCAGGGTCAGCAGGCCTTTGACTGGCGGCGCCTGTTCCGGGTTGTCGGACTTGATGAAGTGCTCGACCGGGACCCGGTTGATCTTGGTGTTGATGCCGATCTGCGGCACGGCCGGGCGTACGTCGACGCTGCCCGTTGCTTCAAAGGTGCCGTTATACAACTCGCCGCGCAGGCTTTGCAGAGCAATCAAACCGCCCTGGCCGCTGGCCTTGAGTTGGGCATCGTTGATCGGCAGTTTGTCCAGGGTCAGTGCGCCAAAGCTCAGGTCGGCTTGCAGGTCGAGGGCACGCAGGCGGTCGACCGGCAGCAGTTTGTCGGTGCTCCAGGCAACCTGGGTCGGTGCGCTTGGCAGCGGCGAGCTGCCGGCACCGGCAACGGCGGTTGCTTCCTGCTGCTGGACCTCGGCCTGACGCGCCGCCTTGGCGCCCTTGGCCTGCTCGCTTTTGGCCGGGAAGTAGCGATCGGCGTCGAACTTGTCGCCTTTGAGCTGAATGCGCAGGGCTTGCTTGGCGAAGTCTTCAACCGCTACGCGGCCACTGAAGCTGCTGTCATCCAGTTTCACTGCCAGGCCTTCCAGAGCCAGGCTGGTCGGGCTGGCGCTTAGCCGGCTGACCAACTCCAGTTTGCTGAAGGCGGCCGGGTCGGCAGTGGCTGGCAATGGCTGGCCAATGCTGTCGAGGAAGGTGCGCAGGTCGAACTGGGCGATGGAGATACCGCCGCCGACCAGCGGCGTCTTGTCCAGCTCGCGCACGTTCAGCTCACCCAGTGCACGCAACTGATTGGCGGAAACCTTCAGGCCATTCCAGGACGCAACATTGGCAGCCATGTCGACCAGCAATTGGCCCTGAGCAGCAAAGGTCATGCTCTTGCCGGCAAACGGCTCGCCCGAGGCTTCGCCGGACAGGCGCATGTCTTCGAGGTTGTAGCGCTTGAGCTTGCGATCAAAGCGCAGTTCGCCGGCCAGTTCGCTGCGCACCTTGATGTTCGGTTGCGCGGCGCTGATGAAGGCGCTGGCCTTGAGCGGGATGTTCGCTCCTTCGTGGACCGCGCCGGTGCTCAGCTGGATGCTCTCGGCGGTCAGGCTCTGGCCAGTCTTGGCATCGGTGTACTGCACGCGGGCGTTGTTCACGGTCAGGCTGTCGATATCCAGCTTGACCGAGCGCTCGCTGGCGCTTTCTTCGCTGCCTTTTGGTTCGCTCGGCGCCGGCGCAGGCTGGCCAGGCGTGGTGCTGGCCTGGGTCGGCAGTGGTTTGCCGATGTCCTGCCAGTTGCCGTGGCCGTTTTCGTCACGCACCAGGCTCAGGTTGAGGCCCTCGACGCGTACGTCGCTCATCTGCACTTCACGGCGCAGCAATGGCAGCACGCGCACCGACAGGCCGAGCATCTGCAGGTCGGCAAACGGTTCGGTGGGTTTGTTCAGGGTGGCGATGCTGGCTTCATGCAGCTCCAGGCCCAGCCACGGGAACAGGCTCCAGCCAATGTCACCGTTGAGGGTCAGCTCGACATGAGCCTTGTCCCGTGCCAGCTGGCGAATCTCGTCTTTATAGTCGTTGGGATCGAAGAGGTGGGTCAGGGCAAAGCCCAGTGCCACGATGATCAGCAGCAACCCGAGAAGCCCCAGCCCCAGGATTTTGCCGAACGCTTTCATGGGCGAGTCCTTGTAGTCCGAAATGAAAATTCAAGCGCCAGAGTATAGCGCCGTGGCTGGTTAGCCTGAGTACCCGCCGGTAGATATAGGTTATTTCCTGCCTAAGTATCGGTTTCGCCGGGTTGCGCAGCCTGGTTCTACTCAGGCTTATCAGTTTCTGACCGCCAGCTACTCTACAGTTCAGCTGGCTTGCGCAGGTGGCAAAAAATAACGATGTCAGATTGCTTCCATTGAGCGTTTCAGCTGGTTAACCTTGCGCCGCTTTCGCCGCATTACGCGACCGATTGTCGCGGATGCCGTGAATGTCTGATCACAGCGTGCGTGCAGCCAACCAGGCCGAAGAGCCGAAGGCAACGTCTACTTACAAGAGGAAACACCATGAGCAGCAGTACTGCGGGAGAAGCGGCGCGCGCGCCGGGCTTCCTGTCCAAGGAGCGCATCATCGCCCGGCCGGGCTTCAACCGTTGGCTGGTGCCTCCAGCAGCGCTGGCAATCCACCTGTGCATCGGCATGGCGTACGGTTTCTCGGTGTTCTGGCTGCCGTTGTCGCAAGCCATCGGCATCACCGCACCGGTTGCCTGTTCGGCGGACATGGGCTTCATCGCGCGGATGTTCAGCGCCGAGTGTGACTGGCCGATCTCGATGCTGAGCTGGATCTACACGCTGTTCTTCGTCTTCCTCGGCTGTTCGGCTGCCGTGCTCGGCGGCTGGCTGGAACACGCCGGCCCACGCAAGGCTGGCCTGGTTTCGGCGCTGTGCTGGTGCGGTGGCCTGCTGATCTCGGCGATCGGCATCAAGACCCACCAGCTGTGGCTGATGTGGCTCGGCTCGGGGGTGATCGGTGGTATCGGCCTGGGCCTGGGCTATATCTCGCCAGTGTCGACCCTGATCAAGTGGTTCCCGGACAAGCGCGGCATGGCTACCGGCATGGCGATCATGGGCTTTGGCGGCGGCGCGATGGTCGGCGCTCCCCTGGCCACTGCACTGATGGGCCATTTCGGCAGCTCGGTTGAAGTCGGCGTGTGGCAGAGCTTTGTGGTGATGGCGGCGATCTACTTCGTGTTCATGACGGCTGGCGCTCTGACTTACCGCGTACCGCCAACCGGCTGGAAGCCTGAGGGCTGGACGCCGCCGGCGAAAAAAGCCAACGCGATGGTCACCGACCGTCACGTGCATGTCAGCGTTGCCTGGAAAACCCCACAGTTCGCGCTGGTCTGGCTGGTGCTGTGCCTGAACGTTTCGGCCGGTATCGGCATCCTCGGCATGGCCTCGCCACTGCTGCAGGAAGTGTTCGCCGGCAAGCTGATCGGCAACGAGCTGAGCTTCAGCGAGCTGAACAGCGCGCAACTGGCGCAGATCGCGGCAATCGCCGCCGGCTTCACCGGCCTGCTCAGCCTGTTCAACATTGGTGGGCGGTTCTTCTGGGCTTCGTTCTCCGACTACATTGGCCGCAAGAACACCTACTTTGCCTTCTTCGCCCTCGGCGTCGGCCTCTACAGCCTGGTGCCGAACATGGGCCATCTGGGCAACGTGGCGCTGTTCGTGGCGGCGTTCTGCATCATCCTGTCGATGTACGGTGGTGGTTTCGCGACGGTGCCGGCTTACCTGGCTGACCTGTTCGGTACGCAGATGGTCGGTGCGATCCATGGTCGCCTGCTGACCGCCTGGGCTGCTGCTGGCGTGCTCGGCCCGGTGCTGATCACCTATCTGCGCGAGTCGCAACTGGCGGCCGGGGTTGCCCGTGCGGCGGCCTACGACATGACCTTGTACATCCTCGCCGGTCTGCTGGTGCTGGGCTTTATCTGCAACGCCCTGGTGCGTCCAGTGGCCGACAAGTACTTCATGACCGATGCCGAGCTTGCGGCCGAGCGCGCGCTGAGCCACGACAAAGGCGTCGACAATGCTCGCTCGCTGGAATGGCACGCCGCGCCGGGCAGCCTGCCGCTGGTGCTGCTGGCCTGGGCCGTGGTGGTGATTCCGCTGGCGTGGGGTATCTTGATTACCCTGCAAAAGACTGCCGTACTGTTCCACTGACAACCGCGCTGGCTGGCTTGCACGCCAGCCAAACCGGGCCAAACGCGGGTAAATTCGCTGTCGCAGGGGGCTTATAGCCCGGGTGCCAGCGGGTTTACCCGCGTTTGCATTTGCCCCGGCGAGTTGCCATATGTCATCCGCGTTTCAAGCTGGCGCGTTCTAGGCCTATAATGTCGACCTTTTCGCCCAATGATTTTGCGGAGCTGGTGATGGTCGAACGTAAGGCTTCCGTCGAGCGCAATACCCTGGAAACCCAGGTGAAGGCCTCGATCAACCTCGATGGCAGTGGCAAGGCCCGATTCGATATCGGCGTGCCCTTCCTTGAACACATGCTCGACCAGATCGCCCGGCACGGGCTGATCGATCTGGACATCGAATGCAAGGGCGACCTGCATATCGATGATCACCACACCGTCGAAGACGTCGGCATCACCCTCGGCCAGGCGTTTGCCAAGGCCGTTGGCGACAAGAAAGGCATCTATCGTTACGGTCACGCCTATGTGCCGCTCGATGAAGCCTTGTCGCGTGTGGTCATCGACTTCTCCGGCCGCCCAGGCCTGTCGATGCACGTGCCTTACACCCGGGCTTCGGTCGGGGGCTTCGATGTCGACCTGTTCCAGGAGTTCTTCCAGGGCTTCGTCAACCATGCGCTGGTCACCCTGCACATCGACAACCTGCGCGGGCACAACACCCACCACCAGATCGAGACCGTGTTCAAAGCCTTTGGCCGTGCCCTGCGCATGGCGGTCGAGCAGGACGAGCGCATGGCCGGGCAAATGCCGTCGACCAAGGGATGCCTGTAAATGCAGACCGTAGCCGTAATCGACTATGGCATGGGCAACCTGCACTCGGTGGCCAAGGCGCTTGAGCATGTAGGCGCCGGCAAGGTGCTGGTCACCAGCGACGCTGCGGTGATCCGCGAGGCCGATCGCGTGGTGTTCCCCGGTGTAGGCGCGATTCGCGACTGCATGGCCGAGATTCGCCGGCTGGGCTTTGACAGCCTGGTCCGTGAAGTCAGCCAGGACCGGCCGTTTCTCGGCATCTGTGTCGGCATGCAAGCGCTGCTCGAGCACAGCGAAGAAAACGACGGCGTCGATTGCATCGGCTTGTTCCCCGGCCAGGTGCGCTTCTTCGGCAAGGACCTGCAAGAGCAGGGCGAGCACCTCAAGGTGCCGCACATGGGCTGGAACGAAGTCAGCCATGCCATCGAGCACCCGCTCTGGCATGACATCCCAGACCGTGCCCGCTTCTACTTCGTGCACAGCTACTACATCAATGCCGGCAAGCCTGGCCAGGTAGTCGGTCGCGGCCACTACGGCGTCGACTTCGCTGCTGCGCTGGCCGAAGGCTCGCGCTTTGCCGTGCAGTTCCACCCGGAGAAGAGCCATACCCATGGCCTGCAGTTGCTGCAGAACTTCGCCGCCTGGGATGGCCGCTGGTAAATGAGCAAGTCGCGGACCAAACCACCGATCCTGACCCTCGCCCCCGAACAGGAGCGCGAGGCCCTGGACAAGCTCAAGCGCTTTCTTGAAGACCGCTTCGAGCTTGAACTGGGGTCGTTCGAGGTGGCCGAGGTCCTCGACCTGTTTTCCCGAGAAGTGGCTCCGTATTACTACAACAGGGCGATTGCCGATGTTCAGCTGCACCTCAAGGAGCGGTTCGAGAGCATCGAAAGCGACCTGTGGGCGCTCGAGAAGCCCTGAACCCCAACGATTAGACAGGTTGCCAAGATGCTGATTATTCCCGCTATCGATCTCAAGGACGGTGCTTGCGTGCGCCTGCGTCAGGGCCGCATGGAAGACTCCACGGTGTTCTCCGATGACCCGGTGAGCATGGCCGCCAAATGGGTCGAGGGTGGCTGCCGCCGCCTGCACCTGGTTGACCTCAACGGCGCCTTCGAAGGCCAGCCGGTCAACGGCGAAGTGGTTACTGCCATCGCCAAACGCTACCCACAACTGCCGATCCAGATCGGCGGCGGTATCCGTTCGCTGGAAACCATCGAGCACTACATCAAGGCTGGCGTCAGCTACGTGATCATCGGCACCAAGGCGGTCAAGCAGCCTGAGTTCGTCGCCGAAGCGTGCAAGGCGTTTCCGGGCAAGGTCATCGTTGGCCTGGACGCCAAGGACGGTTTCGTCGCCACCGACGGCTGGGCTGAAGTCAGCTCGGTGCAGGTGATCGACCTGGCCAAGCGTTTCGAGGCTGATGGCGTGTCGGCAATCGTCTACACCGACATCGCCAAGGACGGCATGATGCAGGGCTGCAACGTGCCCTTCACCAAAGCCCTGGCCGAAGCCACGCGCATCCCGGTGATCGCCTCAGGCGGCATCCACAACCTGGGTGACATTCGTGCCCTGCTCGACGCCAAGGCGCCGGGGATCGTCGGCGCCATCACTGGCCGGGCGATCTACGAAGGTACCCTGGACGTCGCCGAGGCCCAGGCCTTCTGCGACACCTACCAAGGCTGAGGAGCAACCCATGGCACTGGCCAAGCGCATCATCCCTTGCCTGGACGTGGACAACGGCCGGGTGGTCAAGGGCGTCAAGTTCGAGAACATCCGCGATGCCGGTGACCCGGTGGAAATCGCCCGTCGTTACGACGAGCAGGGCGCCGACGAGATTACCTTTCTCGACATCACCGCCAGCGTCGATGGCCGTGACACGACCTTGCATACCGTCGAGCGCATGGCCAGCCAGGTGTTCATCCCGCTGACTGTGGGCGGTGGCGTGCGCACCGTGCAGGATATTCGCAACCTGCTCAATGCTGGTGCCGACAAGGTCTCGATCAATACCGCGGCGGTGTTCAACCCCGAGTTCGTCGGCGAGGCTGCGCAGCGTTTTGGCTCGCAGTGCATCGTGGTCGCCATTGACGCGAAGAAGGTCTCTGGCCCGGGCGAAACCCCGCGCTGGGAGATTTTCACCCACGGCGGGCGCAAGCCGACCGGGCTCGATGCAGTCGAGTGGGCGAAGAAGATGGAAGGCCTGGGTGCCGGTGAGATTCTGCTGACCAGCATGGATCAGGACGGCATGAAAAACGGCTTTGATCTGGGCGTGACCCGGGCCATCAGCGATGCGCTGGGGATTCCGGTGATTGCTTCAGGTGGTGTGGGCAACCTGCAGCACCTGGCTGACGGCATTCTGGAAGGGCATGCCAGCGCGGTGCTGGCAGCGAGTATCTTCCACTTTGGCGAATACACCGTGCCCGAGGCCAAGGCTTACATGGCCGCGCGCGGTATCGTCGTTCGCTGAGCCATTGTATTGGGGCCGCAAAGCGGCCCCAATAGCAGTCAACCGTGATTTTTGCCGAGCAACGCGTGATACAGCTCGGTATCCCCAAGAATCCCGACCACCTTGTCGTTATCCTGCAACACCAGCTTGTTGCCGGTCTGATAGCGAATCTGCAGCGCTTCGCGCATGCCGATATCTGCGTGCACCACGGTCGGGCGACGGTCGAGCAACGCCACATCCTGCCCCGGCGCCCAGTTCTGCATGTCCATGCCGTTCTGGCCCTGGCGTGCGCCGGTCAACGAGTTGCCTTCGCCCAGGTCGAGCCAGGAGTCGCCACTCGGGTCCAGACACACTGAGCCATTGACGCGCTTGCACTTGTCCAGGGTGCGCATCAGGCTGCGTCCGCACAGCACGTTGAGCGGGTTGGTGTGGGCAACGAAGGTGCGCACGTATTCATCGGCTGGGTTCAGCACGATTTCTTCGGGCTTGCTGTACTGGATGATCCGGCCGTCTTTCATGATCGCGATGCGGCTGCCCAGCTTGAGCGCCTCGTCGAGGTCGTGGCTGACGAACACGATGGTCTTGTTCAGCTTGCTCTGCAGCGCCAGCAGCTCGTCCTGCAGGCCTTGGCGGATCAGCGGGTCGAGGGCCGAGAACGGTTCGTCCATCAGCAGAATGTCGGCATCCATGGCCAGGGCGCGGGCCAGGCCGACACGTTGTTGCATACCGCCGGAGAGCTCATCAGGCTTTTTGTTGCGCCACTGGGTCAGGCCAACCAGCTCGAGCTTCTCGTCCACCAGCTTGCGCCGGTCCTTCTCGGGGCGACCTTGCATCTCCAGGCCAAAACTGATGTTTTCCCGCACCGTCAGCCACGGCATCAGGGCGAACTTCTGGAACACCATGGCGATGCGCTTGGTGCGCATCATCTTCAGTTCGGCCGGGGTGCAGTGGGCGATGTCGATGTGCTTGCCTTCGTGCTCGACAAACAGCTTGCCGCGGCTGACCGTGTTCAGGCCGTTGATGCAGCGCAGCAGGCTCGACTTGCCCGAACCGGACAAGCCCATCAGCACGCAGATTTCGCCTTTCTGGATGTCCAGGTTGGCCTTTTCAACGCCGACCACCAGGCCGGTCTGCTTGAGGATCTGCTCGCGGGTCTGGCCCTGGTCGAGCAGCGACAACGCCTCGCGCGGCTTGTTGGTGAAGATGACGTCGACGTCTTCGAATCGAATGATGCTCATGCCTCACTCCTTGCCGTAGCTTCAGGTTGCTTGCAGATACGGTCGAGCATGATTGCCAGCAGCACGATCGCCAGGCCTGCTTCGAAGCCCAGGGAGATATCAGCGGTGTTCAGTGCGTTGACCACAGGTTTGCCCAGGCCGTCAGCGCCGACCAGGGCGGCGATCACCACCATCGACAGCGACAGCATGATGCATTGGGTGACGCCAGCGGCAATGCTCGGCATTGCGTGCGGCAGTTCGATGCGCGTCAGCAGTTGCCGGCGCGAGCAGCCAAAGGCCTTGCCGGCATCGAGCAGCTCTTGCGGTACGTCGCAGATGCCCAGGTAGGTCAGGCGAATCGGCGCGGCAATCGCAAACACCACGGTAGAGATCAGCCCCGGCACTACGCCCAGGCCGAACAGGGTCAGGGTTGGGATCAGGTAGACGAAGGTGGGTACCGTCTGCATCAGGTCGAGTACCGGGCGCAGGCCGGTGTAGAACATCGGTTTGTGCGCGGCAAGAATGCCCACCGGCACGCCGATGGCAACGCACACCACCGTGGCGAAGGTGACCTGGGCGAGGGTCTCCATGGTTTCCTGCCAGTAGCCCAGGTTGAGAATCAGCAGAAACGACAGTGCGACAAAGGCGGTCAGCGACCACTTGCGCTGGATCAAGTGCGCCAGCGCGGCGAACAGTGCGATCAGCACCAGTGGGTTGAACCAGGTCAGGGCGCTGGTCACCCCGTGAATCATGAACTCCAGGCCTTGAGCGATGGCATCGAAATAATCTGCGCCGTTCTGAGTCAGCCATTCGACGAACGACGCGATGTACTGCCCCAGAGGTATTTTCTGATCAATAAGCATGATAGCGAGCTTCCACCTGCATAGATTGGAATCAGTCCGGGGCAGGCACGGTCCTGCCCCGAGAGAGTGCCGGTTGTGTGTTGGTTATTGCGCCAACTTGGCCTTGGCTGCCTCCAGCCCTGGTTTGCCATCTACGGTGGTGACTCCGGCGAGCCAGGTATCGAGCACTTGTGGGTTGTTTTTCAGCCACGCCTTGGCCGCGGCATCAGGCTTCATCTTGTCGTCGAGCACATTGCCCATCAGCTCGCTTTCCATGTTGAGCGAGAACGACAGGTTCTTCAGCAACTGGCCAACGTTGCTGCACTCCTGGGTGTAGCCCTTGCGGGTGTTGGTCAGCACGGTGGCCTTGCCAAAATCAGGGCCGAAGAAGTCGTCGCCGCCGGTCAGATACTGCATCTTGAAGCGCTTGTTCATCGGGTGCGGTTCCCAGCCGAGGAACACCACCGCTTCACCGCGCTTCTGCGAGCGATCGACCTGCGACAGCATGCCTGCTTCACTGGACTGGACGATCTTGAAACCGGCCGTCTTGAGGCCGAAGGCATCCTTGTCGATCATGCTCTGGATGGTGCGGTTGCCATCGTTGCCAGGCTCGATGCCGTAGATCTTGCCGCCCAGTTCGTCTTTGAATTTGGCGATGTCGGCGAAGTCTTTCAGGCCCTTGTCATACAGCGCCTGTGGTACTGCCAGGGTGTATTTGGCGTTTTCCAGGTTGGCGCGTACGGTCTCGACGGTACCGGCGTCGCGGTACTGTTTGATGTCGTTTTCCATGGTCGGCATCCAGTTGCCGAGGAATACATCCAGATCCTTGCCTGCGGCCAGCGACTTGTAGGTCACCGGGACCGAGATCATGGTGGTGTGGGTCTTGTAACCCAGCGCTTCGAGCACCGCACTGGTAACCGCCGTGGTTACCGTGATGTCGGTCCAGCCGACATCGGAAAAACGTACCGTCTGACACTGTTCCGGCTCTGCAGCCTGAGCCAGCAACGGTGCCGTGAGCATCGCAACCAGCAACAGCGAGGGTGAACCTTTCATAGGTGGACTCCTGTAGTTTTTTCTTCGGGTTCGCGTGGGTCGCCGGGGCTTCTCAGGGTCCGGTCGACCAGGCCTGCAGAGGGCAGGTTGCGTGGCCGTGCAATACGAGTCGCTTTCGATAATCCTCCAGCACCGGGCAATCGCCTACTGCCTGAGTCGCATCCAGTACAGGATGGGTCGTATCCAGTACGGGCAATGTCGCATATGGATTTTTCCACCCCCTGCACCCCCTCTTTGCGGCATTTGCCCAGCCGAAAACGGCTTGAACAGTGGCGTAGCAGCGCCAGTACATCGCGGCGCGGCCTGACAAAAGTACGTCGGTTGCAGACGGCGAGTGGCGGCGTAAAAGGCTGATGATGCGGGTAATAGCGGCAGCTCGCAGGTTCAGCCTAGCAGTTGCCAGACGCGCCACATGGCGCGGCCAGACAAGCCCAGCAAGAGGTGTTCCGACCATGGCCATCAGCGTGTTCGACCTGTTCAAGATTGGTGTAGGGCCTTCCAGCTCGCACACTGTCGGCCCAATGCGCGCCGCAGCGCTGTTCGTCGAGGGTTTGCGTGAGCGCGGCGAGCTTGAACAAGTGACGCGTATCGAGGTGCGCCTGTATGGCTCGCTGTCGGCCACCGGCATCGGTCATGGCACCGATCACGCCACCATCATGGGCCTGATGGGCGAATGGCCAGACGCCATTGACCCAAGCCAGATCGTCCCGCGCATTGCCGATTTGCGCGAAACCAATACCCTGTTGCTGGACAACCGCCTGCCGGTCGAATTTGTCTGGGCGCGCGATATGCTGCTGCTCGACGAGAACCTGCCGTACCACCCCAACGCCATGACCTTGAAGGCCGTGGGCGCGCACGGCGAGCTGCACCAGGACACTTATTACTCGGTTGGCGGCGGCTTTGTGGTCGACGCCAAGCAGGCTGCCAGCGGTGTGCTCGATGCTGATCAGACCGAGCTGCCGTACGATTTCAACAGCGCTGCCGAGTTGCTCCGGCTGTGCAAGCAAAACGACCTCAGCGTGTCGCAATTGATGCTGGCCAACGAGAAGGTCTGGCGCAGCGAGGCAGAGATTCGCGCCGGCCTGATCAAGCTCTGGAGCGCCATGCAGGACTGCGTCAACAACGGCTTGAAGCATGAAGGGATCCTGCCTGGCGGGCTCAATGTACGTCGCCGGGCAGCCAAGCTGCACCGCAGCCTGCAAGAGCTGGGCAAGCCCAACGTCATCGGCTCGACCCTCAGTGCAATGGAGTGGGTCAACCTGTTCGCCCTGGCCGTCAACGAAGAAAACGCCGCCGGCGGGCGCATGGTCACCGCGCCTACCAATGGCGCTGCCGGGATCATCCCGGCGGTGCTGCATTACTTCGTGCGCTTCTCCGACGTGGTCGATGAAAGCCACGTCGTTGATTTCCTGCTGGCTGCAGCTGCGGTAGGCATTCTGTGCAAGAAGAACGCCTCGATCTCGGGCGCTGAGGTGGGCTGCCAGGGTGAAGTTGGCTCCGCCTGCGCAATGGCCGCCGCCGGCCTGGCTCAAGTGCTTGGGGCAACTCCGGCGCAACTGGAAAACGCCGCCGAAATTGCTCTGGAGCACAACCTCGGCCTGACCTGCGACCCGGTCGGCGGGTTGGTTCAGGTGCCGTGCATCGAGCGCAATGCAATTGCCGCAGTGAAGGCCATCAACGCAGTGCAGATGGCCTTGCGCGGTGATGGCGAGCACTTCATCTCGCTCGATCAGGTAATCCGCACCATGCGCGATACCGGCGCCGACATGCACGACAAGTACAAGGAGACCTCCCGCGGAGGTCTTGCCGTCAGCGTCATCGAATGCTGATTCAGCGTTGATTCCCAAGGGCCGCATGCGGCCCTTTTTTGCAGCCGAATTCGCCCCTCGCACAACTCGAAATTGCCATTAATGACCGCTGCGCCTCTTTTTGGTGCGCCGGTCATCTGCATTTTCAAACAAGTTGTTTAGCAGGCTGATACTGGAGCGGTGACAAGGTTACATGTCGTTTAGAGACATGTTTCCCGGCGCTGCTACTTAAATGCTCACTGGCGATAAGGAAAAGCCCTACGGCGGGGCTTGCGGCTAAAACTATCGCGATAGCAGAAGCCCATGGCCGCTGGTGTGCAAGGTCGTTTTTGGACTTTGTTGGCGGCCCATTCAATTTAGGCATGCCAATTGCGTTGTAATCGATAGTGTTATTAACAGAGCCCCCGCAGACGAACTGGGGCCATGACAAGAACCAGTGCCCGCCTGAGGCACCCCTGTATTTGAGTGAGGAGAAATCGCGATGACGTCGTACACTTCCGGGACCCAAACCCAGAACCGCAGCGCACCCCAGTCCATCGGATTTCTTCTCCTGGACAACTTCACCCTGATATCTCTGGCGTCGGCGGTAGAGCCGCTGCGCATGGCCAACCAACTGTCGGGTCGCGAGCTGTATCGCTGGCATACCCTGACCGTCGATGGCGGCCAGGTGTGGGCCAGCGATGGCTTGCAGATCACCCCGGATGCCTCCATGCACGCCGCGCCGCAGATCGATACGGTGATTGTCTGCGGCGGTGTCGGCATTCAGCGCACGGTTACCCGCGAGCACGTCACCTGGCTGCAGGCGCAAGCGCGTCAGTCGCGTCGCCTCGGTGCGGTATGCACCGGCAGCTGGGCTCTGGCTTGTGCCGGCCTGCTCGACGGCTTTGATTGCAGCGTGCACTGGGAGTGCCTGGCGTCGATGCAGGAGGCGTTCCCGCGGGCCAACATGAGCACCCGCCTGTTCACCCTCGACCGCAACCGCTTCACCAGCTCCGGTGGCACCGCGCCGCTGGACATGATGCTGCACCTGATCAGTCGTGATCACGGCCGTGAACTGTCGGCAGCCATCTCCGAGATGTTTGTCTACGAGCGCATCCGCAACGAACAGGACCACCAGCGCGTGCCGCTCAAGCACATGCTCGGCACCAACCAGCCGAAGCTGCAAGAGATCGTCGCGCTGATGGAAGCCAACCTCGAAGAACCGATCGATCTCGACGAGCTGGCAGTCTATGTCGCCGTTTCGCGCCGTCAGCTCGAGCGCCTGTTCCAGAAGTACCTGCATTGCTCGCCGTCGCGTTATTACCTCAAGCTGCGCCTGATCCGCGCCCGCCAGTTGCTCAAGCAGACGCCTATGTCGATCATCGAAGTGGCTTCGGTATGCGGTTTCGTTTCCACGCCGCACTTCTCCAAGTGCTACCGCGAGTACTTCGGCATTCCGCCGCGCGATGAGCGTGTCGGCTCCAATACCACCCAGCAGGTGGCGATGATGCCAATTCCGCAGGCCATGACCCTGTCGCCGCACAGTGGGCCGTTGGCTGCACTGAGCCAGGCGCGCAATGAGTCGACGTTTGCCAGCGTTAGGCTGTAACTCTCAGCAGGCCTTCGCGGATTTGCCGCGAAGGCGGGGCCAGGTAGCGTGAATCTGTTGATAATGATTCTCGACTACAGGTAACATCGCCGCCCCGAGCATTGCTGGCATACCACCCCGTGGCGGACGACAAACTGCAGCTGTACCTGAGCCACCGGGCGGCGTTGCTTGATTACGCCGCGCCGATCGTGGGTTGCCGCGCCCGCGCCGAGGATGTTGTGCAGGAAGCCTGGCTGCGTTTCAGCCGCCAGGACGACAGCGCCGATATCCGCCACCCAGCCAGCTACCTGTACCGCATCGTGCGCAACCTGGCGCTCGATCAAACCCGCCGCAATGCTACCGAAAAGGCCCAGCCCGGCGGCGATGAGCTGCTTGCCGATATACCCTCGAGTAGCGCCTCCCCGGAGCAATCCGTCAGCCAGCAGAATGAGCTGGCAGCCATCAGCCGCGCGCTGGAAGAGCTGCCCGAGCGCACGCGTCTGGCGTTTGAGATGCATCGCCTCGGCGGCTTCACCTTGCAGCAGGTGGCCAACCACCTGAACGTCTCGGTCAGCCTCGTCCATCAACTGGTGCACGATGCCCTGCGCCATTGTCTGGAGCGGCTGGAGGGCGATCTTTGAAAGCATCTGTGAAAAAAACACGCGCTGCCGCGTCTTTTGCTCAACGGGCCGACTCTATGCGACCCTTCGCGCCCGCTAATCCACAGGAGACTGGCCGCACATGACGTCAGCAGACCCCGCTTCCAGCCGTCGTGACCAGGCGCTGGACTGGCTCCTGAGTGTGCAGCAGGCGCCCGACGACATTCAGCTGCGGGCTGAGCTTGCGCAGTGGTGCGCCAGCGATGTGGCCAATGCCGAGGCCTATGGCAAGGCCGAGCGGGTCTGGCGCCTGACCGCTCAACTGACGCCGACCAGCGCCGCCCAGTGGCCGCTGCCGGTAACCAGCAATCCCGTTTCACTGCCACCAGCGGCTCGGCCAACGCGGCGCCGGCGGCGCTGGCTGGGCGCGGCTGTAGCGGCCTGCTTGCTGGTGGCGCTGGCGCCTTCGCTCAGCTTGCGCATGCAGGCCGACTACCGCACCGGCCAGGGCGAAACCCGCGACATTACCCTGGCAGATGGCAGTGTGGTGCAGATGGACAGCGACAGCGCCATCGCCGTCCAGTACGCCGGCACTCAACGCGATGTGCGTCTGCTCGCCGGGCAGGCCTTCTTCAAAGTCACCCCGGACGCTACCAGGCCGTTTCATGTCCGCGCCGACGCTGTGCAGGTGACGGTTACCGGCACCGCTTTCAATGTTGAGCTGCGCCCGCAGCAGGTGGACGTCGAGGTCGAGCACGGCTCGGTGCGCGTCGCTGATGCCAGCCAGGCGCGGGTGTTGTCCAGCGCGCTGACGGCAGGGGAGCGCCTGCGCTATATCGACGGGTTGGTCCAGGTCCGCACCTTCCAGCCGTCGCAGGCGGCTGCCTGGCGCAAGGGCCAGTTGATTGCCGATGACGTCTCGATAGCCGAGCTGATCGGCGAGCTTGAGCGTTACCTGCCAGGCAAGGTGCTGTTACGCGACCAGGGCCTGGGCAGCAAACGCGTGACCGGCGTGTATGACCTGCGCAAACCCCAGGCGGCGCTGAACGCCGTGTTGCGGCCACATGGTGGCAAGGTCGAAAATTTTGGCCCCTGGTTGCTTGTTGTCAGCCGGCCTTGAGACCTGTTCGGGGCTGAGCGACAGCCCTGAAGCCGCTCCCAGAAAAAATAATTCAAAATTTTCTGAAAAATCCGCGAACCACCCCGTCTTCTACCCCGCGCGCAATAACTGAGATCGATTCGTATTCTATTTGCTACCCGGACTGTGTTCGGGGTGGGGACGTGGGATGACTGTAGTAACAAGCCGTAGGTCGCGCCCAGCGCGGGATTGGTCGTTGCGCCTGAAGAACGCCGCAGGCAGCGGCATGCTTGGGTTGTGCTGCTTGTTCGGCGCGCTGCCAGCGCATGCCGAAGAGGCCGCCGAGCGCACGCTGTTGAGCCAGGTGCACATGTTCGACATCCCCGCGCAGAACCTCGCTATCGCGCTGATCAACTTCGGCCAGCAGAGCAACCTGCAGGTTACGGTCGACCCAGACCTGCTCGACGGCCTGCAATCGAGCGCCATCAGCGGCCAGTTCAGCAGCGAAATCGCCCTGTCGCGCTTGCTCCAGGGCAGCGGCCTGGCCTGGGACTACGAGTACGGCGCGCTGGTCTTTCGTCGCCTGCAAAGCGCCGCCGACGGCGCGCTGGAGCTGCATAACACGGTGGTTTTGGGCGATACCGAAGAAAACAGCTACATGGGCGCCACGGTCATCGACCGCAAGGCGATCAAAGCATTCCCCGGGGCCAACGGCGACATCACTACGCTGCTGCAGATGCACCCCAACGTGCAGTTCAGCACCGACCAGAAAAGCTCGAACACGCCCGGCGAGATCGACCCGGCCGACATCAGCATCAACGGCGCCAGGTTCTATCAGAACAACTTCATGATCGATGGCATCTCGATCAACAATGACCTCGACCCCGGTGCCCACGGTTACAACGAAACCCGCCAGTTCGACTCGGCGCCGAGCCGCTCCCACGGCATCGCGCTGGACGCCGACCTGCTTGAAGAAGTGAAGGTCTACGACAGCAACGTGCCGGTCGAGTTTGGCGGCTTCAATGGCGGTGTGGTCGATGCCATCACCCGCCGCCCGAGCCAGGATCTGCACGGCAAGATTTCCTACGCCATGACCCGTTCGGAGTGGACCAGCTACCACATCACCCGGGAAAACAAAGAGAACTTCGAGACCTCGTCGAACGAGAAAAACCAGCCGGAGTTCACCAAGACGACATTGCGCGGCACCCTCGAGGGCCACCTCACCGACACCTTCGGCGCGTTGCTGAACTTCTCGCAGAAGCGCTCGTACCTGCCCCTGCGCGGCTACGCCAACGGCTACAGCAGCCCCACCAGCGACAACGACCAGGAGCAGACCCGCCAGCTCGACAACTTCCTGCTCAAGACCTACTGGACAGTCAACGACCGCCTGACCCTGGACACCTCGATCGTCTACGCGCCACAGGAAAACACCTACTACCGGGAAGACTACCGGGACTCCGGCTACACCAATATCAATGGCGGCTGGCAGGGCTCGTTCAAGGCCATCTATGAGGGCGACAACGCGCGCTGGACTCAGCAACTGGCCATGAGCGATCTGTATGCGTCGCGCGAGTCTGATCGCGATCAGGAGATCAAGTGGTACTGGTCCGATAGCAAGGACTGGGGTAACCCGGGGCTGAACAATGCGCGCAGCTCGGAGGGTGGTTTTGGTGATATCTACCAGACCCAGCGCAGCCTCGACTACAAGCTCAAGGCCGACTGGCAGACCTTCAACCTGGGCAGCAGTACCCACAGCCTGACCACAGGCCTGGAGCTGGGTTATCAGCAGGCAACCTGGGAACGTGAAGACCCTGCGTTGTCGGTGACCACGTCCAAACGTGATGGCGGAGTGTGCAGCGGCAATGACCCGTTCTGCTCCACCGGCACATTGCTCAATGGCCAGAGTCGCCAATGGGCTACGGCGAAGATGAGCTACGGTGCCGGCAAAATCGACATGGCGCAGAAGAAGTACGCTTTGTTCATTCAGGATGAAATCGGCTACGGCAACCTCACCCTGCGCCCGGGCCTGCGCTATGAGGGTGACGACTACATGGAGAAGAAAAGCCTGGCGCCGCGCTTTGCCGGCGACTACGACTTCTTCGGTGATCGCAGCACAGTGCTGGTGTTCGGCGCCAACCGCTATTACGGTCGTAATCTATTCAAATACCGCCTGGCCGATGGGCGGCAGGGTTACACCACACGCTATACCCGCACGACCCAAGAAAGCGACTGGACCAATTCCAGCCGCAACCCGAACCTGAGCAAGTTCTCGACGATGGACATCCCCTACGACGATGAGTGGATGCTGGGTCTCAATCAACGCTGGTTCAACACCGAGTTCCAGCTCAAGTACGTCAACCGTACCGGCAAGGGGCAGATCTACCGGACTCGTCCGTATTACTACCTCGACGCCAAGGACATCCCCGAGGGCTACAGCAAGGATTACTACACCTACCTCAATGCTGGCAGCAGCAAGAGTGAAAACCTCAGCCTGACGGTCACGCCGATGCAGCCGCTGCGTTTCCATGGCACCAGCACCAGTGTCCAATTGGCACTGGACTGGTCGCGTTCCAAAAATGCTTATGGCGCCACCTACGAAGCAGGCCTTGACGGCGACCAGCTGGACAACGAAGACGTGGTGCTCGACGGCAAGCGCATCGCTTACCACGAACTACCGGCCAGCGACTTCAATCGGCCGTGGACCGGGCGCCTGACCACCATCACCGACATCCCTCAGTGGAACCTGTCGGTAAGCAACTTCTTCCGCTACCGCGGCCCGTACGATCAGGTAGTCGGGGTCAGCCCGGATGCCGAGGTCAACGGTGAGGTGCTCAAGCGTTACGAAACCGTAGCCACCCCCGGCGCGCCAACCTGGGACATGCGTGTGGCCTGGGAGATTCCGACCGGCAAGGACCAGGCGATGTTCGTCAATGTCGACGTGACCAACGTCACTGACCGGGTCAACAAGATCGCCAGCCGCGAGTCGGTCAGCCTGGTCAGCTACGAAGTCGGCCGCCAGTACTGGCTGGAAGTCGGCTACCGCTTCTGATCCTCCTATAAAAAACCGTGGACACCCTGATGAAAAAGCTCATTGCCGGCCTGCTTGGCCCGCTGCTGCTCGGCGCCTGCGCAGCGCTGCCTGACGCCGATACACCGCTGCCGTGGGACACGGCAGTCAGCCAGGGCACCCTGGCCAACGGCCTGCAATACCGGCTGGTGCGCGAGACCAGCCAGCCCGGCCGACTCGATTTGCGCCTGGCGGTGAACGCCGGCTCCATCGACGAAGCTGAAGACCAGGTTGGCGTCGCGCACATGGTCGAGCACTTGCTGTTCCACAGCCGCGCCGGGCAGAACAGCAACGTGCGCGAGCGCATGACCGAGCTGGGCTGGGTGCAGGGCAGGCACTTCAATGCCATGACCAACTATGAACGCACCCAGTACATGCTCAGCCCGCCGGCTGGCGTGAAGCAGACGCCGCAGGCCTTGCAGGTACTTGCAGACATGGTTTTTGCGGCTGACTACACGGCGGCGGACCTTGAGCGCGAGCGGCCGATCGTCATCGAAGAATGGCGCGGCGGCCTTGGCGTGGCCCAGCGCATGAACCAGCAACGCACGGCGTCGCAGCGGGTCGGCTCGCGCTACCCCGAACACCGCACCATCGGCAATGAAGCGGCGATCCGCAGTGCCAGCCTGGGCAGCCTGCAGGCCTACCAGGCGAAGTGGTACCAGCCTGGCAACATGGTCATCTCGGCGGTCGGTGACTTTGAACCAGCGGCGATGTTGGCGCAGATCGAGCAGGCCTTTGGCAAAGCCGCTGGCACTGGCAGCCCGGCGCGGGCCTATCGCGACCTGCCGCTGGACAACAGCCTCAAGGTCTTCCACCTGCACGACCCGCAGTCGGGCAGCAATCAAGTCTCGCTGCTGCTGCGCCTGCATGAGCCGGACAGCCGCGGCAGCAGCCGCAATGCCTTGCGTGAGCGGCTGATCGACCGCATGACCCTGGCCGTCCTGCTCGACAGCCTGCGCCGCCAACCGCTGCAACCGGGCGTGCGTAGCCTGATTGCGCAGAAGACCCTGATTGGCAGCCAGTCGACCGTGCTGGGGATCGCCGCCGGTGTCGAGGGCCAGGCCCACGATCAGGCGCTACGCCAGTTGCTCAGCGAGATCGAGCGGCTGCGCCAGCATGGGTTCAGCGAGGCCGATTTCCAACGCGAGCAGGCGCATATTCGCGGCCTCGGTGAGAAGACGGTGGCCAATACCAAACCGCGCAGCTTCGAACAGTGGGTCGAGCAATTGAGCAACGCTACTGCCCCTGAAGGGCGGGTGACTGATCGTCAGGCCACCGCCGGGCGTTATCTTGAAGTGCTTGAGCAGATCGATCGCAGTGACCTTGAGCAGCGCCTGCAGCGCTGGCTCGCCAGCCGTGACCGGGTGCTGCAGATCAGCGCGCCAGAGGCCAGCCTGGTGCGCCTGCCGACGGTCGCGCAAGTCGAAGCGCTGCAGACAAGCATTGCCCAGACACGCCTGTCGGCACCCGTCAGCGAAGCGCCCAAGGTCGCTGCAACGCCTCGCTTCGAGCTGCCTGCACCCGGCCCGGCCGGCACCATCGTTGCGCGCAAGGCTTTTGCTCAAGAGCAGGTCGAGCACTGGCAGTTGAGCAACGGTGATCGGCTGGTCTGGCTGCGCCGCAACGGCCCGGACGGCAAGTGGTTGCTGCAAGCGGAATCATCGGCGGGCTACAACATCGACGGTACGCCGGCCTGGCGCTTGCAGATGGCGGCGCAACTGGCACTGGCCAGTGCCCCGCCGGCAGGCGCAAGCCAGGCGTTGACCGAGTGGCGCAAACAGCAGCGCGCCACCATCAGCCTGGAGCACTCACCGCAGCGCCTGCAGATGAACCTCAGCGCAGCGCCCGAGCAGCTGCCAAGCCTGTTTCAGAGCTATCGCCTGAGCCAGCAGGCGAACATCGACCCGGCGCTGTTCAGCGAGGCACGCGCTGATCTGCTGGCACGCAGCAACAGCCGCCCGGATGATGTGCGCAGCCAGCAGGACAGCCAGCAGCGCCGGCTCAAGTTCGGCGCCGATGCCTGGCAGTCGCCAACGCCCGCCACGCTGCAAGCGTTGACCAGCGAGCAACTGCGTGCTGATTGGCAGCGCTTGGCGGGTGCGCCAGTCACCTATTACCTGATGGCCGACATTGACCCTGCCCAACTGGAGCCGCTGGTGCGCGAGCAGCTCGCCAGCGTGCCGCGCACGTCCGTCTTGCCGAGCAAGCCGGTCATGCAGCAACCCGGCCAGCGTCGGCATGACCTGGCCATCGCGCTGGAGCCCAGGGCGGTGCTCGAGGCCAGCAGTTATCAGCCGCAGGCCTGGAGCCCTGAAGCGGCCATGCGCGTGGCCACCCTGCGCGATCTGGCCAACCAGCGCCTCAAGCAGCGCCTGCGCGGGGAAGCCTCGGGGATCTACCGCTTGCAGTTCGACAGCGAACTCAACCCACAGACCCAGCGCATCGAGAGCCGCTTGAACTTCACCTGCGACCCGGCCCGAGTCGATGAGCTGTGGGCGCTGGCGCAGCAGACCCTGGCCGAACTGGATGTGGATGCACAGTGGGTCGCCGTGCAACGAAGCGAACTGTCCCGCCAGGAAACCAAGCGCCGCGACGACCCGCAGACTCAGTTCAAGCGCTTGATCCTCAGCGAACGTCACTGGCAAGACCCACGCTACCTGCGCACCCAGGCGCAGTTGCCGGCAGCGCTAAGCTTGCCGGCCCTGCAGCAGCAGGCGCGGCTGTTGTTCCCGCAGGATAATCAGGTGCAATTGCGCTTGCTGCCGTCGGTGACTGCGCTGGAGCAGGCGCTGTGAATACGCTGCGCAGATTCGTCCGTCTGAGCCGGCCCTTTTGGCATGATCGCGGCCAGTGGCAGGGCTGGTTGATGCTGGCGGCAGTGATCGGCCTGGGCTTGCTGGTGGTGCAGATCAACGTGCTGATCAACAGCTGGAGCAAGGCTTTCTACGACACCCTGGCGGCGTTCGATACCGCTGCCTTGTATGGGCTGGTGGGCCAGTACGCGCTGTACCTGGGCGCTTACGTACTGATCATCGTCGGCCTCGATTACATCCGCAAACGTCTTGAACTGCGCTGGCGCCAGGCCATGACCGCACGCCTGACCGATGCCTGGCTGGCCGATCACGCCTTCTATCGGCTGGGCCTGAGCGGCGAGCCGGACAACCCTGACCAACGGATCGCCCAGGACGTCGACCTGATGGTGGGGCTGAGCATCGAATTGGTGGCGTCACTGGTGATCAACCTGGCCCAGGTTGGCGCCTTTGCGCTGATCCTGTGGAACCTGTCCGGGGTGCAGACCTTCAGCCTGTTCGGCGCGACCGTTACCGTGCACGGCTATCTGCTGTGGATCGTGGTCATCTATACCCTGACCGGCAGTGTCCTTACGCACCTGATCGGTAAGCCGCTGCACGCACTGAACTACGAACGCGAGCACCGTGAGGCGGACTTTCGCGCGAGCCTGCTGCGCAAGCGCGACCATGCCGAGCAGATCGCCCTGTACCGCGGCGAAGGGGTCGAGCGCGAGCAACTGGCCCGGCGTTTTCAGGCGATTGCGAGCAACTGGCGGCAGTTGATCGGCCGTGAGCGCGACCTGAGCTTGTTTACCGTCGCCTACCAGCGCTTGAGTCTGATCATCCCGGTGTTTGCGGCCATGCCGGCGTTCATGAGCAAAGCCATCACCCTGGGTGGCTTGATGCAGATCCGCAGCGCGTTCAGCGCCGTGCACGATTCGTTGAGCTGGTTCATCAAGCTGTACAACAAGCTGGTGCGCTGGAGCGCGGCACTGGAGCGGCTGGATCAGTTCGAGCGGGCCATCGAAGCCAGCCGGCAGCAGGTAGTCAGCGCGCCGCAGGGCAGTTGCCTGTGCGCGCAAGGGCTGACCCTGTGCCGGCCAGATGGCAGTGCGCTGCTGAGTAATCTCGATCTGCGGGTGGGTCAGGGCCAGTGGCTGCGCCTGGCCGGCCGCAGCGGATTGGGCAAGTCGACCCTGCTGCGCACCCTGCAAGGCTTGTGGCCGTACTGCCGGGGTAATTGGCAGTTGCCGCCCGGGCGCAGCCTGCTGCTGCCGCAAAAGCCGTATCTGCCGCAGATGCGCCTTGATGAACTGCTGGCGTATCCGCAGTTGCAGCGCTTCGACGATGGGCTGTTGATCGACGCACTGGTCAAGGTCGGTTTGAGCGAGCTGGTCAGCCGCCTGGGTGACGGAGCAGAGTGGGAGCGGGTGCTCAGTGGCGGTGAACAACAGCGCCTGAGCCTGGCGCGGGCGTTGCTGTACCAACCCGATACGCTGTACCTGGACGAAGCCACCAGCCAGCTCGACTTCAACGCCGCCTATGGCCTGCTGCGCATGCTCCGTCGCGAGTTGCCGCAGTGTACCGTGGTAGGGGTGACCCACCAGGTCGGCCTCGGCGAATTGTTCGAGCGCACGCTGGAGCTGGAGCCCCAGCCCCAGCCCGCATGAGCCGAATCAGGCGCGCTTGTTGAACTGCGCCAACGCCGGCAGCAGCTGTTTTTCGATGGCCTGGCGCACTGCCGGGAGGATCGTCGCGCTGCCGGTGTACATCTGCTCGACCATGCCCTTGAGTGCACGTGCGTTGGGTTCGGTCAGCCCGCGCACGACCACTTCGCAGGCTTGCTCGGCGCTGGCGCCGGCGGGAATATCAAAGCCGCGAGCGCGCATTTGCCCCAGCAGGTCGTCTTGATCAATCAAATCCGCATGCATCATGGTTGTTGTCCCTTCTTATCGCCAAGAGAGTGCTGCTGTGATTTACGACCGATTCTGTGACGACCGCGACATGCCCGCAACAACAGAATGCCGACGTGGCTGCTTTGGCTATGAACAGGTCGCTCATGGCTAACTCGATCAACCAATGGGCCCGCACACTGGGGTCATTCACCGCAACGTGGGGTTTGGTCACCCTGACTCGTCACAGTGAATATCGCTCACTCTCCCGCCCCGACAGCTCACGGCTTGTCGGGGTTTTTTTTGCCCGGTAGCTGCAAGGTACGACCGATCCATGTGTCTGCTGGCAATGGCGCTTGAGCCGCAACCATGGCCTGCAGTTGCGACCGGCTGTAGTCGCTGAACGGCGCCGCACTCGGCCCGGCCAGGTCCACGTGCAAGAGCATCTGCTCGCTGGCCGCCAGTGCTTGTTCGAGGTCTGCCCGGTGCAGGCTGTGGTAAAGGTGCAGGCGTTTGCTGTCAAAGCCGAGGATGTGGGTTTGCACCCACACCTCGCTGCCCAGTTTGACCTCGTGCAGGTAGTTGATATGCGCCTCGAGGGTAAACAGCGAATGGCCGCTGTGCCCACGCGCGTCGGCGTCCAGGCCGATCTGCTCCATCAGCGCATCGGTGGCGTAGCTGAAGATCAACAGGTAATAGGCATCGCGCAGGTGGCCGTTGTAGTCGACCCAGTCCGCCTGGACTGGGGTGCGGTAGGTAATCAGTGCAGGCATCATCTGCTCCTCAGTCGGCAAAGCTCATGCCGTGCTGGGCTTTGCTGGTTTTCACCGCTTCCAGCACGGCCAGCAGGGCGTCGTCACGGTAGCGTTCAAGGGCCGCGATACTGCGCTCGCCGAGTTGCTCCGAGGTGCCGGCAACCACGTCTTCGATCAACTGTTCGCTGAGCTCCGGCGCGGGTAGGTAGGTCCAGGGCAGCTTCAGCGCCGGGCCGAACTGGGCCATGAAGTGGCGCATGCCAGCGTCGCCACCCGCCAGGGTGTAGGTGAGGAAGGTGCCCATGAACGACCAGCGCAGGCCGGCGCCAAAGCGGATCGCATCGTCGATCTCGCCGGTGGTGGCGACGCCGTCGTTGACCAGGTGCAAGGCCTCGCGCCAGAGCGCTTCAAGCAGGCGGTCGGCGATAAAACCGGGGACTTCCTTGCGCACGTGCAGCGGGCGCATGCCGAGCGCGGTGTAGATGACCTTGGCGGCTTCGATGGCCTCGGCAGCGGTATTGCGACCGCCAACGATTTCGACCAGCGGCAGCAGATACACCGGGTTGAACGGGTGGCCGACCACGCAGCGTTCGGGGTGGCTGGCCGACTCGTAGAATTCACTCGGCAGCAGCCCTGAGGTGCTCGAGGCGATGATTGCAGCGGGCTTGGCGGCAGCGCTGATGCGCGCATGCAGATCGAGCTTGAGCTCCAGTCGCTCGGGTGCGCTTTCCTGGATGAAGTCGGCGTTGCGCACGCAGTCTTCGATGCTGTCGACAAAGCGCAGCCGCTGTTGCGCGGCACCTGCGGCAAGGCCTTGCTTCTCAAGCGCGGGCCAGGCATTGGCAACCCGTTGGCGCAGGGCTTGTTCGGCACCGGGGGCTGGGTCCCAGGCGATTACATCAAGGCCGTGGGCGAGGGCGCGGGCGACCCAGCCGCTGCCGATGACACCACTGCCAAGCGCGGCAAAAATCTTGATATCGGTAATGAAAGGCATGTTCGACTCCTGAGGGAATTACCGGCGCTTGAGGTTCATTTTTGCCCGACCTTCAGCCGGCGTGAGCACGCGTGCACCAAGCCGGCTGAGGATCTCCACTGCACGCTCGACCAGTTGGCCGTTGCTGGCCAGCACGCCTTTGTCCAGGTACAGGTTGTCTTCCAGACCGACCCGCACGTTGCCGCCGAGCAGCACGGCTTGCGCGGCCATCGGCATCTGCATGCGGCCAATGCCGAAGCCAGCCCAGGTCGCGCCCTGCGGCAGGTTGTCGACCATCGCCTTCATGGTGCCGGTGTCGGCTGGCGCGCCCCAGGGGATGCCCAGGCACAGCTGGAACAGCGGGTCATCGAGCAGGCCTTCCTTGATCATCTGCTTGGCGAACCACAGGTGGCCGGTGTCGAAGATTTCCAGCTCGGCCTTGACCCCCAGCTCGGTGATCCGCTTGGCGCCCGCGCGCAGTTGCGCCGGAGTCGACACATAGATGGCGTTGCCATCACCGAAGTTGAGCGTGCCGCAGTCCAGCGTGCAGATTTCCGGCAGCAGCGCCTCGATGTGCGCCAGCCGCTCCAGCGGGCCGATCAGGTCGGTACCGGGGCCGAAGTCCATCGGCGACTCGCCCGGGCCGATTTCCAGGTCGCCACCCATGCCGGCGGTGAGGTTGACGATGATGTCGACGTCGGCCTCGCGGATGCGCTGCATGACTTCGCGGTACAGCTCGACATCGCGGCTGAAACGGCCGGTCTGCGGGTCGCGGACATGGCAGTGGACGACCGTGGCGCCGGCCTTGGCGGCCTCGACCGCGGCGGCGGCGATCTGCGCCGGGGTGATCGGCACCAGGTGGCTCTTGGCTACCGTGTCGCCAGCGCCGGTGAGGGCGCAGGTAATGATGACGTCGTGGTTCATGCTGGGGGTTCCTGGTCAAAATACGGGTGCAGGGCTCCCGCACCGACCGGTTGAACCGGTCAGTGGGCGGAAAAGCCGAATCAGTTGGCGCTGAGCTTGAGGTTGTCGGCAGCCGGCTTGCCGTCGAAGGTGGTCACCCCTTCAAGCCAGCGGGCTTTGTCTTCGGGGTGCTCCTGCAGCCACTTGCGGGCTGATTCCAGCGCCTCCTTGTGATCGAGCAGCGGCTGCATCATGCGGCTCTCGGTCTCGGCGCTGAAGGTCAGGTTGGCCAGCAGCCGGCTGGCGTTGGGGCAGCGCTCGGCATAGTCAGGTGCGGTCACCGTCCACACTGTGGCGCGGCCTTCGTCGGGGCCGAGGGCGTCTTCACTGGCGCCCGGGTAGACCATGTCGATGTTGACGTTCATCGGGTGTGGGGTCCAACCGAAGAACACCACCGCTTCCTTACGCCGTACCGCGCGGTCAACCGCCGCGAGCATGCCGGCCTCGCTGGACTCGACCAGCTGGAACTTGCCCAGGCCGAACTGGTTCTTGGCGATCATTGCCTTGATCTGGGTATTGGCACCTGAGCCGGGCTCTATGCCGTAGATCTTGCCGCCCAGCTGCTTCTCGAACTTGTGGATGTCGGCAAAGCTTTGCAGGCCCTGATCGGCCAGGTACTTGGGCACCGCCAGGGTAGCGCGGGCATCGTTCAGGCTCGGCTCAGCGAGCACCTTGACCTGCTTGGCCTCGACGAACGGGGTGATGGTCTGGTTCATGATCGGGTTCCAGTAACCGAGGAACATGTCCAGGCGCTTGTCGCGGATGCCGGCAAAGATGATCTGTTGCGAGGCACTGGTCTGTTTGGTCTGGTAACCCAGGCCATCGAGCAATACCTGAGCCATCGCGCTGGTGGCGATGACGTCGGTCCAGTTGACCACGCCGAGGCGGACCTTCTGGCACACCGCAGGTTCGCCAGCAAATGCTGGCAGGGCAAAGCTGGTACTCAACACAAGGGGTAACAGGCTGCGGCGGATCAAGCTGTGCATGGTGGCTCTCCATCGGCAGTGCATGTTGTTATGGTGGGCGACCTCTGCGGGCCGTGTGACTAAGCTACCCGGCAAGCCCAGGCAAAAGTCGCACGCTGGCGACCAACATTTGCACCCTGGCGACTACCTTGTGCGGGAGC
>Ga0308167_1000896_pt1 | contig 42387 bp, 36 predicted proteins | sample PhyCR1_2_FD_202138 | JGI IMG/M metagenome (GOLD analysis project Ga0308167, IMG submission 202138) | Phyllosphere microbial communities from UC Gill Tract Community Farm, Albany, California, United States - DLSLRC.R1 | ecosystem: Host-associated > Plants > Phyllosphere > Unclassified | place... | reverse complement strand
AAGCCGGTCTGGAACCGCTGGCCGACACCTTATGGCAGGATCCGTCCCACTCGCCTGAACAGCTGGCTGAACGCTACGTCGACGCCGATAAAGGCGTGGCTGACGTGCGCGCCGCGCTGGATGGCGCCCGCTATATCCTGATGGAGCGTTTCGCCGAAGACGCCGCCCTGCTGGCGAAAGTGCGTAACTACCTGTGGAAGAATGCCCATCTGGTTTCGCGCGTGGTGGAAGGTAAAGAAGAAGCGGGTGCCAAGTTCCGCGACTATTTTGATCACCATGAAGCGCTGAGCAGCGTGCCGTCACACCGTGCGCTGGCGATGCTGCGTGGCCGTAATGAAGGCGTACTGCAGCTGTCGCTCAACGCCGATCCGCAGTTCGATGAAGCACCACGTGAAAGTTATGGCGAAACGCTGATTGCCGAGCACCTTAACCTGCGTCTGAATAACGCCCCGGCGGACAGCTGGCGTAAAGCGGTGGTGAGCTGGACCTGGCGCATCAAGGTGATGCTGCATCTGGAAACCGAGCTGATGGGCACGGTACGCGAGCGTGCTGAAGATGAAGCGATCAACGTTTTCGCCCGCAACCTGCACGATCTGCTGATGGCGGCACCGGCTGGCATGCGCGCCACCATGGGCCTCGATCCGGGTCTGCGTACCGGTGTCAAAGTGGCGGTAGTGGATGCGACCGGCAAACTGGTGGCGACCGATACCGTTTATCCACACACCGGCCAGACGGCGAAAGCGGCCGCTGCCGTGGCCGCGCTCTGCATCAAACATCAGGTTGAGCTGGTGGCGATTGGCAACGGTACCGCGTCGCGCGAAACCGAGCGTTTCTTCCTCGATCTGCAACAGCAGTTCCCGCAGGTCACGGCGCAGAAAGTGATTGTCAGCGAAGCCGGCGCCTCGGTGTACTCGGCGTCTGAACTGGCGGCGCTGGAGTTCCCGGATCTTGATGTTTCGCTGCGCGGCGCAGTCTCCATTGCGCGGCGTCTGCAGGATCCGCTGGCGGAGCTGGTGAAGATCGACCCGAAATCGATCGGTGTCGGCCAGTACCAGCATGACGTCAGTCAGAGTCAGCTGGCGAAGAAACTGGATGCGGTGGTGGAAGACTGTGTGAACGCCGTCGGTGTGGATCTGAATACCGCGTCGGTGCCCCTGCTGACCCGCGTTGCCGGTCTGACGCGAATGATGGCGCAGAATATTGTCGGCTGGCGTGATGAGAACGGCCGGTTCCAGAATCGCCAGCAGCTGCTGAAAGTCAGCCGTCTGGGCCCGAAAGCCTTTGAACAGTGTGCCGGCTTCCTGCGCATCAATCATGGCGACAACCCGCTTGATGCCTCGACCGTCCACCCGGAAGCCTATCCGGTGGTGGAGCGGATTCTGGCCGCCACCGAACAGGCGCTGAGCGACCTGATGGGCAACCCTGGTAGCCTGCGTAATCTGCGCGCCCACGATTTCACCGATGAGCGTTTCGGTTTACCGACCGTAACTGACATCATGAAAGAGCTGGAGAAGCCGGGCCGCGACCCGCGTCCTGAATTCAAAACCGCGCAGTTTGCTGAAGGCGTCGAAACGCTGAATGACCTGACGCCGGGCATGATTCTGGAAGGTGCGGTAACCAACGTCACCAACTTCGGCGCATTCGTCGATATCGGAGTGCATCAGGATGGTCTGGTACACATCTCGTCACTCTCCGACCGCTTCGTCGACGATCCTCACCAGGTGGTGAAGGCGGGCGATATCGTCAAAGTGAAGGTGATGGAAGTCGACCTGCCGCGCAAGCGAATTGCCCTGACGATGCGTCTGGATGAGCAGCCCGGTGAAGGCAACGCCCGTGGTGGAGCGAAAAACGCCGCGCCGCGCGACGACAAACGGCCCGCCGGTGGCAAAGGACGTCCTCGTCCGGCCAGCCAGCCAGCCGGTAACAGCGCGATGGGCGATGCGCTGGCCGCCGCATTCGGTAAGAAACGCTAGCTTTTTCAGGGGGGCGCAGCTTGCCCCCCTTTCAATCTCACTCCCTCAGTGGAAAATCCCTGTCATAGCGCTACGCTAGAAAGACGCCTGTCATAAAAACAACACCTGCTGTGGCACCCAACTCACGATGGAAACGATCACCGATCTAATCGATAAGATTTATGCTGGCACTTTTCCCGCGGCAATGCGTACTCAGCTGCTGGCGGATATTGCGCAAGCGCGCGATGTCATCAAGCTGCCGCGTAAAGCGCACTGGGATGAGCAGGACGTGGTGCTGATCAGCTACGCCGATCAGTTTCGCGAAGCCGATAAGCCGACGCTCAGCACCTTTTCCCGTTTCTATCAGCAGCACCTGCAGTCTATTTTCCCGCTGGTGCACCTGCTGCCGTTCTTCCCCTGGTCGTCTGACGATGGCTTCTCGGTGATTGATTATCATCAGGTCGATCCGCTGTGTGGCGACTGGCAGGATGTGGCGCGGCTGCATCAGGAAACCCGGCTGATGTTTGATTTTGTCTGTAACCATATGTCGTCGCACAGCGCGTGGTTCAGACACTTTCTGGCGCAGGACCCGGGCTGGGATGACTTCTTTATCAGCATGCCGCCCGCCACCGATCTCAGCGCGGTAACCCGCCCGCGCACTTCACCGCTGCTGACGCCGTTTCAGATGGCCGATGGCGAGACCCGCTTTATCTGGACCACTTTTAGCGCCGATCAGATTGACCTCAACTTCGCCAATCCGATGGTGCTGCTGCGCATGGTCAACGTACTGCTCGACTACCTGAAGCGCGGGGCGGATTATGTGCGGCTGGATGCGGTGGGCTACATGTGGAAAACGCCCGGCACCCGCTGCATTCATCTGGAAAAGACCCATCAGCTGGTGAAACTGTTCCGCGCCATCGCCGATATTGTCGCGCCGGGCACGGTGATTATCACCGAGACCAATGTGCCGCATCAGGACAACATCAGCTATCTGGGCAACGGCCATGATGAGGCGCAGATGGTCTACCAGTTTTCACTGCCACCGCTGGTGCTGCACGGCATCCACACCGGCTCGGCGCGCGCACTGCGGCAGTGGGCCAGCAGCCTCGATCTCAGCAGTAATGACACCACCTTCTTCAACTTCCTGGCGTCGCACGACGGTATCGGGCTGAATCCGGCGCGCGGCATTCTGAGCGAGGTGGAGATTGTGGCGCTGGTGCGCGATCTGGCGCTGGAGGGCGCGCTGGTCTCCTATAAACACAACCCGGACGGCAGCACCAGCCCGTATGAAATCAACGTCACCTACCTGGATGCGTTAAACCGCGAAACCGATGATGACGCGACCCGCCTGCAGCGATTTTTACTGGCGCATGCCATTTTGCTGGCCTTCCCCGGCGTGCCGGCTATCTACATCCAGAGCATTCTCGGCTCACGCAACCACTATGATGGCGTGCGGGCGGCAGGACATAACCGGGCAATTAATCGTCAGAAGTATCCTTTAAAAGAGATTGAGGCAGCGCTGGCAGGAGGTGACTGGCTGCGCCAGCAAATCTATATCCATCTGGGTAAGCTGATTCAGCTGCGTCGTCGTCAGCCGGCGTTTCATCCCGATAACCCGATGACGCTCTACGACAGCGAAAATGCGCTGCTGGTGATGCGGCGGCATCAGCCAGAAAGCGGTGACGGACTGCTGTGCGTGTTTAATCTCGGCGGGCGTCCGGTTGAGACCCGGTTGCCGGTGTCGCATACCTTGCAGGATGTGGTGAGTGGCAGGAAGGTTGATGGCACCCAGCCGGTGAGGCTGGATGCCTGGCAGTTTATGTGGTTACGCTAATTATTTATAGACGTCAGCCGTGGCGCTGAATTTACCGTGCTCACGGCCCGCGATGACCAGGTAATATTTGCCCCCTTTCTCATCAGCAAGCTGCGACAGCACTTTTTTCGCATCCATTGGCGAGGTGGTTTCCGCCGTGGTATTGACCGTACCAATCTTCTGCAGGTTCATCTTCTTAACTTCTTCTTTGGTGACCTCTTTCGCCGCCATCGCAGAAAATGAAATCGCGCCCATCATCATTGAAGCCACAACCCATTTAAAAACCTTCATTATGTTTACCCTCATTCATGGTCCATTGTGAGATGTAAGCAGCCGCGAAACGCGTAAGGCTATATGGAACGGCATAGTCCTCCGTGACTAATCACATAAAAATGCAGCGGCCTTGCTCACGAAGAGAAGTATTGCCGCTACCGGCAAATTTGCCAGTCACCGGCGCAATTATGTCGGCAAATCGTTGATGAAATTCATAATCTGCTGACAAAACGCCTCCGGATGGGAAATAAAAGGCGCGTGGGCGGCTTTGTCTATCACCCGCGAAGGCGAAGCGGGCAGCGTCTGATCAAGGCGGGCAGCAATGCTGCGCGGCACTAAACCATCCAGTGCGCCGTACAGCCGCAGGAACGGCAGCGATATCTGCGGCAACGCGCTGCGCAGATCGACCTGCCGCAAAATATCCAGTCCGCTATCCAGCACCGCCACCGATGGCATTGGCTGCGACAGCACCACCTCTTTCAGGCGGCGCGCATCGGCCCGGGCGGTCTCTGTTCCCAGGGTTTGCAGCGCCAGAAAGCGCTCGACCGTGCGCTGAAAATCATTGCTGAGCAGCTGCTGAAAATTTTGCAGCGTGTCGGGTTTAATACCTGGCCACTCTGCATTGGCGGTAAAACAGGGAGAGGATGCCACGGTAATCAGCGCACGCAGCCGTTGCGGCGCGGTCAGCGCCAGCTGGGTTGCCACCAGACCGCCCAGCGACCAGCCTGCGACGATCGCCTGCGGAGGCAGCATCGGCAGTAACTGCTGCGCCATTTCGTCCAGCGTCAGCGCGCCAAACGCCTGGCTGCGGCCATAGCCAGGCAGATCGACCAGATGCAGGCGATAGTGCGGGCTGAGCCGCGGAATAATGCTTTGCCAGACTTCCGCATTCAGTCCCCATCCGTGCAGTAGCACAAGATCCACATTCCCTGTTCCACAGGTGTGCCAGTAAAGCGACGTCATCAGTTACTATCCCGAAAGTGATAAGGAGGTCGCTATGCTATCAATGCCTGCCCTGTGTTGGCTATGCCGGTTGCCGTTGCGAATCGCGCAACACGGCCTGTGCAGCCTCTGTTTACGTCAGCTGCCCGCCCTGCCGTTGCTCTGCCCGCGCTGCGGATTGCCAGCCGGTAACCTGCGGCTGCCCTGCGGACGCTGTCTGCTGAAGCCGCCGCCGTGGCAGGCGCTGATCTGCGTAAACAGCTACCGTCCGCCGTTCAGTCGCTGGGTTAATCAGCTCAAATTTTCTCGCGTTACCGCACTCAGGGTGATGCTGGCGCGGCTGCTTTTGCTAAGCTGGCAGGATAGCTACCGACGTGGCAACCTGCCACGCCCAGACCTGCTACTGTCGGTCCCGCTGCACCCGCGACGATGCTGGCAGCGCGGCTACAATCAAACCGATCTGCTGGCCGCGCCGCTGGCGCACTGGCTGGGTTGCGAGCGGGGGATGGGATTACATCGTCAGCGACAGGGGGCGTTACAGCATCAGTTGAACGCCCGCCAGCGCCGCAGAAACCTTCGCGGTGCCTTCCGCCTTGAAATGGCGGTGCACGGACGCCATATCGCCCTGCTGGATGACGTGGTCACCACCGGCAGCACGGTAGAAGAAATCAGTCGCCTGTTACTGGCGCAGGGAGCGGCCAGCGTGCAGATCTGGTGCCTGTGCCGTACCTTGTAGAGCGTCATTGATGGGCGTATTATAACCAACTAAATTAGTCAACTATTGAGCAATCGACATGATCCGAATTACTGATTCTGCCCAAGAGCATTTTTCCAAACTGCTATCCAAACAAGAAGATGGCACCCAGATTCGCGTATTCGTGATTAACCCGGGTACGCCAACTGCCGAATGCGGTGTCTCTTACTGCCCACCCGATGCGGTTGAAGCGACGGATACCGAGCTGAAGTTCGAAAAGCTCTCCGCCTACGTTGACGAACTGAGCGCGCCCTATCTGGAAGACGCTGAAATCGATTTCGTCACCGATAACCTCGGTTCGCAGCTGACGCTGAAAGCGCCTAACGCCAAAATGCGTAAGGTCTCTGACGATGCGCCGATGGTAGAGCGCGTTGAGTATCTGCTGCAGGCGCAGATCAACCCACAGCTGGCTGGCCACGGCGGTCGCGTGTCGCTGATGGAGATCACCGATGACGGTTACGCCATTTTGCAGTTCGGCGGCGGCTGTAATGGCTGTTCAATGATCGACGTCACCCTGAAAGATGGCATCGAGAAAGAGCTGCTGGCCGCCTTCCCGGAACTGAAAGGCGTACGCGATATCACCGAGCACCAGCGCGGTGAGCACTCGTTCTATTGATGATCACGCGCGACAGCCCGTCTGTCGCGCTGATCTGTTCAGCCAGGCTTACGCTGCTGGCTGACCGCGTTAAGCAGCTTATTCACTTCCTCGTCAGCAAACATCTCTTCCAGCGTTTTACTCAGTTTCCGCCGCCAGTTGGGGTATTGCTCAACCGTGCCCGGCACATTTACCGGCGTAGTCATCCCGAGCCAGTCCTCCGGCTGCAGGCCCAGCAGGGCGCTGTCGGTATCGGCCAGGAAGCGATGTATCGCCCGGTTCAGCGTCGGCGTCATCGCCAGCTTATCGGCTTTTTTCGGACTGCGGGCCGGTAGCGCTCCCGCCTGATGCAGCGCATCAAGCAGCGCCTGCTTCTGTTCTGCCCGCTGCTGATGCAGCGCCTTAACCGCATCAACCGGATAGAGGCCAATCTTCTCGCCCAGCGACAGATCGCCCTGCTCCCAGAACCCGGTCAGCGTTGGCAAATCATGGGTACTGGCGCTGGCAATTGACTGGCGCGGGTAGGCTGCGGGAGCGCGATAGCTGCCGTTTTTCTCCTGCTCGAACCACAGCACCTTCCATGAAAACACCCCGCTTTTACGCAGCAGGCTGACGATCTCTTTCGGTACGGTGCCAAGATCCTCCCCGATCACCATGCAGCGCAGCCGGTGGCTCTCCAGCGCCAGAATGCCGAGCAAATCATCAACCGGATAGGCCACGTAGGCACCTTTATCGGCCGTTTCTCCGGCCGGCACCCACCAGAGGCGCAGCAGCGACATCACATGGTCGATTCGTAACGCGCCGCAATCGCGCATATTGGCGCGCAGCATGTCGATAAACGGCTGATAACCTCGCGCCTGCATCACGTGCGGATCCATCGGCGGCAGGCCCCAGTACTGACCCAGCGGACCGAGGCGATCGGGCGGCGCGCCAATCGACGCCTGCAGACGATACAGCTCCGGATCGTGCCAGGTTTCAGCACTGCCTTCCGCCACGCCGACCGCCAGATCGCGATAAAGACCCACGCTCATCCCCAGCGCCTGGCTGCGCGACCAGCAGCGGGAGAACTGCTGCTGTGCCAGCCACTGCAACCACTGCCAGAAGGCAATTTCCTCTTGGTGCTGCTCGCACCAGTGCTGCACCTCCGGCAACTGGCTGTTACGCCAGCCTTCCGGCCACGCGGGCCAGCCCCAGTGCTGCGCATTGCCCGCCCGCCGCTCAAGCTGTATGCCATCATAGGCCGCCTGATAGCGCAGGCTGTCTCCGCCCTCACGGACAAAGGCAGCCCACGAGTGTTTATCTTCGCTCTCTGCATCCCGCGCCTGGAAGTGTGCCCAGGCGAGGCGCAGCGCGGCCAGCTTAAGCGCCATCACCGCTTCATAATCGACCAGCTCCGCCTCACGCGCTTTGCTCAGCGCCCGCTGCGTTTTAGCGCTTTTCCACCACTTCTGCGCCGCCGGGCTCTGCTGGAAGTCGACCACCTGACCCACGTCGATATAGATAATATTCAGCCAGCGACGCGACGACGGACTGTAGGGGCTGGCAAAATCGGCGCTGGCCGGATAGAGCGCATGCAGCGGATTAAGCCCGACGAAATCGCCGCCGCGGGCCGCCAGCTGCTCCAGCAGCGTCTGCAGATCGCCGAAGTCACCGATGCCCCAGTTCTGCGCCGAACGAACCGTATAGAGCTGTACCAGTGCGCCCCAGCGCTTCTCGCCCGCTTCCAGCGCCGGCGGCAGATAGCAGCGGCGCGGCGTGACAATGATGCGGGTCTGCCACTGCTTTTTTCCCTTACTCAGCGTCAGCTGGTGATAGCCCTGCGCCAGCGGACCTGGCAACGTAAAGGATTCGCCGGCCGTCAGTTCACCGCTGAGCTGCTTGCCCTTCTCGGTCTGGAGCTGCCAGTGATAAACACCGCTGCCCTGCGGCGTGAGCTGACGTTTACCGCTGCCGCTGAAGACCGCGACCGGCGGTAAGGGTGACTTCTTTGCATCATGAGGATCGCCCATCACCGCCAGCAACGCGCGTTTGGTGTCGTCGCTGATCGCCTCTTTCTCGCCGTTAACGTTAATGTAATCCAGTGAAATACCGGCCGCACGGGCGGCCTGATCAAGTGAGTTCTGTTTCATGCTGCTCCTTAGCGTGCTGCCTGCCAGATACGTTGCTGATAATCACCAATGGCGCGATCCGAGCTGAACATGCCGGTTCGCGCGGTGTTGAGGATGGCGGCGCGGGTCCAGCTCAGCGGATCGCGCCACAGCGCTTCCACGCGTTGCTGTGCCTCGATGTAGGCCTGAAAATCTGCCAGTACCAGCCACGGGTCGCCGTTTTTGGTCAGGCTCGCCAGCATCAGGTCAAACGCCTGTTTGTCCCCGCCGCTGAATTTGCCCTTCTCCAGTGATTTGAGTAGCGCGTCGAGCCCCTTGTTCTGCTTGCGTACTTTTTTCGGGTTATACCCGGCGGCTTTCAGCGCTTTCACCTCATCAACGCGATGACCGAAGATAAAGATATTCTCCTCGCCGACCTGTTCAGCGATTTCGACATTAGCCCCGTCCAGCGTGCCGATGGTCATCGCGCCGTTCAGCGCCAGCTTCATATTGCCGGTGCCGGACGCTTCATAACCGGCGGTGGAAATCTGCTCAGATAAGTCCGCGGCCGGGATCATCATCTCCGCCACGGTGATCCGGTAGTCGGGAATGAACACCACTTTGAGCTTGTCGCCGACCCGCGGGTCGTTGTTGACCACTTCCGCCACTTTATTGATAGCGTAAATAATATTTTTCGCGAGGTAATAGCCGGGAGCCGCCTTGGCGCCAAACAGGAAGACGCGCGGAATAAAGCGGGCATCGTCCGGGTTATCAAGCAGGGTCTGATAGCAGTGCAGGATATGTAGCAGGCTGAGATGCTGGCGTTTGTACTCATGTAACCGCTTGATCTGCACGTCGAACATCGCATCCGGGTTGACGATAATGCCGGTGTGCCGTGCGATGTAGTCGGTCAGCCGCGCTTTATTCTGCTGCTTGATGCTGCGGTAACGCTGACAAAACGCCGGATCGTCGACATAGGCTTCCAGCCCTTTGAGCGCATCAAGGTTATTGACCCACTCCACCTTCAGCGTGTCATCAATCAGGGACGCCAGCGCCGGGTTACACTGTTTTAACCAGCGGCGCGGCGTAATGCCGTTGGTGACGTTATGGAATTTCTGCGGCCACAGCTGGTAATACTCCGGAAACAGATCGGTCACCACCAGGCTGGAATGCAACGCCGCCACACCGTTTACCGCGAAACCGCTGACCACGCAAAGGTTCGCCATGCGCACCTCACCGTCCGCCACCACCGCCAGCTTGTGCCATAGCGCTTTGTCATCCGGCCAGCGCTGCTTCACCTGCTTTTTCAGGCGCTGATTGATCTCTTTGATGATCAGCATGTGACGCGGTAGCAGGCTGCGCATCAGTTTTTCATCCCAGCGCTCCAGGGCTTCGGGCATCAGCGTGTGGTTGGTGTAGGCGAATAACCGGCTGGTGATATGCCAGGCCTGATCCCAGCTCAGTTGATGCTCGTCCAGCAACCGCCGCAGCATTTCCGGGATGGCGATGGTCGGATGGGTATCATTAAGCTGAATCACTTCGAAATCGGGCAGACTATGAATGCTGCGCCCCGCCAGATGGTGACGGCGCAGAATATCGGCCACCGCACAGGCGCACTGGAAATATTGCTGCATCAGGCGCAGGCGTTTGCCCGCCTGATGGTTGTCGTTGGGATACAGCACCTTCGTCAGTTTTGCCGCATCAATGCCGGGCTGCTCCGCCTGCAAAAACTGACCGTCGTTGAAGCGGGTCAGATCGAAAGGATGGGCGCTGGTCGCCTGCCACAAACGCAGCGGCAGCGTGGTGCCATTGCGGTAGCCGGTAACCGGCAGATCCCACGCCTCGCCGCGCAGATAAAAATCGGGCTGCCAGCGTACGCCGCCCTGCTCCAGTTTCTCCACGCTGCCGCCCATCGCCAACTCAACATCCAGTGCCGCATTGTGGCGGAACCACGGATAGCGTTCGCGCTGCCAGTCATCCGGCGCTTCAATCTGCTGTCCCTGATCGAACGACTGGCGAAACAGGCCGTACTGATAGTTGAGCCCGTGGCCGGTGGCCGACTGACCGACGGTGGCCATGGAGTCCATGTAGCAGGCCGCCAGTCGACCCAGCCCGCCGTTGCCGAGCGCCGGATCAACCTCCTGCTCCAGCAGTTCAGTTAGATCGATTTGCTGCTCAGCCAGCAGCGCTTTTACGTCGTCATACCAGCCAAGATTGAGCAGGTTATTGCCGGTCAGGCGACCGATCAGGAACTCCATCGACAGATAATTGACGTGGCGCTGCCGCTCAGAGACGCGGGGAGCCGGTTGCGCAGCCAGTAATTCCGCCAGCGCAGCGCTAATCGCCTGCCACCACTGGTGCGTGGTCATCTGTTGTGCGGAGGTGAGACCTAAGTGTTGCCATTGACGGGTTAGTGCGGCGTTGAAACGGGCTTTATTGAATTTTTGCTGCGGCATATCACTCCCTTCTGTTACGCAATGAGGTGAAGCAAAACGAGCAAGCGCACGGGCTGGCAACAGGGTGCCAGCGACGTGTTAAGTAAAGACGGGAGTGGGGAAAAAAGCGACAGCAATCAAACAAAAACGCCAGCCGGGCAGCTGGCGAGGGCGGAAATCAGCAGAGTTCGAGGTGGACCTCATGCTGCTCAATCACCTTCATCACGCTGGCTGGCGGCATTTTATCGGTGTAGAGATGATCCAGCAGGTTCATGTTGCCGAGGTTAACCATCGCGTTACGGCCAAATTTAGAGTGGTCCGCAACCAGCATCACGCAGCGTGAGTTTTCAATGATGGCGCGCTTGGTACGCACTTCGTGATAGTCGAACTCCAGCAGTGAGCCATCCATATCGATTCCGCTGATGCCGAGAATGCCATAATCAAGGCGGAACTGAGAGATGAAGTCGAGCGTGGCTTCTCCCATTACCGCCCCGTCACGGGTACGCACTTCGCCACCGGCGATGATGACCCGAAAATCGGGTTTCCCCATCAGCAGCATCGCCACGTTCAGGTTGTTGGTCACCACCCGCAGATCGTTATGGTTCAGCAGCGCATGCGCCACCGCTTCTGGCGTGGTGCCGATATCAATAAACAGCGTGGCACCATCCGGGATCTGGCTGGCCACCCGCTGCGCAATCCGCGCTTTCTCCGCCGACAACATCATCTTACGATCGTGCCAGGCGGTGTTTTCAGAACTGGAGGGAAGCGCCGCGCCGCCGTGATGGCGCTGAATCTTATTTTGATCGGCCAGATCGTTCAGGTCGCGACGAATGGTCTGCGGGCTCACCTCGAAATGATCCACCAGCTCCTCAGTACTGACATATCCCTGACGTCGGACTAAATCGATAATCGCGTCATGACGTTGCGTCTGCTTCACGTTCCTCTCCTGTTTTCTCGCTTATTCCTGAAATGCCGCGACTAACGGCGCGCGATTTTTCGCGTATCGACCAGCGCCATGGCTAAGCCGACCACCAGACCGGCGACGTGCGCCGCGTTGGCGATCGCCAGACCAAACGCGCCAAACCAGCCAATCACCAGCCAGACCAGCGCGAAGCCGATCAATCCACGTTCCAGATAGATGCCGCTGTCGGGATCGCGTTCACCGCGCAGCCAGCAATAGCCCATCAGCGCATACACCACGCCCGACAGACCGCCAAACCAGATGCCGCTGAATTTGGCCTGCATCCAGCCGCTCAGCAGCGCGGAGATCAGCATAATCACGAACAGCTTGCCGCTGCCGAGCCGCTTCTCTACCGCGCCGCCCAGATACCACCACCACATCAGGTTGAACAGGATGTGCAGCAGTGAAAAGTGCAGCAGCGCATGGCTGAACCAGCGCCAGACCTCAAGATGCTGATCGGTGTCCGGCCACGCCAGCCAGGACATCACGGTGCGATCGCCGACGATCTGCATCAGGATAAACACCGCAATGCAGAGCAGCATCACCGTCATGGTCAGCGGACCGGCACGCTCGCGGATGTTGGCCCAGATGTTGCTGCGCTCATAGCGTAAGCCGCTGTCCGTTTTGCCGCTGTGCCAGCTCGCCGCCTGATAGCGCGGATGGTTAGGATCCTGCACGAACTGCTGAAGTTCGTTTTCGACCATCTCCAGCTGACTTTCATCATCCAGCATGATGACGTAGTGGCTTTCACGTTCAATACGCAGCGTGACGCCGCGCGTTGCCATGTAGTCAACAAACGCCTGCGCCATGCGCGGTTGGTTAAATTGGGTAATGCGCATCAGTAACTCTCCATGTGACGAGCGGCAATTTATTCGCTGCCGTGAGCAACCTGCTGGGGAAAAGCGGCACGCCAGGCGTCAAACCCGCCGTCAATGCTATAGGCGGCGCTGAATCCCTGGCCCAGCAGAAATTGTGCGGCGCCTTTACTGCTGTTGCCGTGATAACACATCACCAGCACCGGCAGGCTATGGTCCGCGCCGGCAACAAAGTCGCTGAGATTGCTGTTGGTCAGATGCAGTGCGCCGGCGGCGTGACCGAGGGCAAAGCTTTGTGGGTCACGGATATCGACCAGCAGGGCACCCTGCGCCAGACGGTCCTGCGCCTGCTGCACATTAATACATTCAAACGTTTCCATGGTGTCTCTCATAACATCGTCACAATGGCGCCTAGTGTAACCCGAGAATCAGCGCCTATAACCTGACAATCATTGCGGCTTTGTAATTTTTTCCCCGGCAGAATGTTAGCTATATCACGCAAAATTGTTTTTACCTGGTTAAAAGCTGGCATCAATGTTGGTTTGCGATTATGATTATGCTCGAAAACGAACATTAATGAACTATTCCGAACATCGGAGGAGATGACGTGGAAACCAAAGACCTGATCGTGATCGGCGGCGGCATCAACGGTGCCGGCATTGCAGCAGATGCTGCAGGACGCGGACTGTCGGTGCTGATGCTGGAGGCGCGGGACCTGGCTTGCGCGACCTCCTCCGCCAGTTCAAAACTGATTCATGGTGGCCTGCGTTACCTGGAGCACTACGAGTTTCGTCTGGTGAGTGAAGCGCTGGCCGAACGTGAAGTGCTGCTGAAAATGGCCCCGCATATCGCTTTCCCGATGCGCTTCCGCCTGCCGCATCGCCCGCATCTGCGTCCGGCGTGGATGATCCGTACCGGCCTGTTTATGTATGACCATCTGGGTAAACGAACCAGTCTGCCAGGCAGTAAGAGTTTGCGTTTTGGCGCGGATTCGGCCCTGAAGCCAGAAATCACGCGCGGATTCGAATACTCCGACTGCTGGGTAGATGATGCCCGCATGGTGGTGCTGAATGCGCAGGAGGTGGTGAAGCGTGGCGGTGAAGTGCGTACCCGTACCCGCGTCACCCGCGCCTGGCGTGAAGGCGGCCTGTGGATGGTCGAAGCGGAAGATGTCGACAGCGGCAAAACCTACACCTGGCGCGCTAAAGGCCTGGTCAACGCGGCAGGCCCGTGGGTTAAACAGCTGTTCGACGACAGCCTGAAGTTAAAATCGCCGTATGGCATTCGCCTGATCAAAGGCAGCCACATCGTGGTGCCGCGCGTGCATACCGAGAAGCAGGCTTACATTCTGCAGAACGAAGATAACCGTATCGTGTTTGTGATCCCGTGGATGGATGAATTCTCCATCATCGGCACCACTGACGTGGAGTACAAAGGCGATCCAAAAAACGTTCACATCGACGACAGCGAGACCGACTACCTGCTGAAAGTGTTCAATGGCCACTTTAAAAAGCAGCTGACCACGGACGATATTGTCTGGTCATACTCCGGTGTGCGTCCGCTGTGTGATGACGAATCCGATTCACCGCAGGCGATTACCCGTGATTACACGCTGGATGTGCGTGACGATAACGGCCAGGCACCGCTGCTGTCGGTGTTCGGCGGCAAGCTGACCACCTACCGTAAGCTGGCGGAACATGCGCTGGAGAAACTGGCGAAGTACTACCCGAATGCCGGTCCGGCCTGGACGAAGAACTGCGTGCTGCCGGGCGGTAATATCTCCGGTACCCGTGAAGATTACGCCGCCAGCCTGCGTCGCCGTTATCCGTTCATTAGCGAAAATATGGCGCGCCACTTCGCCCGTACCTACGGCAGCAACACCGAAACGCTGTTAGCCGGCGCGAAGAGTCTGGACGATCTGGGTGAGAATTTTGGTCATGAGTTTTACGAGGCCGAATTACGTTACCTGGTACAGCATGAATGGGTGCGTGAAGTTGACGATGCCATCTGGCGCCGTACCAAGCAGGGCATGTGGCTGAGCAAAGAGCAGCAGGCCCGTGTGGCAGAATGGCTGGCGCAGAAAGCCAAACCCACGCTGTCACTGGCGTCATAATCAGGCAACACGGAAAAAAGCAGGCTCCGGCCTGCTTTTTTTAACTGCCGCAACCGGGTTACGGCAACAGGCTTTCGCGGTAAGCGTCAGTCGCGAATTGTCACGTCAGTGCTGAGGTTATTTAACGGTAATATAACTGTCATGCGGTTACCGCTATTAAGCCGCATTAGCAGAAGTTCTCCTTTTTATTAAATTTTTATTAATCCTGTCAGATTCACGCCAATATTAACCCCGATCAATATTTATTCATTTAATTTCTGAATTACCGCCTAAACTCAATCTTTCATGTTTCGGTTATCCCGGCCACGCCGTGCTCATCGTTACTTAAAATCTAACGTTCGCGTGTTTTGCTTAATTGAACCATGCAACCAGAAAGTTCAGACTTCTCTCAGCAAAAACGACATATCCGTTATTTTAATCAGGAGGTTGAAATGAACACAGGCCAAACGCCTGCCCGGGAATGGAACACACGCCGCAGTGAGAAAGCGCGGCGTCTGGCATCCTTCCCTGTTGATGGCAAAGTCATTCCTACTGAAAGAGCTGTTGAAGCATTTGAAAAATTGATTGCGCCCGGTGACCGGGTCGTGCTGGAAGGTAATAACCAGAAACAGGCAGATTTTTTATCGCGTACCCTGGCGGAAGTTAATCCAGCCAAAGTCCACGACCTGCATATGATTATGCCGAGCGTCGGCCGCAGCGAACATCTTGATATTTTCGAGAAAGGTATCGCCCGCAAACTCGATTTTTCTTTTTCCGGCCCGCAAAGCCTGCGTATTTCCCAGCTGTTAGAAGATGGACAACTGGAAATAGGCGCGATTCACACCTATATCGAACTCTATTCCCGCCTCTACGTTGATCTGAGCCCGAACGTCGCGCTGATTGCCGGTTATAAAGCTGACCGTAAAGGCAATCTGTATACCGGCCCAAGCACCGAAGATACGCCGGCGCTGGTAGAAGCTGCCGCGTTTCGTGACGGTATCGTGATTGCTCAGGTGAATGAACTGGTCGATGACGAAACCGACCTGCCACGCGTCGACATCCCCGGTTCCTGGATCGACTATATCGTGGTGGCGGACAAACCTTTCTTTATCGAACCGCTGTTTACCCGCGACCCACGCCTGATCAAGCAGGAACATATCCTGATGGCGATGATGGCGATCAAAGGGATCTACGCTGAACACCAGGTGCAGTCGCTTAACCACGGCATTGGTTTTAACACCGCCGCGATTGAACTGCTGCTGCCAACCTACGGTGAACAACTCGGCCTGAAAGGCAAAATCTGTAAGCACTGGACGCTGAACCCGCATCCGACGCTGATCCCGGCGATTGAGAGCGGCTGGGTTGAGAGCGTGCACTGCTTCGGCGGTGAGCTGGGCATGGAGGAGTACATTCGCGCCCGCCCCGATATCTTCTTCACCGGCAGCGACGGCTCTATGCGCTCTAACCGCGCCTTCTGTCAGCTGGCAGGCCAGTACGCGGTTGATATGTTTATCGGCGCAACCTTACAGGTTGATGGGCTGGCGAACTCCTCTACCGTGACCCGCGGTCGCCTTTCCGGCTTCGGCGGGGCGCCTAACATGGGCCACGATCCGCACGGCCGCCGCCATGCTTCGCCCGCCTGGCTCAATATGATCACCGAGCCAGATCCGATGCAGCGCGGTAAAAAACTGGTGGTTCAGATGGTTGAAACCTTCCAGGCCGGTGCAAAACCTACCTTCGTTGAAACGCTGGATGCGGTAGAGGTCGCAAAATCGACCGGCATGCCGCTGGCACCGGTGATGATTTATGGCGATGACGTTACCCACGTGCTGACCGAAGAAGGTATTGCCTATCTCTATCGGGCAGAAAGTCTTGAAGAGCGCCGCGCCATGGTCGCTGCGGTGGCCGGGATTACCGATATCGGTCTTGGCGTTGATGCGGCACGCGTAGCAGCCCTGCGTAAAAGCGGCAAAGTCGTCTATCCGGAAGACATGGGCATCCGTCGTTCAGATGCGACCCGCTCGCTGCTCGCCGCCAGCAGTGTCTCAGACCTGGTTGAATGGTCGGGCGGTCTTTATAACCCACCGGCAAAATTCCGGAGCTGGTAATGAAACTCCTGTCGCAGACTCAACCCGAGGCGCAGGCCAGCCTGCTGGCGATCACAGCGCGCGATTGTCTGACCGATGAAGCGCGGCTGAGTCCCAAGCCGGGTCTGGTCGACAGTCGGGGAAACGGGGCGCATCAGGACCTGACGCTGGCCCTGATGGAGCGTTCCGCCGAAAGCCTGGTGCCAACCTTCCTGGCGCTGGCCCGTCAGAGCTGGATGCGGCCAGCCGACATCGCCCTGCGCGAAACGGTGGGTCGTCTGGGACGTGAGGGCGAGCGGCAGATGATGGCGGCCACCGGCGGCGTGAATACCCATCGTGGTGCTATCTGGGCGCTGGGTCTGCTGGTCAGCGCGGCCGCAATGCACGGCGGACACGCCACGGCTGACAGCCTGATGCAGACAGCCGCAATGCTGGCAAGCCTGCCCGATCGGGCGGCACCGAAAGTGTTCAGCAAGGGGCTGAAAGCGAGTCACCGCTATCAGGTACCCGGCGCACGTGAGGAGGCGCAACAGGCTTTTCCTCACGTGATGCAGCTGGCGCTGCCGCAGTTATTGCGCAGCCGGGCAGCCGGTGCCAGCGAAAGCGAAGCCCGTCTGGATGCGCTGATGGCGATCATGACCTCACTCAGCGATACCTGCGTGCTGTCACGCGCCGGCATGACCGGACTGGAAACCATGCAGCGCGGTGCCCGCGCGGTGCTGCTGGCCGGTGGCTGCGGTACCGCTGAAGGTCAGGCCGCCCTCGCCCGTCTGGATCGCCGCATGCTGGCACTGAACGCATCCCCAGGCGGTGCCGCCGATTTGCTGGCCGCTACGCTGTTTGTCGACAGGGTATGTCCGGCCACCAACCACTCTTTTAATTAGAGGTCGTTATGGAACACATCACATTATCTTTCCCTGCTAACCGCGCACTCAGCGGTAAAGCCCTGGCAGGGGTCGTTGGTTCCGGTGATATGGAAGTCCTGTACACCGCAACCGAAGGGCAAACGCTGAATATTGATATCACCACTTCACTGGATAACAGCGACGCCCGCTGGAAGGCGCTGTTTGACCGCCTGAATTTAATCAGCGGCCTGCCTGCCGGACAGCTGGTTATTCACGACTTTGGCGCAACGCCCGGCGTCGCGCGTATCCGTATTGAACAGGTATTTGAAGAGGTGAGCCATGCGTAACGATGCCAGTTTTATTGAATTACGTGCCCGTGAGCGTGCGCGTGCGCTGCTGGACGACGGCAGCTATCGCGAACTGCTGGATCCCTTCGAAGGCATTATGTCGCCGTGGCTGGCACCGCAGGGTGTGGTGCCACAGTCCGATGACGGCATGGTGGTGGCACGCGGTACGCTGAACGGTCAGCCGGCGGTGGTGATTGCCATCGAAGGCACCTTCCAGGGCGGCAGCATGGGCGAAGTATCCGGCGCGAAAATGGCTGCGGCGCTCGAACTGGCCGCTGAAGACAATCGCAACGGAATACCGACTCAGGCGGTGCTGTGCCTCGAAACCGGCGGCGTCCGTTTGCAGGAGGCTAATCTGGGACTGGCGGCGATTGCCGACATCCATGCGGCGATTGTCGACCTGCGTCGTTATACCCCGGTTATCGGCATCATTGCCGGCACCGTCGGCTGTTTTGGCGGCATGTCTATCGCTGCCGCGCTCTGCAGCTACCTGATCGTGACACGCGAAGCACGCCTCGGCCTTAACGGACCACAGGTTATCGAGCAGGAAGCGGGCATTGAAGAGTATGACTCTCGCGACCGTCCGTTTATCTGGAGCATGACCGGCGGCGAAATCCGCTACGCCAGCGGCCTGGTGGATGCGCTGGTCAGCGATGGCGTCAATGCGGTTAAAACTGCCATGAATGACTTCATTGCCAAAGGCGTACCGGCGCAGCATCGCAGTGATAAATATGCGGATTTCCTGCCACGTCTGAGCAACTTCGACACCCGTCAGCAGGCCGATACCGCCACGATTAAACAGCTTTTCGCCCGGGAGGATAAATAATGACCCAGACCAACAGCCGCGGTGCAACATGGCTGGCAAAACTTGCACCCGATGCGCAACGCCTGAGTGGGCTGTGCCCCTCTGTTCAGGTCGCTGACGGCGAACTTAATGGCGAAAGCGTCCGCTTTATCGCCGTAGTCCCTGACGCAGACAATCACTATCCCCGTGCCGCCAGAGGTGAAGTCGGCCTGCTGGAAGGCTGGACGCTGGCGAAAGTGGTAAATGAAACCATCGACGCTGACAGCAACAGCGCGGTGAAACGTCCGATTGTGGCAGTGATCGATGTACCGAGTCAGGCTTATGGCCGCCGTGAAGAGGCGTTTGGTATTCACCAGGCGCTGGCCGGTGCCGCCGGTGCCTACGCGAAAGCCCGTCTGGCCGGTCATCCGGTGATTGGCCTGATTGTCGGTAAAGCGATGTCCGGCGCATTTCTGGCGCACGGCTATCAGGCGAACCGGCTGATCGCGCTCAACGACCAGGGCGTGCTGGTGCATGCAATGGGCAAAGAGTCCGCTGCGCGCATCACGCTGCGTACCGTCGACGCGCTGGAAAAACTGGCGGCCACCATTCCACCGATGGCCTATGACGTCAGCAACTTCCACACCCTGGGCCTGCTGTCTGACCTGCTGACCGTGGCCGATCCTGATGCACCGTCAGATGCCGATCTGGCGATGGTTGAGATTGCCCTGCAGAAAGCTATCGCTGATGCCCGTCAGGATCCGAGCCTGAAAAACCGGCTGGGCGCTGAAAATCGCCGCAGCTCCTCGCTGGTCCGTGAGCGGATGCGCGCCAGCTGGTAAACCCGACTACAAAACAAAAAAACCTGCCGGAAACGGCCTGGACGGGGCGGATGACCGCCCCGCAATAAGGGCCGCTTTTAGAATTATAAACATCGTGTTAGCCAAGAATTCTTCTTAAAATACAGGTGATTTATGATTTATATAATTGTTCATGCCCTTGCTCCAATCTTTGTGATCATGCTGCTGGGTTTCTGGGCCGGTAAGGCTGGAATGGTCAACAACAAAGACGTTTCACTGCTCAATATTTTTGTAATGGATTTTGCCCTGCCCGCTGCCCTGTTCAGCGCGACAGTACAAACCCCCTGGCCAGGCATCGTGGCGCAATGGCCGTTAATCGTGGTGCTTACCGGTGCCATGTGGATCACCTACGCGGGTATCTATTTTGCCGCGACTAAAATTTTCAAAAAGTCGCCGCAGGATGCCGCAGTGCTGACGCTGACCGTTGCGCTGCCAAACTACGCTGCACTCGGCCTGCCGATTCTTGCCAGCGTTCTGGGTGAAAACCCAACAACTTCGCTCTCTGTAGCAGTATCCATTGCCTGTGGTTCAGTCCTGCTGACGCCGCTGTGCCTGCTGATTCTGGAACGCGAAAAAGCCTTTGCGGCGGGAACCGCACACGGTTCAACGCTGACCATGCTGCCGATCCTGATGTGGCGTTCAGTAAAGAAACCGATCGTGATGGGTCCGTTGATTGGTGTGGTGCTGTCGGCGCTGGGCGTTAAAATGCCGGATCTGGTGCTGGCGGCGATTAAACCGCTGGGCCTGGCGGCGACCGCAGCCGCGCTGTTCCTGACCGGGGTGATCCTCTCTGCGCGTAAACTGAAACTCAACGCCGTGGTTGGTGTCGGCACGATTACCAAACTGCTGATTCAGCCCTTTATTGCCTGGGGTCTGGTGCTGGCGCTGGGTCTGAGTGGTCCGGTGGCGATTACTGCGATTCTGATGATTGCGCTGTCAGCCGGCTTCTTTGGCGTGGTGTTTGGTAACCGCTTCGGTGTGCAGTCGCCGGATGCTGAAGCCGTGCTGCTGTTAAGTTCGATTCTGTGTATTTTATCGTTACCCCTGTTCATTACTCTGACTTCCGGAATGTAATATGACGTTCACACCGCGCCCCCACGATCTCCTCTGGCTGCGCTCAGACAGCGCGCTGTTAGCCATCAGCGACGCCTGGGTCAGCCAGCACTGGCAGCACGCTTTTCCAGTGGTGGTGCGGCGCGATGTGAATCAATCGGGGCTGATTCCGGTCGGCGTGCGCGGTGAAAAACGTGAACAGCGCGCCGCCGGATGGACAGACGCCGCCGATATTGAACGCGTCGTCACACCGGAAATGCTGGCTGATCGCAGCCAACTGCTCGCGTCGCCGTTTGTTGATTATCCGCCGGTCAGGGCGGCGATCGCGCTCAGCGACAGCGTCTGGCCATGGTACTGGGGCGTCACCGGCAGCACCGGTTATGCTCTGGCGACACAGCGGCCGACGCTGCACGCCGCCAGCGATCTGGACTTACTGATTCGTGCGCCGCAGCCGCTGGCGCGCGACGAGCTGCAGCAGTGGCAGAGCCAGACTGAAACGCTGCCCTGCCGCGTCGATACGCAGGTGGAAACGCCGCTCGGCGCTTTTGCCCTCAACGAATGGCTGCGTGAAGGCCGCGTACTGTTGAAAACCGCCACCGGTCCGAGACTGACCGCGTCACCCTGGAGCAGAGATCCCGCATGAAAATCCTTTTTACTTTTCCCGGCCAGGGCACCCAGCGGGTCGGTATGTTGCAACATCTTCCCGACGGTGAGGCGGTGTTAAACAGCGCGCGCGCCGTGCTTGGTGAAGAGACCGACCTGCTCGACAGCGCTGACGCACTGCGTCATACCCGCGCCGTCCAGCTCAGCCTGCTGATTGCCGGCGTAGCCTGGGCGCGTGAGCTGATCAGACACGGATTGAAGCCAGACATTGTCAGCGGCCTGTCGATTGGCGCTTATCCCGCCGCGGTGATTGCTGGCGCACTCGATTTCAGCGATGCGCTACGGCTGGTGGCTCTGCGCGGCGATCTGATGGAGCAGGCCTATCCGCAGGGCTACGGCCTGACCGCAATTACCGGACTGACGCTCAGCCGGCTGGAGAAGCTGCTGGTCGACAGCAATACTTATATTGCCAACCTCAATGCAGAAACGCAGATCGTGATTGCCGGACGGGATGAGGATATGGCGCGGGTGGCGCAAAAAGCGCTGGCGGCCGGTGCCAGCAAAGCGGTCAGGCTGGCGGTCAGCGTGCCTTCTCACTGCGCACTGCTGGATAAGCCTGCTGCTGAACTGGCTGCCGCGTTTGAGTCTGTCAGTCTTTCACGCCCTGGCTGCGCTTACCTGAGCGGTTCGACCGGTCGGGTAATCTGGGAGCCGGGCAAAATTGCCGACGACCTCGCCTATAACATGGCGCGAACGGTGCAGTGGAATGATGCGGTGATTTCAGCCAACCAGCGCGATGCCCGCCTGGCGATTGAAATGCCGCCAGGCAATGTGCTGACCGGCCTCACCCTGCAGGCGGGCTGGCAGGGCGAAGCCATTTGCATGGAGCGCAACAGCGTTGAGGTGGCACTGCATCTGGCTAAACGGCTGAGTCAGTAAGGCCGCGGGCGTACATTCGCCCTTCTGCGGCCAGCGCCAGCAGCTCCTGATCGCGTTCGCGGCGGTGTGAGTAGACAATCGAAATCTGCTGGCGCATCTGATAAGGCTCGGCCAGGCTGACCAGCTGAATATTGTTTTCGTAGACTTTTTTCATCCGTCCCGGAATTAACGCCAGCCCCATGCCAGCCTGCACCAGGCTGACCATCGAAAAGATGTCATTCACCTTCGTCACCACTCGCGGTTCAAATCCGGCAACCTGAAACGCCTCCTGAAAACCGGCATAGGTGGCAAAGCCTTCGGCCAGCGAAACGAAATCGCGATCGGCATAGTCGCGCAGATCCGCCGGACGGCTCAGATCCAGCGTTTCACCGGCTGGCGCGGCCAGGAAAATGTCATCATAAAACAGCGGGACCACATCGAACAGCGAATCGCTGAACTCGCCGTTGTTGGTGGCGATCAGGATCGCATCAAGCGCATCATCCTCAAGCATGTTGAGCAGCATCTGATTTGAGCCCATGGTGAGATCAAGCTCGAGCGTCGGTCGGCGCAGCTTCATGCCCATGATCAGTCGCGGGATGGTTTCCAGCGTCAGCGAGTAGAGCGTGCCGATCCGCAGACGACCACAGCCCACGCCAGCCACCAGCCGTGCTTCTTCGATCCCTTTCCCCATCAGCGCCGTCACATCCCGGCAATACTCCAGCAGCGTCCAGGCGGCGGGCAGCGGCACCAGGTTGCGGCCTTTATGGATAAACAACGGACAGTCGATGCCTTCTTCCAGCGTGTGCAGCGCACGATGGACGCTGACGCTGCTCAGTTCCAGCGCTTCTGCGGTGCGGGCGATATTGCCTTTGGTCATAAACATCATGAAGACGCTGAGCTTGCGAAAGGTAATCTCGTGATTGATGTTGTCACTCATTGTCTGTTCTGCCTGTCTGGTCAAAAGATGAAACGCATGTAAGCCGGGCTGCATAATAGCCGATACCTCAGCGAGAGCGTTATGATCTGGCATGTCTGCCGTGGTACTTCTGCCGGGGAGTCAATCGGGCGGGATCGGCGATCCGCTGCCGTCACGGCAAAGCGGGATGAGTGCAGGTATCAGCCTGATCAGGGGAAGCGCTGAACGTCACGGTGGATCGGCGGTAGCGGAAATGACGGGCGTGAAGCAGTGCGGCCGCTCCCTCGGCCGCCGCGAATGATAACGTCACCGCGGGCGGTGACGTGCGCGTCTTATAACCTTATCGGCGAAATATTCCAGATCTCATCGGCATACTCCTGAATGGTGCGGTCCGACGAGAAATAGCCCATGCCGGCAATGTTCATCGCCGCACGCCGCTGCCATTCATCCGGCTGGCGATAGAGCGCATCCACCTTATCCTGGGTATCGACATAACTGCGGTAATCCGCCAGCAGCTGATAGTGATCGCCGAAATTCACCAGCGAATCAAACAGGTTACGGTAGCGGCCTGGCTCCTGCGGGCTGAATACGCCAGAGGCCAGTTGGGTCAGCACCTGATGCAGCTCCGGGTCCTCTTCGTAGTACTGACGCGGGTTATATCCGCCTTTACGCAGCGCTTCAACCTGCGGCGTGGTGTTACCGAAAATGAAGATATTCTCCTCGCCGACGTGATCCAGCATCTCGACATTGGCGCCATCCAGCGTACCGATGGTCAGCGCGCCGTTGAGCGCAAACTTCATATTACTGGTGCCGGAGGCTTCGGTACCGGCCGTAGAGATCTGCTCAGAAAGATCGGCCGCCGGGATGATGATCTGCGCCAGGCTGACGCTGTAGTTCGGAATGAAGACCACCTTCAGCTTATTTTTCACCTGCGGATCGTTGTTGATCACTTTAGCGACATCGTTAATCAGATGAATGATGTGCTTGGCGACGTAATAGGCCGAGGCGGCTTTGCCGGCAAAGATATTGACGCGCGGCACCCAGTCCGCCTGCGGATCGGCTTTGATGCGGTTATAGCGGGTGATCACATGCAGCACGTTGAGCAGCTGCCGCTTGTACTCATGGATACGTTTAATCTGCACGTCAAACAGCGCGTTCGGGTCCAGCACCACATCAAGGTTTTTCGCCACCCAGTCAGCCAGCCGACGTTTGTTCTGATGTTTGGCAACCGCCACTTTTTCGATAAAGGCCGGATAATCAATCTGCGCTTTCAGCTCGCCGAGCTGGCTGAGATCGGTACGCCAGTTGCGGCCGATCTCCTCATCCAGCACTTCAGAGAGCGCCGGGTTCGCCAGCGCCAGCCAGCGACGCGGCGTCACGCCATTGGTCTTGTTGCAGAAACGGCCGGGGAACAGCCGCGAGAAATCAGCAAACAGCGACTGTACCATCAGATTGGAGTGCAGTTCAGAGACGCCATTGACCTTATGGCTGACCACCACCGCCAGCCACGCCATGCGGATCCGGCGGCCGTCGTTCTCATCGATGATCGAAATGCGCGACAGCAGATCCCAGTCATCCGGGTAGTAGTCCTGAATGGTTTTCAGGAAGAAGTCGTTAATCTCGAAAATGATGCTGAGATGACGTGGCAAAATTTTGCCAATCATATCGACCGGCCAGGTCTCCAGCGCTTCGGTCATCAGCGTGTGGTTGGTGTAAGAGAACACCTGACAGCAGACGTCAAACGCGTTGCCCCAGCTGAACTTATGTTCGTCGATCAGCAGACGCATCAGTTCGGGGATCGCCAGCACCGGGTGGGTGTCATTCAGGTGGATAGCGATTTTATCGGCGAGGTTGTCCCAGGTCTGGTGCATCCGCCAGTGACGATTAAGAATGTCCTGAACGGTGGCGGACACCAGGAAATACTCCTGACGCAACCGCAGTTCACGGCCGGAATAGGTTGAATCATCGGGATAGAGCACGCGGGAAACGTTCTCGGAGTGGTTTTTATCTTCCACCGCCGCGAAATAGTCGCCCTGGTTAAATTTACCGAGGTTGATCTCGTTACTCGCCTGCGCGCCCCACAACCGCAGGGTGTTGGTGGCATCGGTGTCGAAACCCGGGATGATCTGGTCATACGCCATCGCCAGAATCTCTTCTGTCTCCAGCCAGCGCACCTTCGCCCCTTCATGCTGCACCCGGCCGCCAAAACGCACTTTGTAACGGGTATTGAAGCGCTGGAATTCCCACGGATTACCGTACTCAAGCCAGTAATCCGGCGACTCTTTCTGCTCACCTTCCACAATGTTCTGTTTGAACATGCCGTAGTCATAACGAATGCCGTAGCCGCGGCCGGGCATACCCAGCGTTGCCAGGGAGTCGAGGAAACAGGCCGCCAGGCGACCCAGACCGCCGTTACCGAGGCCAGGATCGTTCTCTTCTTCCATCAGCTCGGCCAGGTCCAGCCCCATCTCATCCAGCGCCTGGTTCAGATCGTCATAAATCCCCATCGCCAGCAGCGCATTGCCCAGCGTGCGGCCCATCAGGAACTCCATCGACAGGTAATAAACCTGCCGCACGTCCTGTGACAGCTGGGCACGACTGGAACGCAGCCAGCGCTCAACCATCCGGTCGCGCACCGCCAGCAGCGAGGCGTTAAGCCACTCGTGCTTATTGGCAATAGAAGGATCTTTACCGATGGTAAACATCAGTTTGTAGGCAATCGAATGCTTTAAGGCATCAACCGTCAACGTTGGTGAGGCGTAAGTGAAAGGTGCATTCATATCCAGTTTTCCCAATCCGTTACATCAAACGTTGGTAGAGATCACGGTAGGCTTGTGCCGCCACCTGCCAGCTAAAATCCATCCCCATGGCCTGGCGCTGAACGTAACGCCACAGCGAAGGACGAGACCACAACACAAACGCACGCCGGATGGCCCGTAACAGCGACCAGGCATTTGCATCTTCAAAACTGAAGCCACTGGCGATACCGTCCGCCAGATTCTCTAATGAACTGTCATTGACCGTATCGGCCAGGCCGCCGGTACGACGCACTAACGGCAACGTACCATACTTCAGGCCATAAAGTTGAGTCAGGCCGCACGGCTCGAATCGGCTCGGCACCACAATCACGTCCGCGCCGCCGACAATGCGGTGTGAGAATGCTTCGTGGTAGCCAATCTGCACCCCGACGCTACCCGGATGCTCTGCCGCCGCGGCCAGGAATCCCTGTTGCAGCTCGGCATCGCCCTGCCCCAGCAGCACCAGCTGTCCGCCCTGTGCCAGCAGGCCCGGCAGCGCTTCCAGTACCAGGTCCAGCCCTTTCTGTTTGGTCAGACGGCTGATGACGCAGAATACCGGGGCCTTATCATCCACCTTCAGCCCCATCGCAACCTGCAGCTGGCGTTTGTTTTCCGCCTTGGCTTCCAGCGTGTCGCGGTTATAGCGCGCGTTGAGCAGCAGGTCATGCGCCGGATCCCAGATTGACGGGTCCACGCCATTCAGAATGCCGCTCAGGCGACCTTCACGCATACGCTGCGCCAGTAAGGTTTCCATGCCATAACCGAACTCGGCCGAGGTGATTTCATGCGCATAGGTCGGACTGACCGCTGTGACGTGATCGGCGTAGTAAAGGCCCGCTTTGAGGAAAGAGATCTGACCGAAAAACTCCAGTCCGTACATGCTGAAAAACGACCACGGCAGGCCGATCTCTTCCATGTGATGCGCCGCGAACAGTCCCTGATAAGCCAGGTTATGCACGGTGAACACCGATTTGGCCGGACGGCCCCGCGCTTCCAGATAGGCGCAGGTCAGGCCGGCATGCCAGTCGTGGGCGTGAACGATATCCGGACGCCACATCGTATCCAGACCGCACGCCAGCTCACAGCCCATCCAGCCGAGCAGCGCGAAGCGCAGATAGTTATCGACGTAGGCAAACTGCGACTCATCATGATACGGACTGCCCGGACGGTCGTAGAGCGCCGGCGCATCGATCAGGTAGATGCCTACCCCGTTAAACTCACCAAACAGTAAGCGCACATGTCCGGCAAACGTATCCAATTCTGTTACCACCTGAAGATCAGGTATGCCCTTGCGCAATGCTGGAAAAGCGGGCAATAACACCCGCGTATCCGTGCCACCCGCAATTTGTGCTTGAGGTAATGCCCCGACTACATCAGCCAGTCCGCCCGTTTTGAGCAGCGGGAAAAGTTCTGAACAGACATGTAAAACCTGCATCCTCGACCTCATTAAGTTATCAGGCACGATCCGCGTGCCGATTGCGTGTGTTCCGCTATCGCTTACTGCCCCGCATTGGCCAATTTAGCCAGCATGGCGCGGGTAACCAGTACGATGCCTTCATCCGAACGGTGAAACCGGCGACTGTCTTCATCAGGGTTTTCGCCGATGACCATTCCTTCTGGCAGCTCGCAGGCGCGATCAATCACACAGCGGCGCAGACGGCAGGATCGGCCAACCACCACATCGGGCAGCAGCACGGTTGAATCAATATTGCAAAACGAGTTAACGCGCACCCGGGGAAACAGCACCGAGTTCACCACCACCGAGCCGGAGATGATGCAGCCGCCCGATACCAGCGAGTTCATGGTCATGCCGTGACTGCCGGACCGATCCTGGACAAACTTGGCGGGTGGCAGCGGCTCCATATGGGTGCGAATTGGCCAGGTCACGTCGTACATATCCAGTTCCGGCATTACCGAGGCCAGGTCGAGGTTAGCGCGCCAGTAAGCTTCGAGCGTGCCGACATCGCGCCAGTAAGGCGGCGCTTTGTCGTCGTTCTGCACGCAGGAGAGCGCAAAGGAGTGCGCGTAGCCTTCACCGCTCGCTACGATTTTCGGCAGAATATCTTTGCCAAAGTCGTGATTTGAGCCTGGGGTCTGCAGATCTTCTTCCAGCAACGCATAGAGATAATCGGCGTTGAAGACGTAGATCCCCATACTGGCCAGCGCCTGAGTGTCATCACCCGGCATGGTCGGCGGTTTTGGCGGCTTCTCGACGAAGTCGATCACCATGTTCTCTTCGTTAACCGCCATCACGCCAAACGCGGTGGCTTCATGCACCGGCACCGGCAAACAGGCGATGGTACATTTCGCCTCATTGACCACGTGATCCAGCAGCATGCGCGAATAATCCATCTTATAAATGTGGTCCCCGGCGAGGATCACGATGTACTGCGCCTGATAACGGCGAATCACATCAAGGTTTTGCGTTACCGCATCGGCGGTGCCGCGATACCACTGTTCGGTGGAGAAGCGCTGCTGCGCTGGCAGCAAATCCACAAACTCATTCATCTCTTCATTGAAGATCGACCAGCCACGCTGGATGTGCTGGGTCAGGGTGTGGGACTGGTACTGGGTAATCACGCCGATGCGGCGGATACCGGAGTTAACGCAGTTGGACAAGGCAAAGTCGATAATGCGGAACTTGCCGCCGAAGTGCACCGCCGGTTTGGCGCGTTTTGCCGTCAGGTCGACCAGCCGTGTACCGCGTCCACCGGCGAGGATCAGAGCAACCGTTTGTGTAGGGAGCTGGCGCGCCAGCATCAGGTGATCTGTTCTGTCTAATTTAACCATGTCTGACTCCTTATGATTGCTTTTGGAACACGCACACACCGTGTGCGGGACCATGCCAGACAGTTAACAGGATGGGGTTATCGTCCCCGGCGAAAGGAGGAAGGGCACGCCATTCTCCGTCTGGTAACACGATGTCATTCACCGAGTCCGTGGCGTTTATTGTTATTAACCAGCGGCCGGACAGCAGGATCTGCAATCTGTGCGTCCCCTGTGCCCATTCATCGTGTTGCAGTGGCTGGCCACCGGCATTGAGCCACTGCACATTGCCATCACCTTCCTGCCACCAGCGATCCGCCGTCAGCGCCGGAATGCGCTGACGCAGCTGGATCAGGGCCGCAGTGAATCCGACCAATCCCTTCTCATCCGCCTGCCAGTCAAGCCAGCTCAGGGCGTTGTCCTGACAGTAGGCGTTGTTGTTACCGTGCTGCGTGTGGCCGCGCTCATCGCCCGCCAGCAGCATCGGCGTGCCCTGCGACAGTAACAGGGTGGTGAGCAAGCCCCGCACGCTGCGACGGCGGCGCTCAATCACATCGAAGCTGACGTTCAGCCCCTCTTTGCCATGATTATGGCTGTAGTTATCGCCGTGTCCGTCACGGTTATCTTCCCCGTTGGCTTCGTTGTGCTTGCGTTCGAAGCTCACCACATCCCACAGCGTAAAGCCGTCGTGAGCGGTGATCAGGTTGACGGTGGCGTGTGGCTGCCGGTCCTCATGCTGAAAAAGATCGCTGGAGGCGGCAAAGCGACGGGCAAACTCGCCGTTGCTCATCGCACCGTGCAGCCAGTAACGTCGCGCGGTGTCGCGGAAGCGATCGTTCCATTCAGCAAACGGCGCAGGAAAATGGCCGACCTGGTAGCCATTGGGTCCGATATCCCAGGGTTCGGCAATCAGCTTGACCTGTGACAGCAGCGGACAGGCGCGTATCGCCTCAAACAGTGGTGCATCGCGCTGGTAGTCGGGCGTACGCCCCAGCACCGGTGCCAGATCAAAACGGAAACCGTCGACGTGACAGACGCGCACCCAGTAGCGCAGCGCATCCAGCGCCCACGCCATCACCTGCGGATGATGCAGATTGAGCGTGTTGCCGCAGCCGGTCCAGTTCTGGTAGTCGCCCTGCTCGTCCAGCCAGTAATAGCTGGCGTTATCGATGCCGCGCATTGAAATCGTCGGGCCAATGGCGTCCAGTTCGGCGGTGTGGTTAAACACCACATCCAGCAGCACTTCTATCCCGGCCGCATGCAGGTTTTTGATCGCCTGCTGAAACTCCTGCAGCGGGGTCAGCCCATCCTGTCCGGAGGCGTAGCGCGGATCGACCGCCCAGAGCGCAAACGGGTTATAGCCCCAGTAGTTGCTCAGCCCCAACTGAAGCAAACGCGGTTCGCTGGCAAAATGGGCAACCGGCAACAGTTCAATCGCCGTGATACCGAGACGACGCAGGTAATCCACCATAACAGGATGGCCGAGCGCCGCGTAAGTGCCGCGCAGCGTTTCCGGAATTTCCGGATGCTGCCGGGTCAGGCCGCGCACGTGCGCCTCATAAATCACCGTGTTGCCCCACGGCGTACGCGGCGCAACGTCGTCCTGCCAGTCGAAATCTTCGGCCACCACCCGTGACTTCGGCGCGATCGCCGCGCTGTCGTGCGGGTCAGGCGCGTTAATGCCGCCGTGAAAACGGGCATCGTCCGGCACGTCGCCTTCTACCGCGCGGGCGCAAGGATCGACCAGCAGCTTAGCCGGGTTAAAACGATGCCCCTGGCGGGGCGCCCATGGACCGTGAACCCGATAGCCGTAACGCTGCCCTGGCTTTAGCGTCGGAACATAGCCATGCCAGATATCGCCGCTGCGGCCCGGCAGATCGATACGCTGCTCCACGCCGTTTTCATCAAACAGGCATAGCTCAACGCGGCTGGCATGCTGTGAAAACAGGGTGAAATTGACGCCTTTGCCATCGTAACTGGCACCAGGCGGCTGCGGATCGCCGGCCGTTATGGTCATTCGCCCTCCCGCACCAGCCACAGGGTCGCCAGCGGCGGCAGATTCAGACTCAGCGACTGCGGTCGCCCATGGCTCGGCTGCTGATCGGTATGCACACCGTGGTTGCGCACGTCGCTGCCGTGATATTCATGCTGGTCGGTATTCAGCACTTCGCGCCACTTGCCTGGCTGGTTCACGCCAAAGCGATATCCCGGCCGCGGCACCGGCGTAAAGTTACTGACCACAATCACTTCATTGCCTTCACGGTCGCGACGGACAAAGGCAAACACCGAATGCTCCGCATCGTCGACCACCAGCCATTCAAATCCCTGCGGATCGAAGTCGAGCTGATGCAGCGGCGTGTAATATTGATAGGTATGGTTGAGATCGCGCACCAGACGCTGCACGCCGTGGTGCCAGTTGTCACCGCCTTCCAGCAGATGCCAGTCGAGGCTGACGTCATGATTCCACTCGCGGCCCTGGGCGAACTCATTGCCCATAAACAGCAGTTTCTTGCCCGGGAAGCCCCACATCCAGCCGTAATAGGCGCGCAGGTTGGCGAACTTCTGCCACGCGTCGCCCGGCATGCGGTCGAGAATCGAGCGCTTACCGTGCACCACTTCGTCGTGTGACAGCGGCAGCACAAAATTCTCGGTGTAGTTGTACATCATGCCGAAGCTCATCAGGTTGTGATGATAACGGCGATGGATCGGATCGAGTTTCATGTAGTCGAGCGTGTCGTGCATCCAGCCGAGGTTCCATTTGAACCAGAAGCCCAGCCCGCCGCCTTCGGTCGGGCGCGTCACGCCAGGGTAATCGGTCGACTCTTCCGCCATGGTCACCGAGCCGGAGGCCACGGTGCCCAGCGTGCGGTTGGTGTAGCGCAGAAACTCAATCGCTTCGAGGTTTTCACGCCCGCCATACTGGTTAGGCACCCACTCGCCTTCAGCGCGGCTGTAGTCGCGGTAAATCATCGACGCCACCGCATCGACGCGCAGACCATCAATGCCAAAGCGTTCGACCCAGTAGAGCGCATTACCCGACAGGTAGTTGCTGACTTCGCGCCGGCCAAAGTTGTAGATCAGGGTGTTCCAGTCCTGATGAAAACCTTCACGCGGATCGCTGTGTTCATACAGCTCGGTACCATCAAATTTTGCCAGACCAAAGTCATCGCTCGGGAAGTGGCCCGGCACCCAGTCCAGCAGCACGTTCAGGCCGGCGGCATGGGCGCTGTCGATAAAGGCACGGAATTCGTCACGGGTTCCGAAGCGACGGGTTGGCGCATACATGCCCAGCGGCTGATAACCCCAGCTGCCATCAAACGGGTGTTCGTTGATCGGCAATAGTTCGATATGGGTAAAGCCCATCTCTTTGACGTAGGGCACCAGCTGCTCAGCCAGCTCTTTGTAGCTCAGCCAGAAGTTATTGTCGGTGTGGCGTCGCCATGAACCGAGATGCACTTCATAAATTGAGATCGGCGCATCAAAGGCGTTGGCCGCCTTGCGCTCCTCTTTCATCTCAATAGCATCGGGCAGACCACAAATCATCGAAGCCGTTTGCGGACGCATCTGCGCTTCAAAGGCGAACGGATCCGCTTTGATGCGCAGCTGGCCGTTGGCATCGATAATTTCAAATTTATACAGCTGGCCGTTAACCGCGCCTGGCACAAACAGCTCCCAGATGCCCATCTCTTTACGCAGGCGCATCGGGTGACGGCGGCCATCCCAGAAGTTGAAATCACCCACTACCGACACGCGACGGGCATTGGGCGCCCAGACGCAGAAACGGGTACCGGTGACGCCATCAATCACGTCACCGTGGGCGCCCAGCGTTTCGTAAGGGCGCAGGTGGGTCCCTTCGGCCAGCAGCCACAGGTCCATTTCCTGCAGCAGCGGGCCAAAGCGGTAGGCATCGTCGATCAGGTTCTGCTGACCGTGCCAGTTCACCGCCAGCTGGTAGCGGAAACGGTTTTTACGGCGTGGGATCACGCCGCTGAAGAAGCCGCGTGCATCTTCGCACGCCAGCTGAGCAAGTTTGCGCCCGGTGGAGGTTTCGATTACCCACACCTCAAGCGCTTCAGGTAACAACGCCCTGACTTCCAGGCCTTGCTGAGTCTGGTGCATCCCCAGTAACGCAAACGGGTCAGAATAATTACCTGCAAACAGGGCATTGATCGCATCGCGATCGGGAAGCTCTGACATGACTTTCTTCCTGTGATATTTGGCAGGCGAAATGAGCAACACGACACGGCTCGTCGCGCTTCAAATGCACTGCTCTTCATTGAGCCATACGTACGACGACAAAAGGAGTCAGGCCATTCCATGGGAAAAGTGTCTTTGCCGTGTACAACAACCATTTAGTCCGGAAAGCAAAACAGTCAACTTGCGGCACATCATGGTTAAATCATAGCTTGGTAGCGGCAGTTGCCATGGCTGAAAACAAAAAATTATTCACCGAGCGGTAAAAAAGGGAAGCTGATCACTTAGTAAGCGAAACGGCAGCGCAAAGATGCCGCAACAAAAACAAAAAAGGCCGGATAAATCCGGCCCTTGGCGAGTCTCATCGATTAGTTGGTTAACAACCGCAGCATACGGCGTAGCGGTTCAGCCGCACCCCATAATAACTGGTCACCGACGGTAAAGGCGGAGAGGTACTCCGGTCCCATATTCAGTTTACGCAGACGGCCAACCGGCGTGGTCAGCGTGCCGGTCACCGCCGCTGGCGTCAGTTCACGCATTGTCCGTTCGCGATCGTTCGGCACCACTTTGACCCACTCATTATGCGCAGCCAGCAGCTGCTCGATTTCGGCCAGCGGCAGGTCGCGTTTCAGCTTCAGGGTAAACGCCTGGCTGTGACAGCGCAGCGCACCGACGCGTACACACAGTCCATCAACCGGAATCACATTACGGGTGGCGAGAATCTTGTTGGTTTCCGCCTGCCCTTTCCACTCTTCACGGCTCTGACCGTTATCCAGCTGCTTGTCGATCCACGGGATCAGGCTGCCAGCCAGCGGCACGCCGAAGTTATCGGTCGGCAGGGTACCGGAGCGGGTGAAATCGGTGACGCTACGCTCGATGTCGAGAATGGCTGACGCCGGATTCTGCAGCGCAGGTGCCACGTGATCGTGCAGCATGCCCATCTGGGTCAGCAGCTCACGCATATGGCGCGCACCGCCGCCTGAAGCCGCCTGATAGGTCGCCACCGAGGCCCACTCCACCAGATCCTGCGCAAACAGCCCGCCGAGTGACATCAGCATCAGGCTGACGGTGCAGTTTCCGCCGACAAAAGTCTTGATGCCACGATCGATACCTTCACGGATCACCTGATGGTTAACCGGATCGAGGATGATGATCGCATCGTCTTTCATCCGCAGCGTAGAGGCGGCATCGATCCAGTAACCCTGCCAGCCACTCTCGCGCAGCTTCGGATAGACCTCGCTGGTGTAATCGCCGCCCTGGCAGGTGATGATGATATCCAGCGCACGCAGCGCCTCGATATCAAATGCATCCTGCAGTACGCCCTGCTGCTTACCGCCAAAGGCGGGTGCGGCCTGGCCGTGCTGCGACGTCGAGAAGAAGACCGGATTGATGAGATCAAAATCACGCTCTTCGCTCATGCGGGACATCAGCACTGAGCCGACCATACCGCGCCAACCAACAAAACCTACATTCTTCATGTCGTGTCCGTCTCAGGCGGTTTCACACCTGCTTTTCATTTCAGAGGAGAGAACGACGTGTTAATTTCACGTCGCTCTGCGTAATAATAAGATTTACCTGTGACTACCAACTCTACAAAATGCAGGCTTTCTGGCAAGTGAATTAATTCGATTACGCTAACTTTTTCAGCAGCGTAACTAATAACAGCCATTTTTAGATCACGAGACGGCGCAAAACGAATGACTGAAATGATTTCAGCAACCATATTATTGTTGTTAATTATGGACCCACTGGGCAATTTGCCCATTTTTATGTCGGTTTTAAAGCATCTGGAACCGAAACGGCGGCGAGTGGTACTGATACGCGAAATGCTGATCGCGTTAATCATCATGCTGCTGTTTTTGTTTACCGGTGAGCGCATTCTGGCTTTTCTGAATCTGCGTACCGAGACGGTGTCGATTTCCGGTGGGGTAATCCTGTTCTTAATCGCCATCAAGATGATTTTCCCATCGGCGGAGAGCAGCAGTACTGGCTTATCGGCAGGCGAAGAGCCATTCCTGGTGCCGCTGGCGATCCCGCTGGTCGCCGGACCGTCGCTGCTGGCGACCCTGATGCTGTTGTCACATCAGTACCCACAACAGATGACGCATCTGGTGGGCGCACTGTTGATTGCCTGGGGCGTAACGGTCGGTATTTTGCTGCTGTCGGGCCTGTTCCTCCGCCTGCTGGGCGACAAAGGGGTGAATGCGCTGGAGCGGCTGATGGGATTGATTCTGATTATGCTGGCGACCCAGATGTTCCTCGATGGGATTCGGGCCTACCTGAAGTTATAAGCGCACCTTTGTCCTTTTACCCTGACAGGCCAGCAGGCAGCCGCATTAATTCATGCGTGTTTGTCACAATGTTACGGCGTTGAAATGAACAATAATATTTATATAATGCTGTAAAAAAAGGAGATATCCATGGCAGGCAGTATCGAAAATTATGCCGGGGCAGGCGTCTTTATTATCGTTGAGCGCCTTTACAGCAGGGATGCGCTGAACTGGCACGGTGTTGGCGCCTCCATGGTGCAGATTCACAAAATGGTTTACCAGCTTTATCATAAACAAGATGTTTATCTGGAAGGCAGGAAGATCGAACCCGACAGCGCGTCGGTTTGGCAGCGTTTAAAAATCCTGTTTGGCGCGGATCTGGTGCAGAAAAATGCAGCCGATAACAGTACCTGCTTTTCCCTCGACTATGCAGGTTCTCGCTTTGTCACTACGCCTTTTTCAGGCATCGACTTAAAAAAAATCCCGGATTTTTTGACCAGAGAATATACCCTTCCTGGCCGCAACGTGCTGGCCTTTGGCAGCGATCCCTTTCCGCATGTCGGCCTTTATGGCCGTTCAGATGCCCGCTTTGTGATGGCGGAGGGTGGTAAAGGTGACCCGACCGCCGCCGCGAAATACGATGCAAAAAGTAAACAGCTGGTGATGGTGGACCCCGGACAAGAGCTGCCGCAGTTGATGCAGCGTCTGAAAAACCGGAGGGAAATACAATGAGGTTGTTATTACCCTTTTTTTTCGGCGCGCTCTATCTGATAACAGGTTACTTCTCCCTTCAGGAAGTCCTGCAGTATGCCAACAGCGGCCATTCAGGCGTGATCACAGATATGCGCAGTTATCTGGTTGCCCCGCTACTCTGCGCGTTGCTCTGGTTGCTGGTTTATCTGGTAGCCTGGTGGAGTTTCAGAAAAATTGCCTTCCTGTCCGTGGCTAAAGAAACAGCCTTTCAGGCGCTATTCTTTCTGGCAAATATACTCTGTTTAGCTGGCTTGACCGTATTATCCGTCTCGGGCCGGAAAGCGGCGTTGAATGACGTACAGCTGATGCAGGTTGACGTCACTGATTTTGCCTGGGTTTACTTACTTGCCGCCGCCATCACGCTGGTTGTTTTTGCTCTGATAAGAAGAAAATGGGCATGAACAGGCTGCTGCGGATTATCAAAAGCTGTCTGCTGCGTACGTTTAACTATCAAGGGTGTGAAGGAAGGACGAGCTATTTTATTTTCCTGCTGTTTCAGCTGCTCTGGTTCTGCAGTTATCTGCAATGGTTTACCGGGCCACAGCATGAAATAGGCTTAATCGCGCTGCTGCTGTTTATTTTGCCTGTTTTTTCCTGCGGGGTGAGGAGAATAAATGACTCTGGCTATTCACGCGGCGTCATTATCCTTTTGGTGGTAGCGCCTTATCTGCTGTTCCCTTTTTTACTCTTCCCCCGTTCGCGAGAAAAAACCTGACGGGCAAATAGCCCGTCGGGTTGGTCAGGAAAGCAGTGCGAAAGCAATCATACCCACGATAGCCCCGGTAGTGCCGAGAATGGTTTCCATCAGAGTCCAGGTTTTCAGGGTCTCTGCTTCGCTGGCCCCGGTGAAGCGACCAAACAGCCAGAAACCGGCATCATTGACGTGACTGATGATAATCGACCCGCCGCCGATACAAATCGACAGTGCCGCCAGCTGAGCGCCGCTGTAGTGCAGCGGTTCAATCACCGGCATAATCAAGCCGACCGTGGTCAGACAGGCGACCGTCGCCGATCCCTGAATCACCCGCACTGCGCCCGACAGGATAAAGCAGGCCAGTGCAATCGGCAGTCCCGCACCGGTCAGCGCATTACCCAGCACCGGGCCGACGCCGGAATCTACCAGCACCTGCTTAAACACCCCGCCCGCACCGATCACCAGCAGAATAATACCCGCCGGTTGCAGCGCACTGCCGCACACCTGCATCACCCGCTCTTTGTCCATGCCCTGACGGTAGGCCAGACCATAAATCGCCACCAGCAACGCCAGCAGAATGGCGGTAAACGGGTGACCGATGAACTCCAGCCACTCATATAAAGTAGTGCCTTCGGTGGTGAAGCGCGCGCCGATAGTTTTCAGGCCGACCAGTACCAGCGGGAACAGAATCAATGACAGGCTGAAGCCAAACGACGGCAGCTTACTCTCATCGACATCTGGCTGATGATCTTCCGGCGGTGCGCTGAAGGAGACGTGATTCCCGATGAAATTGCCGAACAGCGGACCGGCAATCAGCATGCCGGGGATCGCCGCGCACAGGCCAAGCAGGATCATCCAGCCAAAGTCAGCGTGCATCTGCGAGGCCAGCAGCATCGGCGCCGGGCCAGGCAACAGGAAGGCGGCAGCGGCGGCGACCCCGGCAAACAGCGGGATGACCAGCTTGACCAGATTGCCACCGGTACGCCGCGCCACGGCAAAAGCGATACTGATTAGCAGCACCACCGCCACTTCAAAAAACAGCGGCAGCGCGCAGATCAGGCCGGCAATGCCCATCGCATAGTGGGCGCGACTCTGACCAAAGGTTTTCAGCATCCGGATAGCGATCTGATCGACGGCACCGGTTTCGTGCAGGATTTTGCCGAACATCGCGCCCAGCGCCACCACAATGGCGAGGAAGCCGAGCGTACCGCCCATCCCCTTCTGCATGGTTTCGGCGATCTGATTCAGCGGCATGCCGGAGAACAAACCGGCACCAATCGACACTAACATCAGGGCGACAAAGGCGTGCATGCGCGCTTTCATCACCAGAAAAAGCAGCAGCAGGACAGAGCCTGCTGCGGTCAAAACAAGTGTTGCGGTATTCATCTCTAACCCTGGCTGATTGCGTCCCTGATAGTCGCAACCGTAGCCGCCACAACCTCGTCGAGTGAATGATCGATATCCACCACCAGTACATCTGACTCGTCGCTGCCGGGCTCTTCCAGCGTCGCAAACTGAGTGACCAGCATTTGCGGCTTGAAGAAGTGACCCTTACGCGCTTTGAGACGGGCTTCGATGGTGTCGAAGTCGCCTTTCAGATAGACGAAACGCAGGTTGTCATTACCCTGACGCAGAATATCGCGATAACTTTTTTTCAGCGCCGAGCAGACAATCACTGAAATCGCCTGGGTACGTTGCATCGCAAAAGCGGCATCGTTCAGCGCCTGTAACCATGGCTGACGATCGTTATCATCCAGCGGATGACCATCGGCCATTTTCAGGATGTTGGCACGCGGGTGGAGAAAATCACCGTCGAGAAAGGCGGTATTCAGTTGATGCGAAACCTGGTTGGCGACGGCAGACTTACCGCTGCCTGAAACGCCCATCAGGATAAAAACGTGATGCGACGGGGATTGCGTTGTCATTTTTCTGCTCCGGCAGGGATGAATTTGCCAATGTTACCGATAACAATGTCGTTTCTCATTGTCTTGACCGCTTAACAGCCTGGCAACCTTTTTACCGGGAAAAGCACGAAAGTGTGAGCTGACTCATAAAATCGCCAGAATCAGATGCTGCCACCTTCACTGATTTCAAAACCGACATCGAGCGGTTGATTCACGCTGCTGTCACCGGCGATACGCGCCAGCAGCAGCGCCGCCGCTTCACGTCCCATCCGGTCGCGCGGCGTCAGTACCGTTGCCAGTTGCGGCGTCACCACCTGACTGATGTCGTGACCGTGAAAACCAGCAATCGCCATCTGGCTCGGCACCTGCAACCCTTGCCGCTGGCATTCAAACATCGCGCCGACCGCCAGGTCATCGTTAGTACAGAACAGACTGTCGGTTTCAGGATAGAGTCGTTGCGCTTCTCGCAGCAGATCACAACCGGCGCTGAACGACGAGGCATCTTCCATCATCACGCTGCGCGGCGTCAGCCCCGCTTCGCGCATCGCCGCTTCATAACCGCGCTGCTTTTGCAGCGTACGTTCATCAAGCCGCGCGCCAAGGTAAACCGTATAACGATGGCCTTTACGCAGAATAGCCTGGGTCATCTGACGTGCCGCTTCCACATTGTCGAAGCCTACCGCCATATCCAGGCAGGGCGTCACGCTGTCCATCACCTCAATCACCGGAATGCCGGCCACTTCCAGCATCCGCAGCGTGCCGGGAGTGTGAGTGCGTTCGGTCAGGATCACCCCATCAATGTTCCAGCCGAGCAGCGAGCGCAGCTGTAACTCTTCTTTTTGGGGGTTATAGCCGAAGTGAGCCACCAGCGTCTGGTAGCCCGCCTCATCGGTGACGGCTTCGATGCCGCGCAGAACGTCGGCGAAAACCTGGTTGGTGAGCGACGGCAGCAGCACGCCAATGGCGCGGCTGGTCGCATTAGAAAGCATGTCGGGCGCGCGATTAGGGATATAACCCAGCTCATCCAGCGCCACGGCAATCTTATCGCGCAGGGCAATGGAGACCTGCTCAGGATTGCGCAGGTAACGGCTGACGGTCATTTTAGTAATGCCGACGCGATCGGCAACGTCCTGTAATACCGGTCTTTTCTTCTTCATCGTAGCGCCTGGGATCGCCCTCATAGCTTAAGTACGATGAGTCTATCACTTTTCTGTCACCAAATTGCCAACCGGGCGCGACGTTGCGCGCCCGTATCCGAATCAGACCGGTGGCAGATCAAACAGCAGTACTTCGGCGGCGCTGCTGGCCTCAATGGTCAGTGCGCTTTCATCCCAGATCGCCAGCGCATCGCTGGTGGTGACCGCCTGACCGTTAACGGTGACATCACCTTTAACCACCTGAATCCAGATGCGACGACCGGCATCAATTGCGACGTTGTCCTGCTCACCCGCCGCCAGCACCCAGCGCGATAAGGTCATATCCTGATAAACCTTCAGCGAGCCATCACGCGCATCCGGACTCAGCACCAGCTGACGTCCCTGCACATCCGGGAAGCGACGCTGATCGTAGCGTGGCTCAATGCCGGTACGCTCAGGAATGATCCAGATCTGGTAAAGATGCAGCGGCTCGCTGGCACTGGCGTTGTACTCCGAGTGACGCACACCGGTGCCGGCGCTCATGATCTGGAATTCTCCGGCCGGGATCTGCTCTTTGTTGCCCATGCTGTCCTGATGCTCAACGGTTCCGGAGAGCACGTAGGTCAGAATTTCCATATCTTTATGCGGATGGGTACCAAAACCCTGACCGCCTTCCACCACATCTTCATTGATCACCCGCAGCGCGGAGTAACCCATAAAGTTAGCGTCGTGATAGCTGGCGAAGGAAAAGGTGTGCCAGCTATCGAGCCAGCCGTGGTTAGCATGACCGCGTTCTTCAGCTTTACGTACATAAATCATGTTCAAATCTCCTCAATGTTTTTTATAGTCTCTCCCTGAGGCGCTTTGATTGATAGCTGAAAAACTTCACGCCTCTGTTCAAAATCATTGAACAAAATCGGGCTTATCACTGAAACAGATCGAACGAACCGGATGTGATGAAGGGATGAAGGGGACACCTGACATACAGGTTAATCGGATAAATCTGCCGGATAATAGCCGCGGGATAGTCAGCGGTTAATTTATTTTGCCGCGTCACCGGCTCAGGCATATTTATGCTCAGGTGAAAGCACGCACAACCTTATTAAGGCATTAAAAATGACACCTTAAAAATAACGCTAAATAAGGGATGATTTTTGATACCTTAAAAGTTTATTTATAAAATGAATAATGTGATCGCCGTAAATAACCTGTCCTCATAAACCCTACTAAAATAGTCAGCAAATAAAAAGCCTGTTGCTTTAAATACCCTCCGATTCATTTTATTTCTGATTATTATTAGGAACCCAATTATGGATGCCGTTCAAAATACGCTGATATCAGATGAAACTCCACGCTGGAGAAAAAGCGATACCGTCTGGATGCTGGGACTGTATGGCACTGCAATTGGTGCTGGCGTTTTGTTTTTGCCAATCAATGCCGGTACCGGTGGTTTACTGCCGTTAATCATTATGGCACTGCTGGCTTTCCCGATGACGTTCTTTGCCCATCGTGGGCTCACCCGTTTTGTTCTTTCCGGCAAGAATCCGGGAGAAAACATTACTGAAGTGGTGGAGGAACATTTTGGTATCGGCGCGGGAAAGCTCATCACCCTGCTCTACTTTTTTGCTATTTATCCTATTCTGCTGGTGTATAGCGTCGCAATTACCAACACCGTCGACAGCTTTCTCACCCACCAGCTTCACCTGATATCGCCGCCGCGTGCAGTACTGGCTTTCATTCTGATTGTCGGCATGATGGCCATCGTGCGCTTCGGCGAAAAGGCTATCGTGAAGGCGATGAGTATTCTGGTGTTCCCGTTCGTGGCCGCACTGATGCTGCTCGCGCTGTATCTGATCCCGCAATGGAACGGAGCCATTCTGAATACGCTCTCGATGAGTGGTTCTGAAACCACCGGCGGCGGATTATGGCTCACGCTGTGGCTGGCCATTCCCGTGATGGTGTTCTCCTTCAATCACTCCCCGATTATTTCATCGTTTGCGGTAGCCAAGCGTCAGGAGTACGGCGATCAGGCGGCATCAAAATGTTCACGCATTTTGGCCTGTGCCCATATCATGATGGTCCTCACCGTAATGTTCTTCGTCTTCAGCTGCGTTCTGAGTCTCTCCCCGGAAAACCTGGCAGAGGCGAAGGCGCAGAATATTTCCATCCTTTCCTACCTTGCTAACCATTTTAACGCCCCGTTAATTGCCTGGATGGCCCCGATTATCGCCATTATCGCCATCACCAAATCTTTTCTCGGCCACTATCTGGGCGCGCGTGAAGGTTTCAACGGCATGGTGATTAAATCGCTTCGCAGCAAAGGCAAGTCGATAGAAATTAATAAACTGAACCGGATCACCGCCTTCTTTATGCTGGCTACCACCTGGATTGTTGCCACCCTCAACCCCAGCATTCTTGGCATGATTGAAACCCTGGGCGGACCGGTTATCGCCATGATCCTGTTCCTGATGCCGATGTACGCCATTAATAAAGTGCCGGCTATGCGCAAATATAGCGGTCATCTGAGTAATCTCTTTGTCGTCATCATTGGCCTGATTGCTATCTCCGCCATCGCTTTCTCTTTAGTTAGCTAATGCCGTCGCTTGCCGTACCGGTCAGCGCCTCTTTCATATTGCAATCCGCATGGGTGAATCATGATTAGCGTTTTCGATATTTTTAAAATCAGCATCGGGCCATCCAGTTCGCATACGGTCGGACCGATGAAAGCGGGTAAACATTT
>Ga0308167_1000895_pt1 | contig 42389 bp, 56 predicted proteins | sample PhyCR1_2_FD_202138 | JGI IMG/M metagenome (GOLD analysis project Ga0308167, IMG submission 202138) | Phyllosphere microbial communities from UC Gill Tract Community Farm, Albany, California, United States - DLSLRC.R1 | ecosystem: Host-associated > Plants > Phyllosphere > Unclassified | place... | reverse complement strand
CACTGGTATTCGTCGCCGGGTTAATTTCGCGCTCGGGCTGCTGCGTTTCAGGCTTGCTATTAATCAGGTTATTCAGATCGGCACGGCTGCGCGCCGGTGTTACATCGCGTTCCGATCGCTGCGCCGGCTCAAACTCATCCGGGGTATAAACACCGAGAATCACGTCCGGGCAGTAGAGGCGCGCCCAGTATTTAACAGCCAGATATGCCAGTTGCTGCTTTGGCGCCGTCTTCCACAGTGGGGAATTACGCGTGGTGACATACTCCATGTAAAGCGGCTCACCCCACGTGATTTCTGTTTCACCTCGCAGCACTGCGCCGACGCGTACAGACAGACCGCGCTCATTTGATGCATTTGCCGCGCCAGGCTTAAACTTCTCCCAGTCGCCGCCGTACTCGTACTTGAATCGACCCTGAACAGCGGTTGAGCTGGTGATTACCGCGTTGACCAGCTGAGCTTCATAACCCAGCGTGCCGTTAACCAGGTGCGTTTTCTGCGCCACCGCGTAGGGATTCATTCCCCATTGCGCTGCCTGTAAAGCGATTGCCAGACAGTCAGCGGGTTTACCAGACAGGTGAGCAGGCACCGTTGCTTTTCCCTGTGCCATGACTTCGGCAAAGGCCTGAAGCTTATGCAGGCCGCTTGGGCTGAAGATTGCCGCCTTGGTGTCAGCTTCATTGACTGGCGGGGTGATGATATCGTTGCTCATGCGTAATCCTTTCTCTTGGCCCAGTCCGGGCGTGTAATTTCTTCGATGCCGCCCCAGTTACCTGACAGCATGCATTCGTGATAGGCCGTAAGGTCGCGCCGGAACAGGTCATAACCTACCGCCACGTCATCCTCACCAAGCTGAAACACCCGCACCGGATAGCGGCCGCAGTCGATCGACTCGCTAACAGCAATGAAAACGAAAAGCGGGTACTCACCGAACTGCTTGTTGAAACCTTCGCGGTAGTAGGCATCCTGGACGTGATAGCGGAACTCTTCGACGTGGCGGGTGAAGCGGAACATATCAGCCACTTTCTTCACATCGACAATAACGGGCTGGCCCGACAGGAACTTGTCCGGGCGGATACGGCAAAGTTCGCCGGTCTGTTCATCGTTCCAGTAGATTGACGCTTCCTGATGACCTTCCGCCTCGAGTAACCAGCGTGCCGCAGGATGAGCTAGGGCGCTGGCGCGCATCAGTTGCAGTTTCCGCCCCTGCTCGGCATCCATGACCGTCATTCCCGAGCTTTCGCAGTCTTTCAGGAATCGCTGCTCGTCAGCCTTGCCTTCATTGGTTCGCCGGTTGAATGCCGGAGCCACGATAAAGCGCTTATCAAACTCATCTGGCTCCAGCAGCAGGCAATGCAGCGCCGTTCCCATGTCCAGCGCCTGAAGCTTTTCTGGATCTTGGGGGGCGCCTTTGCGCCACTGGAATATGGCCGGGTTAATCGCAATGTCATCCAGCTGTGATTTACTGATGCCCGGGCCGCCGTGATAATCCTCGTTGCTGATGTCGTAATAGATGCCTGGCTGCATTACGCCGCCTCCTGATTTCCATGTCTGTTGCAGTAAATCCCGATCGCCACTTCTCGCCGCGCAACCCGCACCATTGCTTCACGTAAAAACGCCTCAGCGGCTTCGTGCTGCTCGTCGTCTTCGTCGAACATCTCAATAGCCGGGTAGTCGTAGTGCTTCGTCAGGAAGGCGCACAGAGCTGGCATCAGCGGGTTAGTTTTGTGCTGGTTCATCCGCGCATCAACTTCGGCGGCAATGAACTCCAGTTCACTGTCCGGCAGATTTTCAGCGATATCCTGCACCTCATTGCGGGCGGTTCTGTTCAGTCTCATTGCAGCGCCCTCCGCAGGAACTGCATTGCCACAGCCCACTTGGCACCGTCGCCAAACAGATGAGCCTCTCTTGAAAGCTCCTGAGCTTTCGTAAAGTAACGTGATTTCATGGCTGGCCTCTTTGATTCAGAGTGTCGATAAGATTGCGCCAGCCAGTGCGGAGGCGGCGGGTGATAGTGTCGAGCAGTGATTCGTCTAACTGAGCAACGCCCACGATGGCGCCGCCCGCGATGGCATAGTTCATCGTGGGTTCCTTGCTATTGGTTAGGTTGGGGGCAAAAAATGGCCCGAGTAGAGCAGGCCTGAAGGATGAAACGATTCTCTCTAAGGTGCATGGTGCGTAGCACCTTCAGCCGCACTTGGTGAATACGGCTGAAGGTGTCACTCATTGATGATAATGGGTAATAAAGAGTGTCGCCGAAGCGACCTCATGATGATTTGATGCCTGCTTTTATCCACATCAGGCGAGGTGGTTCACGCTATACCCCTACAGCGAGAATTGGTGATACTATTTCAACACCCCTACAGTGTTGAGATAGTCCATATGTCTGATGATAAAGGAATCATCGGTAAGATTACCGATGCGGTAACCGGTGCTGGCGGTGCGTTAAAAGGAGCTGTTGGTGCTGCCAGAGAAATACAAAAAATGCAGGTCGATTACTCAGTAAAAGAAAAGACCTACGATTTACTTGATAAACTGATGGATGCCCAACAGCAACAAATGGGCTTACAAGAGCTTTTGATGGCTGCGAAGAACCGTATCATTGAGCTTGAAGAGCAGGTGAATTCCAAAGCTAGATGGGAGAATGAGAAAACTAATTATGAGCTTTACCACCCCATTCCGGCTACTGCTGTTTACCGACTCAAGCTTGAGGCTGACTCGAATCAAACTCCGCATTATCTTTGCGCTAAATGCTATGAATCTGGAATGAAGTCGATGCTTCAATATAAAACAAGCGACCTTGCTCACGTCGTTATGGTTTGCCATTCTTGCAAATCCGAATATAGGTTTCCTCATCCCGAAGAAAATTCTCCAGGCGTCTGGTTCATTTAATTTATCTAAACTCAAGAGTTGGACACTCAGATTAATAATATGGGTGGCACCTTCGCGAACCTTGCAATAGCCAATAAAAAAGGCCGCGTTATGCGGCCTGTGATGCCCGCTGGCGGGCCTGCTGCCTGTTGCGCCAGGCTAGCTTGACCCACAAGTCGTGAACGCCATCACCACGCACTGATGCCTTGCACTTACTGCGGTAGACTGCTTAATCAGCCTGACACTCAGCTGCGAATTTCTTGCAGGTTTCCATGCCTAACCTCACTTATAAATGTGCGTTGCGCCCTTGCGGACGGTGCGGTGTCCCGCGTTATAGATAGCCACATCCGGCAGACATACCGATGTGCTCTCATGCCTGTCACGCAGAGAAGGGGAGATAACTGCTTTCTCAATGCGGCTGATGTGCTTAACCTCAATCGCCACAACCTCTGGCTCAATGCTGAAAGCCGTGTCGATGATTGATTCGATGCGTTCACGATCCATTGCCAGCGCACGACGACGAGCATGGCGGCGCGATTTGGCTGACTGTTTTGTCGATGTGCCGTAAGTGATAACTGTCATGGTTGACTCCTGAAGTGGTTTTGGTACTGCCGACCAGTTAGCTGATAGACAGTCCAAACCCATCTCGTTTGGTTAGTTGGCGCTTTGTCAGCGCTGCAATGTTGTTAAAGAGCATCACCGTCCTGGTGAGTAGTGCTTCCTGCTGATGGGATTTAATTTAGCGTTATGCTAAATATATGGCAATAGCAAAATGCTAAATAAATTAAGGGCGGAGTTTAGCTAAATGATTTAGAAAGGAATTTATTTTTTGAGGGGGTTTAGCAGGCACAAAAAAGCCCGCTCAGTGGCGGGCTTCTTAGCGTTAAGGGATCAACTTAAGTATCTGTCGAAGTTCATTGCAAGCTTTCCAGATATCGTCCTGAGTGTCGCCATCCCATTCAGGCGTCATCGCTCTCTCTGCCTGAAAATACCGCAATCTGATGTGTATCTCTGCAATTTCATCCCGCCTACATTTAGCGGCTATTCGATGAAGCCCCTTAAGGGGCGTTGGCTCCCAAGGCTTCAAGTTCAATCTTTCTTGCTTGAACAGTAGTGTTAGTTTTTTGTTCATAAGTTAATTACATAAAAGCCCGCTCAGTGGCGGGCTATCGGAGTGGGTGGCATGAACTGGGGCTTCTAACAGCAGCCTCAACTGGTCTTCACTCAAACTTTTCATTCAGCTCTTTAGCAATTTCATGCACTTGGCTTGGCTTAAAATCCTCATAAATTACCTTCGGATAATTGCATTCAGGAATAGTCCACTGGCTAGGCTGCTCTTCATCGCCTTCAATATGAATACCAGGATTATTTTTGTAATATTCTCTATTGGCATTTATATCTTTTATTTTTTCTACCGCGGAGTCGCGATCATAACCACTGATAACTAACCTTGCGGCAATCGTTGCATCGCTCAAGCGTTTTTCTTCATTAATCCTTTCTTCTTCATCTTCTAGTTCCCAATCTGCTGGCATCATTGACCTCTGCTGTGATTAAAGTTTAATGTTGCTGACGTTATGAATTGTCTCAACTTTTTAAAGGTATCTTCCCGCGACCAAGCTCTTAGACCAAACGCATTTTGGTCTCGATCGCCACGCCTAGCACCTTACAGTTACCGTTAACCGGTACCATAGGCCACTGAGGATTCAAACCCTTAAGGTACTTCTGGCTACCGTCGATGATGAGCTTCTTGAATGTGGCTTCGTTATCGTCGGTCAGCTTTGCCACAACTAAACTTCCATTCACTGCTTCACGTCCTGTATCAAACAGCACATAGGTTCCTGCCGGAATGCTCAGCCCGATAGGGGCGGTCATCGAGTCGCCTTCCACCTGCAACCAGAAAGCATCTCCCTGCGTATGTGCGTCAGACTCAAGCCACATATCGACATCCTTAATCGTATAGGGTTCACAGGCTTCATCCCATGCGCCAGCCTGAACCTTGCTTAAAACGGGGTAGCGCGCAGTCGGCTTGTAGTCCCGAGGGTTTGAAACGTTGGCGTCAACCTGTGGCTGATCTTCGTGGATGGAGTCAAGCCAGGCATTGGGCAGCTTTAAAGCCACCTCAATTTTCCTCGCCATCTTATCCCCGATGTTCCTAACGCTATTCTCCCCAAGCAGCTGACTAAATTGGGACGCACTGATGCCCAAAAGCTCTGCGAAACCAGCCTTTGTATTGCCATCGTTCTCAAGATGCCTCTTAAGGAGGTTATTGAGATTGGTTTTTCTGACGCTTTTATTTTCCATGGCCTGATTCTCACACTATTTAGCAATGCGATAAATATGCATTTTGCTAAATACTGCTTGTTAGTTATTTAGCATAACGCTAAACTTGGCTTTGAAGTTAAACAGGAGGCACCAATGGGTAATGAACTGCTCCGCTGGCGCAAGGAATCTTCAGCTGAAGACTGGATCAGCCTTGCTGTACTAGCGAAAACATCTGTTGGCTACCTCGACCAAATTGCATATGGATTCCGCCGAGCATCACCAGGTAAAGCCCAGGCAATTGAGGAAGCCACAAAGAAATTCACCGATTACACGCCGGTAAAGAAGGAAAGCTTAGTCTTTGCACCACAGCGCGCTACGGCAGCTTAAGAATCACCGCTCTTTACACAATCTAGCCCGCCGCCAACGCGGGGAACTTTAAACCGAAGTGACTTGCTCACCGCAATGTCACGTAACTACTTAACCAACAAACGGAATACTAACTGATGGAACGCGCAAAGAAACGCAACGAGGCACTGCGCATTGAAAGCGCCTTGCTTAACAAGATCGCCTTAATCGGCACAGAGAAAGCTGCTGAAGCTATCGGGGTTGATAAAGCTCAGATAAGTCGGTGGAAACGAGACTGGATCCCCAAGCTATCAATGCTTCTTGCAGTACTGGAATGGGGTGTTGTGGATGACGAGATGGCTCATTTAGCCAGGCAGGTGGCAAGCATTCTCACTAAAGAAAAAGCCCCGAGCGCTGGAACGCTAGAGGCCTGATGCACGAATCTTACTGGATCAACGTACAGGAGTAATTATGAGTTCTTTATTATCGCTTTACAAGGCTAAAGAGAAAAACGGCACCGCCACAACGGTTAAGAAAACGTTCCTGGTACCGCTGGCAGAGCTTTACGTCGAGCCGGGCTACAACGTCCGCGAAATCGATCAGGAGCACGTCGCTGAATTTCGCGATGCGTTCATTGCCGGTGAGTTTGTCCCTCCGCTGGCTGTTCAGGTTACTGAGCAGGGCATCAAGATTATCGACGGCCACCACCGGTACTATGGCGCGAAAATGGCGTCTGAAGCCGGGCATGAAATACCACGTCTTGAGTGCAAAGACTTCTCAGGTTCTGAAGCTGATCGCATCGCATTCATGGTCACCAGTTCACAGGGTAAGGCGCTGTCTCCCCTGGAACGTGCGGCAGCATATCAGCGCCTGCTGAATCAGGGATGGACACCTGCCGAGATTGCCAAAAAGGTGAAACGCTCACCGGCAGATGTTGATCAGCATCTTCAGCTACTGGAATGTGGGGATGGCCTGATAGCCATGGTGAAGGCTGGCGAGGTGGCACCGACAACGGCTGTTGCACTCTCACGTGAGCATGGCCCGAAAGCGGAAGCCGTGGCTCAGGTTCAAATGGAGAAGGCCAAAGCTGCTGGTAAAACGAAGCTGACGCGCTCAGCAGCCATTCCTCAGTTCAGCGCAACCAAAGCACGCCGCCTGGCTGAATTACTGGTTGATGCAGAGTTCGATCGGGATGGTGGTTTCGACAGCCTGATTCTCTCTCATGGCACCACTGAAGAGATAAAGCGGATTCTCGCTGATTATCGCTCAGGCATTCCATCTGACGGAGGCGGCGATGAATCTTGCGCATGACAACGTATCACCAATCAGGCCCTCTCTCAGGGCCGTGGAGCAACGTGTGGCAGATACAGACGATGGATACACGCGTCTGGCAAACGAGCTGTACGAAGAGCTGATAGGGGCCAACCTGACAAGGAATCAGGCGAAGGTTGCGCATGCTGTTTGCCGGAAAACATACGGCTTCAACAAGAAGATGGATCGCATTGCTGACAGCCAGATCAGCCAGCTCACCAGACTGCCCCGGCAGAAGGTGAACAAGGCGAAAAATGAGTTGATTCAAATGGGTGTCTTGGTTCGGGAAGGTATGCTAATCGGTCCGAATAAGAACCTCGCGGAGTGGCAAATTCCAGAGTGTCACCAGGATGGTGTCACTGTCACCAAATCAGTGACAAAAAGTGTCACCAAAGCGGTGACAGGGTTGTCACTAAAACAGGGACACACAAAAGACACTATTACAAAAGACAAGAAAGACATTAAACATACGTCAGAGAATTCTGGCGAATCCTCCGACACACCCCTGAGTAATCTCCCTGTCATCCGTCCTGAAGCAGCGACCCATTCACTGAAAGGTGACAAGTGGGGAACTGCTGACGACCTGAAGGCAGCTGAGTGGATGTTCAGCAGGGTGAAGATTGTTACTCCAACAGCTAAATCCCCTAACTGGCCTGCCTGGGCTAACGAAGTACGCCTTCTGAGAGGAACACTTGAAGTTACGCACCATGACATCTGCGAAACCTTCAAATGGGCCAACGCCGATCACTTCTGGCAGACCAATATCCTCAGCCCTGCAAAACTCCGCGCAAAGTGGGACACGCTCCGTGCGCAGATGAGCCAGCCAGGGCGTAACCGGCAGGCAGTAGCTCAGCAACCCGCTCAGCACTGGAACAGCCGCGAAGCCTGGGAGAATGAATTCCTATGAGAAATCTCGTATCAGCAATTCAGAATCGTGATGCAGGCGCAATGGCTCGCATTGCAGGAGATGGGCCGCGTCCAGTTGAGCGTGGAGTGCATGAAGACGTTGAACGTCTGGTAGACGCCCTATTTTCAAACCTGAAGCAGGTGTTTCCGGCATCGGTCAGCACTGCGTGGCGCAACCCCAACGACGAAGCAGCAGCGAAACGCCAGTGGATCGCGGCGTTTGCAGAGAACGGCATCCACAACAAGCAGCAGCTATCAGCAGGCATGAAACTGGCCCGCGCCAGTGGCTCACCGTTCCTGCCATCACCCGGCCAGTTTATCGAGTGGTGCAAGCAGGGTGAACACCGCGCAGCCGGTCTGCCAGCCGATGATGAACTGTATGACATGTTCCGCCTGTACTGTCGCGACCGTGGTATGTACGACAGCAGCGAAGAGTTCCCATGGGAAAGCCCGGCCTGTTTCCACATGGTGACAGCGGTCTACAACCAGATGCGATCATTCAACCTGACCGACACAGAGTGTCGCAAGCGCCTGGGCGATGAACTGCGCAAAATGTCTCGACGCATTGAAGCTGGCGAAGTCATCCCTCCACCGCGCAAACAGATTCCTCAGCTGCACATCCCGACCGGTAACGAAAAGGCACTGGACCACCTCGCCGACATTCGCCGCCGCTTTGGCCTGAAAGGTGGCCGCCATGACTGAGATGAACCGCATCCGCTTTGAGCGCCTGTATCGCAGCGTGCATGGCGATAAACACAACCTGACCCGATCACATCTTGGCTATCAGGATGCCATCGTAGACCGGGCGTTTTTCTTCTGGCTTGAGGGAAGGGAGAGTGCAGCATGACACAGGTAATTCAACTGGTAATAACACCACCGCTGATGCGTCAGGCACGCAATATTCAGCTGGCAATCATCGACCTTGCGAAGAAGCGCGACCTGAAGCCGGAACAGTTCCGGGCGCACCTGAACGCTATCGACATGCTGGCGCGTGAAGCGCATGACCTGATGGTTGATGCGGAAGATGAGCAGGAAGACAGGAGTCACCATGAACAACGTAATCCCCTTAAAACGCTCTGAGCACGTCATATCAGACGCTGAGCTGGATAAGCTGGCAAGTGACATCAGCAGCTTTGCCAGACGATATCCGGACTCAATGTGCCTGAGCCACGGCATCAGGAAGTTACTCAGCGACGCATTAAAGCGAGTCAAATTCGATGGAGACACAACGCTACCTGTTGCGTGACAGCAACATCCGACAGAACTGCATCAGCGCCATCCAGCAACTCCCCGCCAATCCCGAAAAACCTCTGCAGGTAACCATCCAGGAAGACACCAGAAGCCTTGCGCAAAACCGTATGCTTTGGGCTTGCTTGCATGATGTATCAAGCCAGGTGGTGTGGTACGGGAGGAAACTCGACTCTGAGAGCTGGAAACACATATTCAGCGCCAGCTTGAAAGGGCAGGAGACGGTGCCGGGTATTAATGGGGGCTTTGTAGTGTTGGGCCAGTCAACAAGCAAAATGCGCGTCGGTGAGATGCGTGACCTCATCACACTCATCCATGCCTTCGGTGCCGAGCAGAACGTCAGGTTTAGCGACGAGTCAGCGCGCGCAGCTGAATGGGCTGGAAGATTCGGGAGTACAGCATGACACCACAGGTTACCTCCATTCCTCAGTTGCTCATTGAGACCCGAGGAAACCCACCAGCAGTTGGCCGAGCGATCAAATCCACTCGCACAACTGTCAGGAAATATGCCCGAGACTTTAACTGCCGATATCACGTCGTAGTCAATGGTGTGTTGATGGTCAGTCAGGGCGATCGTGGGCTTCACAAAAGGAAAAGCAATGAAGAAAACATGGTTCACCCATGACCCTGTAGATACAGACACTGCAAACGAACTCATTTCCCGTTACAACGCCCGCAACATTCATACCCAAAAGACACTCGCCGCCGATCCCCGCTTATGGCTGGTTAGCGCGCTGTTGCCTGAAGGTAATCGCGAACCACGAAGAGACAAAACTTATGAGAACAAATGCTGGGCGTAAGCGTTGTTGTAGCTGCAGTACTGTGCTGACCAGTGAAGATAAACACCGGTTCGGAGTTAGCTGTGAAATCTGCGAAGAGGATATCTGGTATTACGAGCACCTCGACTATCTGCCAATTCATGCCGCATGGCGATATACCTGCTATCAACTGCGCTGGCTGTGGCATACCGCTGGCTACGGACGAGACATATGCCTGCGTCCGCTGCTGCGCCGGCTGGATGCAAGACGACAACATCAGAATGCACGGAGGGGGTGATGAGAAAAGTCAGGCGAAGATGTAAGAATGCGGACTGTCGAGAATGGTTTCATCCGGGTTTCTCAAATCAAACGTGGTGCTCACCAGAATGCGGAACCGTGATAGCACTGGCAAAGAGAGAGAAGGACCGACATAAGGCGATACAGGAAGCAGAACGACGGCGAAAAGATGAAGCTCAGCAGGAAAAGCGCCACACCAAAATCCGCAAGTTAGCAGTAAAGCCCCTCAGTCACTTCCATAAGCAAACCCAGTCAGCCTTCAACGAATATATCCGCACTCGCGATGCCGCCGATCCGTGCATCAGCTGCGGACGATTCCACGAAGGAAAATATGACGCCGGGCACTATCGAACTCGCGGCGCTTCACCGGCTACACGCTACGAAGAAACCAACTGCCATAAGCAGTGCGTACCCTGCAACCAGCACCTTTCCGGCAACATTGAAAACTACACGCCTAACCTGATTAAGAAAATCGGTCAGGCCGCTTTCGATCGCCTGATGGGTCCGCATGAGCAGAAGAAGTGGACGCGGGAAGAGCTACAGGAGCTGGCTGCGCACTACCGGCAGAAAACCAGAGAGCTGATCAAACAAAGGAGCGAAACACCATGAGCCTTGAAGCGACAGTAAAATATCATTTTCCAAAAACAGCGAGCTTTGCGGGTATGCCGCCTGCTACAGCTACAGATGCGCTATCAGGCACTGACTACATGGCTGCCATGGGAATGACTCAGAGCCGAGCGCCGCTGGGATATAGTGCGTTCATGGGGAAGGTTGGAGTAAGCGATAACGACGCCCGACGCGCCGTATCGTTATTAACTGAATATGCATTGAGTACCTGCGATAAGGTTGCCGCCTTGCGCAAGCTTGACGCTGATATTAAGCCAGCGGTTATGCAAACGCTCGCAACTTATGCCTACATGGACTATTGCCGCAGCGCTGCCAGCGTCAAGCCGTGCGATTGCTGCCAGGCGAAAGGGTTTATCGAAGCGGATGTGTTCACTATGAAATCACCGTTGTCAGGCGGCACCGTACGCAATGTGAAGGAAGTTGTTCGCGTTATCTGCAAGACCTGTAGCGGGAAGGGCGTGGTGTCTTCCTCGTGTCGTGACTGTAACGGACGTGGGCGGGCGGTTGATCGCAAACTGACTGAAGAGCAGGGCGTGCCGGTCATGGGGGATTGTAAGCGTTGCTGCGGGCGAGGGTATGAGAGGATCCCCGCGGTGGAGGCGTTTCGCAGCCTCTGCGATATTACCGATGCAATCAGCCTGGCTACGTGGGATCGAAGTGGAAAGCCGTTCTATGACCAACTAATCGGCAAGCTGGAGATTGAAGAATCATGGGCTAACTCAGCGCTGAATAAAGTAACTGGGTAGCGCAATCGGAAATAGCTCATTATTTTATCGTGAGCTATTTACTTTTCAGGAAGCTGGGGATATGATTCCTAACAGTTGAAGTTGCGCGCTGTTGTTTGACGCGTTAACTTAATCCAGTCAGTTCCATCGATTTGTGATAGTCAAAGCGCCCTGCGGTCTCACCAACTGCGAGGGCGTTTTTTGACCGCACTAGATGTCAATTGTGGAAAATGATTTTTGTTGATTCTATAGTTGTACGTGCGTATTATTCCGCGCCATCCGAGATGTCATCATCTCAGTCCTAATTTGAAAAAAATTAGCCAGCCCTTCTTGTCACGGCGCTATCAATTCGATACGTTGTGGTTGCAGACAGAAGTTTAAACGCTGCTAAGGAACTTAAATTGAACAAAATTCAGCCTGCAGTTGTGTACACACTGACATTCTTAGTCATCCCTGTTTGGGGATTCTGGCTTTGTTCGCTCATTAAGTAACCGATCAGTTTCAGACCCTTCTCATTTCTAAAGATTTTCTCATCCTTATCCAGTTAAAATGCCAATTGGTTCTAACGCTGCGGCCGCACGTTAGGTTTTTCTAACTGGAGTAAGGTACACATTTTATAAGTTCATCTAACGACTCTGCTTCCGGAGTGAAAGTCTGGATCCTAACCGCCATGGTTGGAGCGCTGATGGTTATTGTCAGCTTCTTCGCCGTAAGAATGGTAGGCACGATCGATTCCACTGATTCAAGTGTGCAGACAATCAAAGAAGTACAGGCATCCCAAGGCGAAATCATAAAAGGTCTTCAGCGCGACCGAGACAATGCCGATAAAGAAATTGAAAGGTTGAGAAACCAAGTAGATCGTCTGAAAGAAGATAACGCTGTAATTAAGGGCAAGCTGAAGTTATCCAGCTCACTCGATACCTCGAAGGCTGCCTCTGGGCAGCTTTTTTTATGCCTTTAATTCGCCGGGCTAGCTCAGTGGCAGAACGGCTGTCTTGTAAGCAGCGCGTCAGAGGTTCAATTCCTTTGCCCGGCACCAAATTCTGAGCCGAATAATCTCACTTAATCGGCTCATCCCCTCTCGGGGATAAGATTCACCTCATACCCTGTAGCGGGTAAGTAACATTACTAAATTATTTCAAAGGTCAGCCATAGAGCTGGCCTTTTTACGTTTTTCGCCCCTGCCAATCAACATCGACTCTCACCCTTTCCTGTGTGGCAGCGGGCGATTTTTTCTTCTGACTACCTACAGCACCGCCCGTAATCACGGAGGTGATATGAGTATCGATATGAGCAAACTGGCATCAGGCGCAGCTTACGGCGCATCTGCCGGGACAATCGCCAATGGTCTGCTGACCAGGCTGAGTCCCGATGAATGGAGTGCTGTAGGCGTGCTGGCCGGTATTCTGGTGGCGCTGTTCACGCTCGGCATCAACTGGTATTACAAGCGAAAAGCCACGCTGGCGCAGATTAAGGCGCTCCAGCGCTGGCCCACCGCACCTGGCCTCACCGAGGAATAACCCATGGCAATGTCAAATTCACTGCGGAACAAGCTGATCGCTGCCGCAGGTGGCGGAGCCATGCTTATCGCTACGGTATTCCTCGGTGGCAAGGGTGGTGTGGAAGGCCGCGTGTACGAGCCTTACAAAGATGTGGCTGGCGTCTGGACTGTCTGCGACGGACACACTGGCACCGACATCATCAAAGGCAAGAAGTATACCGACCGCGAATGCGATCGCCTGATGTGGAATGACCTGCAGCCAGTTAAGAAAGCAGTCGACGGGATGGTCAAAATTCCACTGGGTGAATATCAGCGGGCCGCACTGTACAGCTTCACCTATAACGTTGGCACAAACGCGTTCTCTAAATCGACACTGCTTAAACGGCTTAATGCCGGTGATGTCGATGGCGCATGTGAAGAACTACGCCGCTGGATTTATGCGGGCGGACAGAAATGGCGTGGACTGATGAACCGTCGCGATATGGAGCGCACCATGTGTCTGGCGGAGAGTGCAGATGACCTCAAAGGCTAAAGTGCTCACTGCGCTCATCCTGCTGGTTTTGCTGCTACTGGCCACTTCGGTAGCATTCGCGCTTTATTACCGCGGAAATGCCATTGGCTATAAGGCACAGCGCGACACTGCAACCAGCAATCTCAAACTGGCTCACGACACCATCACCGATATGCAGACGCGCCAGCGCGATGTGGCTGCTCTCGATGAGAAATATACGAAGGAATTAGCCAATGCTAAAGCGACTATCGATCAGTTGCATGATGATGTGGCTACTGGCAAGCGCCGGTTGCAGCTCAACGCCACCTGCGCGAAGCAATCTGCCTCCAGCTCCTCCAGCCTGGATGATGCAGCCAGCGCCCGACTTACTGACTCCGCTCAACGGGATTATTTCACCCTCAGAGAGCGAATCGAAGTTGCCGGAAAGCAAATAGCCGGATTGCAGCAGTACGTCAGAGAGCAATGCTTTTATTAGATATAGCTACTGAGTAAATTTTAATTACTTATGTGATCTTATTGCACACGGTCACTCCAAATAATTCCTATAAATAACTGATAAATATTGCTTTATACAGTATTGCACCCATAAGTCATGAAGCGTAAAATTCAATTTCACTGTTTATTTATACAGTGATTTATTGGTTTTTTATTTTACGTCAAAGAGGAATTTTTATGGGTTCAGGAAATGGTTTTGACAATGCTCATAACAACCAGTTTGGTGGTGGTGGGCGAGGACCGACCGGTGGTGTTAATACAGGCTCCGGCCCGTCTGGCAACGCTGGTAATGGTCGATACGTTCTGTCACCAGCAAAGCCTGGAGAAGTTGTAGGGCAGTGGGTTAACGGTGAATATCGCATTGAAATCTCACGAGGCATGAATTGGGTGCCAGATAACTCGCTTCATTGGTCAGATGGCCATTCAGGCAGTGAAGGTCGCGATAATCTTCGGACTAATGTAACGGCACCAGTTCCATCGGGATTCCGCTCAGCAGTTGATGGCTATATTTATACTGTCACCGTTGACGGTAATGACAATATTACCGGGGTAAGCCTTTATTCGCGGCCTATTTTGAATAATCGTAAAGACTGGAAAAATGGTGAAACTGCACGTCAGGCACAAGCTCGTGCACTCGTTCAGGTGCAATTAGATGCGAAGAAAGCAGCCGCAGCCGCTGCAGCACAAAAGGCAGCGAATGATGCAGCTGCCGCAGAAGCTCAACGTAAGGCTGAAGAAGAAGCCCGGCGTCAACAGGCTGAATGGGATGCTGCACATCCTGTAGAGGCGGCTCAGCGTGATGCGAATATCGCTCAGGATGCCGTAAATGTTGCTAACGCTAATCTGAATAATGTGCAGAATTCTTTAAATGCACAAAATGCAGTTGTTGCTCAGCGGCAAAATGAATATGACTCTTCTAAGGCTGCTTACGATAGGATTATGCAGCAGGTTGCAAAGCTGATTGTATTTGCAAACGAGGTAACATTGCCTGGTTACCGTCAGTTTTTAGCTGCCGGAGTCCAGGCTGAAAAAAATAAAGCGGATATGAATCTTAAACAGTCTGCGCTGGATGCCGAAGTTAATCAGCGCAACATTATTCAATCCAATGTTAATAATGCTCAGGCGGCAGCTAACGCAGCAAATTCCAACAAATCAGCTGCTGATGCCAGGCTTTCCGGGGCTCTATCTGATGCTGAGGCAAAGCGACAGGCCGAGGCTGCACGCCAAGCTGCAGAAGCTGCGCGTCTAAGCGCTGAGCAAGCGGCAGCAGCTCAAGCTAAAGCGGAGGCAGACGCTAAGGCTAAATCGGAGGCAGAAGCTGCAACCAAAGCTGCTGCACTTGAAGCTGCGCGTTCAAAATTAGAAGAGCAGAATGTATTTGGCTTTGCTGGCTTTCCTGCAGTAGCCGCCTCCGCGGCGCCAATTACCTTTGCTGAAACAGGTTTGGGCGGTTTTACCTTGGGTGAGGCTGCGCTTACGACAGCATGGAATTCTGTGCGAACCGTAGTCGCTGAGTTAATTGGGACAGCCATCTCAGGAAGTGGCATCGGTGCACTGATCGCTTCTGTTGCATATATTCCAAGTGCGGGTGAAGGTAGCGATAAGGTACCAGGACGAGAAGATATTAATATGTTCCTGTCCGCTATGCCTGCAGATGCTATCAAACTTCCATCTGACGCTTCTTTAAAAGCTGCTGCTGACGTTAATGGCTCTGTCAATATGGCTGTTCGTGGCCGCCTTTATTACACAGAGAATGCACTCAAAACATATCTGGTACGAACTGTTAATCCGAGTGCTGTTCGTGTATTAAATGCGTCGATTGACAAAGTCACAGGGCTTTATTCAGTATCGATACCAGCAGAGAGCGGCCTGCCTTCGCGAACAATTTTGGTTTCGCCTGAGAAAGCACCGGGCTATAAAGGTTTGCCGCCTCTTGTGACTCCGGCCCATAGCGATGCAGTACCAGGTAATACAGGCAACCAAAATCCTGTAAACACATCGCCGGTGATTGAAAGCTTCCCAATGGCGGATGACATGGACTTCAGGGATGCAATCCTGATTTTCCCTGCTGATTCTGGCTTGAAACCGATCTATGTCATGCTGCAAAGTGGACGTGACCTGCCTGGTAAAGTTGAAGGCGTTGGTGCAGATGTTGTGGGCAAGTGGCTAATGGCTTCTGGTAAAGAATTAGGTGTACCAGTACCAACCCGAATTGCTAAAAAATTGGCAGGTAAAGAGTTCCGAAGCTTTGATGCGTTTCGAGATGCTTTCTGGAAGGAGGTTGTGGCCGATTCCGAACTGGCAGGACAGTTTAACACTAACAACCGTCAGCGAATGAAAGAAGGATTAGCACCTCGCGTACAGGCGAAAGAAAGTGTTGGCGGCCGACGCTCTTTTGAGCTTCATCATGTCGAACTTATCTCACAAGGCGGCGAGGTGTATGATATCGATAACCTTCGCGTTCTGACACCAAAGCGTCATATCGAAATTCATTCAAAGAAATAAGGTGAAAATATGGAACTGAAGCATAAATTTGAAGACTACACGGAAGCAGAATTCACCCAACTTGTGAGTGAAATCTGCAGCGCTAAAGGCGGCGAAGCTCATCAGGACAAACTTCTGGAAAATTTCATTTCGGTAAGTGAGCACCCTGAAGGTTCCGACCTGATCTTTTACAGCGAAGATAAGGACGCAACACCTGTGAAGATTGTCGCCGCTGTTAAAGCATGGCGCAAAGCCCACGGTAAGCGTGGCTTCAAGTCATAAATTATAAAGCCTCCTCACGGGGGCTTTTTTGTGACCATCACAAGGCGCATTTGCGAGTGCGCCTGATGATGATTTCAAATTAGCTTAGCTTTTGACGCAGCTTGAATAAGCTCGTTCATAAAATGCTCCTCGACATTTCTGGCATGCTCCCAGCTAACATCAGGGGATCTGCTAGGTGACTCATAGTTAATGATTACGTCTTCATTGACGTAAAGATTATGGAAAGGCAGCTGCTTTCCATTTTTTTCGACGAAGAGCGTCACTTGGCTTAAGATTCCGCCCTCAATAAAAACGATTTTTGTTTCGCTAAAACATGAGAATTTGCATTGAGGGATTGTTATCTCTAGCTTTTCATTTTCATATTTGAAAGTAATTAGAGAATGCTTTGTTTGCGACTTTTTCCAGTAAGCGCACACCCTTTCTAAAATCAAATCGGTCTGGTAAAGCAAGTCGTCGCCATGGCGAGAGAGCAGGTTAGACAATCTAGAAAAGGTTAACTCACTCATTTAATCTCCTTAGGTAGAAATATGGCACTCACCGACAGGCAGGAAATGTTCTGTCGCGAGTACCTCATCGATTTGAACGCCATGCTAGAAGCTATAATATCTGAAAGATTTTCCATAATGAAAATCAGTGGCTTAGTTTAATTTTTTCAAGCCAGAGTGATAGCGCTTACTTTCAGTTTTAGTTACTAAAATTGAGGGTTTAGGTTTAGGCTTTACTGAGTTTGCAGCACGTTCAGCCCTAGCAAGTACTTGGCTTGTAGATAAATCAGACTGGGGTAGGGAGTATTCTGCTGTAGGAAGTTGAAACTTTTCACCCTCAATCGATATCCATCGGTAAAACCCTTGGGCGCTCATTGCTTTGTGGAGCTCATCATAAAGCCCTTCTGCGTCGTGAAGTTCTACGCGAACTGTATAGGCAGTCATAGCTAATTCCTTTTCAAAGAGAGCTGTTAAGACTATTCCTAATTTACCATTTAGTTAAGAGGTTTTTATATGGCAACACCAGATTGGGAGGCCATCGAGTCGGCTTACCGGGCTGGCTCTTTGTCCATACGCGCTATAGCTGATAAGCACTCCGTAACAGAAGGCGGCATACGCAAGCGAGCCAAGCAGAACGGCTGGCAGCGAAACCTCACAGAGAAAGTGAGAGAGGCCACCAAAACAAAACTGGTACGCAGTGAAGTACGCATAACCGGTACGCAGAAAGAAGTGCGTACTGATGAAGAAATTATCGAAGAGGCTGCTGATGAGGCGGCCTCTGTGGTACTGGCTCACCGTGAGGGATTAGCAGCATGGCGTGGCATTACCAACAAGCTCCGCGACTTCCTCGAGGATGCTGAAATCACCGAAGACAATCACGCATCAATGTCACGCTCTATCACTGCCGGCGTCGACGCGCAGATTAAGGTGATTAACGCCGAGCGCAAGGCCTACAACCTCGATAGTGAGGAAGGCAATAAGACGGTCGATGACCTGTCTAACCTGATGGATTCATTGTCTCAGGGGGCGTAATGAAACCTGAGCACCTCAAGTTGCTGGCTGATAAAGACTGGCGACTTAATAATCTGTACTGGATTACCGACAAAGAAGGCAAGCCAACGCGCTTCAGGATGACCCCTGAGCAGCGCGAATACTTTGAAGGAATCCACACACGCAACATCATCCTGAAAGCACGCCAGCTTGGTTTCACCACTGAGGTGTGCATTATCCAGCTGGATGCGGCTTTGTTCGAGTCGGCCAAGTGCGCCCTGATAGCCCACACGCTGAACGATGCCAAACGCCTGTTTCGTGAGAAGGTGAAGTTCGCCTACGACAACCTGCCCGAAGAGATTAAGGCGGCCAACCCGGCAAGCAATGACTCTGCAGGCGAGTTAGTTTTCAAGAAGGGCGGCTCACTCTACGTCAGCACCTCATTCCGTGGGGGCACGCTGCGCTACCTGCACGTTTCCGAGTTCGGGAAGATATGCGCCAAGTATCCTGACAAAGCCCGTGAGATTGTCACTGGTGCGTTTGAGGCGGTGTCGACCGGTTGCTTTGCCACTATCGAAAGCACAGCAGAGGGCCGAGCAGGTTACTTCTTCGATTATTGCCAGACCGCCGAAAAGGGAATGCTGCAGGGCAAGAAACTCTCTCCCCTCGACTGGAAGTTTTTCTTCTTCTCCTGGTGGAAGAATCCGCAGTACGCAATTGACCCGGTAGAAGCGTTGCCGCAGCGCCTGGTTGATTACTTCGATGAGATGGAAGCCAAGCACGGGGTCATTCTCAACGAGCGCCAGAAAGCCTGGTACTTCGCCAAAGAGAAAACGCTGGGCGACGACATGAAGCGGGAATATCCAACTATCCCCGCTGAAGCATTCCAGCAATCCGTTGAAGGTGCTTACTACGCCAAGCAGTTCCGCTGGCTCTATACCAACAAACGTATTGGCACCTTGCCTGATAACTCACATCTACCGGTTCACACGTTCTGGGATATTGGTGTGGGCGACTCAACGGCTATCTGGTTCGTGCGCGAAGTTGGCGAAGAGTTTCACATCATCGACTACTACGAAAACTCCGGTGAAGGCTTACGCCACTACATGAAGGTGCTGAGAGACCGCGGCTATGAGTATGCCGCTCACTGGGGCCCGCACGATATCGACAACCGTGAGTTTGGATCAGATGCGAAATCACGCCGTGAGTTGGCTCGCGAAGGCTATGAAATCGACAGTGTGAAATACACGATTACCTTTCAGGTGGTGCCGAAGCTTGGCGTTGATGACGGCATCGAGCAGGTGCGTGAAATCCTGCCTAAGTGCGCCTTTGATGAGCACAAATGTGCTGACGGCATTACCGCGCTGGAAGGGTACCGCAAAGAGTGGGACGACAAGCGCGGATGCTGGAAAGACAAGCCTCTACATGACCACACCTCACACGGGGCTGACAGCTTCCGTTATTTCGCCGTGACGCAGAAGAAACGCAGCGTCCTTAAAGCGGCTCCTGTTACCTTCAGACGATAAGCGACTATGGCTAACTTTTCATACGCAAGAGCAGAATACAGCGATGCCGCAAAGTCATGGCAGCTTGTCAAAGACTGCGTGGCCGGCAGCAGAGCGATTAAAGACCAAGGCATTCTCTATCTGCCAATGCCTGACCCGACAAACGACAGCGACGAGAACAAGGCTCGCTATGAAGCACTGCTTAAGCGCGCTATGTTCCTCAATATCACAGGACGCACACGTCAGGGGCTGATTGGCGCAGTCTTCCGCAAAACAGCTGAGGTTGATTTACCGGATTCAGTGGCTTACCTCATTGAGAACGCCAGCGGTGACGGCACCAGTCTGGAGCAGCTTTCCAAAGAGGCTGTTGGTGAAGACCTAGACACGGGGCGCGGTGGTTTCTTCGTGGATTACCCGACCAGTGACGCGCCAGAAGGCGCTCGGCCGACTCGCGCACAGACAGCCGGGCGCTTTGCTCACATCCACCTCTATGAAGCGTTGAGCATTATCAACTGGCGAGAAGACGTAATTAATGGTGTGCGCAAACTGACGCTGGTTGTGTTCGCAGAGTGCTACAACAAGGCCGAGGCAGACGAATTCAGCTTTGACGTGCGCAAGCAGTTCCGGGCGCTGACGCTGGAAGGGGGCGTGTATCGTCACCGTATGTGGCATGAGGGCGACCCGTACGAAGCGCCGCAGCTCGATGTCCATCCGACTGACTTCGGTGGCAAGACGTTCGATCACATACCGTTCTACTTCTTCGGCGCTGAGAGTAATGACGCTCGCATTGATAAAGCACCACTCGAAGACCTGGCTGAGGTCAACGTGCTCCACTACGGCAACAGCGCCACGGTGGAAGAGTCAGGCTTCATCAGCAGCCAGCCGACGCTATTCTTCACGACAGACATTAGCCAGGACGAATTTCAGCAGTGGAACCCGAACGGCATTCAGATCGGATCGACGTGCGGCTATAGCCTGGGTAAAGCCGGGACAGCAACTCTTGTGCAGGCCAACGAGAGCCAGTTAGCTCTGAAGCTGATGCAGGAGAAAGAGAACCAGATGCTGATGATTGGTGCGCGCATTGTGCAGCAGTCAGGGCAGAACGAGACAGCAGAAGCAGCCCGCATCCGCTACAGCAGCGATAACAGTGTGCTAGGCACGATTGCCGGTAACGTCAGCGAGGCGCTCATGCGGGCCATTCTGGACGCGCAGCTGTATATGAGCGGCAAGGCTGACATGACCAATACCGTATTCTGGCTGAATCAGGAATTCTTCGACGCTTCTCTCACCTCGCAGGATGTTCTGGCGCTTATCCAGAGCTGGCAGCAGGGCATCATCGCGAAGAGCGACGTCCGTACCAAGTTCCGTCAGACGGGCTGGCTTGAGGCTGACCGCAACGACGACGACATTGACGCGGAGCGTGCTGAAGAGCCTGCCATTGAGGGAGACGCGGTATCTGATAATGCTGATCCTATACCTGAGGAATAACCATGAGCGCAGACGGTTACACGACAGACGCCGCTACGCGCCATCAGGTTTACGTCCAGCGATTTGGTTCGGGTCTTGCAGGTAAGGCGTCTAAGTTTGTCCGCAAGGCTATAAGGCGCGCCAAAGAGACCGTTAACGAAGGCCTGAGTCAATATTCCACTGCTCGCTATAACCGGCAGATAGAAACGCTCAGGAGTGATTTGAGTGCTATCTACGGAGAGATGTCGAAACAGCAAAAGCTAGACCTGGGTGAGTTTGCTCGATACGAATTCACCTTTAACAGCAAGCTGCTCGGTCAAATCGTCAAAGCCTCTGTGCGCCTCGCTGAGCCATCGGCAGAGATAATTTCCGCATCTGTACTGGCTGACCCGCTGGAGCTTGCTGTGGGCAAGGGAAGGCAGGTTATCGACATTACTGGCGCGCTGGCGCAGTTCGGCAGCAAGAAGACGGCGGACATCCTCAGCGAGATTGCTATCGGCTCGTCGCTTGGTGAAACGCAGAAGGCGATAGTCCGTCGCCTGACCTCGCTTGGCGTATCGCATGAGGAGCAGGTCGGATCGCTGGTCAGAACGATGACTAACCACGTTGCCTCATCTGCCCGCGCAGAAACACTGAAGCAGAATGACGACATCCTGCAGGGGCATCGCTGGATAGCGACGCTTGACGGCAGAACCACACCAGTTTGCCGCGCGCGTGACCGAAAGGTTTATCCGCTGGATGGGCCAAAGCCTCCAGCACATTGGGGGTGCCGCTCGTCAATCGTGCCGGTTCTCAAGCCAGAGTATCAGCGAGAGATTCCCGGCAGCACGCGCCCTTCAAAGGGGGCTGACGGCGTTGAGCAGGTAAGTAGCGGAACGTCATACGGTGACTGGCTGGCAAGGCAACCAGCATCGTTCCAGAAAGAGGTGCTCGGTCCGGCGCGCTACAAGCTATTCAGCAAGGGTGAGCTAAGCATTGATCGCTTCGTCGATGATAATGGCAGGCAGTACTCTCTCGACCAACTTAAAAATTTAGAGCCGCAGGCTTTCGAGGTTATTGATTAATTTTATTTGATAAGCGAATCTGATGGCTAATTTAAAAGGGAGAATAACAATGGCACATGGTTATCAGATTTGTAGTCATCAGTGGAGCAGGTGGCAGAGTGGCGAGGAATTATTGGCTCAATACCATCTAGCTCTGTCCTGCCCACCTGTAGAAGGTCTTGGGGCAAATGGCTTTAACGTAAAATTGATAGGAACAAAGGAAGGCGGAAATGAGGTTATTCTTTTCGATAACTCATATCTGTCTTTAGCTGAAGCAGCTAAGGCATACAATTCCATTAAAGAATCTTCTTTAATTTCCTAAGCCCTTCTCTTCACATTGAAACCAGCCTCGCGCTGGTTTTTTTTCGTCTGCTGGCCGGGCCAGCACACATCCATTCAGGAGAATGTATGACTCTGAAGTATCAGCTTACCGCTGAGGAATTCGCTCAGCTTGAAGAAGCCAAACAGGCACTGTATGTGCAGCAGGGTGAGGTATATCAGCTGCAGGTAGAAGGCATTCCACAGGAAGACGTCAGCGGACTGAAGCGCCAGCGTGACGAGCTTCTGGCAGAGAAGAAAGCCGAACAAGAGCGCCGCCGTGCGGCAGAAGAACAGGCACAGCGAGAAGCCGACGAGCGTGCTCGTGCTGAAGGCAACTATCAGCAGCTTTTTGAAAGCTCTCAGGCAGAGCTTGATCGCGAACGTAGCAGTCTCGTCGAACTTCGCCGCTCCATTGAGCAGCGAGACATCAATCTTGCCGCCACTCGCGTTGCGTCAGCCATTGCAGATGGCTCAAACGCCGAAATCCTCACCGAATTTATTGCCCGTCGCCTGAAAGTGGCAGAAGGGCAGGTACGCATTACTGACGAGTCAGGCAATCTCACGGTCAGCACTCTCGCTGACCTGCAAAAAGAGTTCGAAACCTCTCCGCGTTACGCATCCCTAGTACGCGGCAGTCAGGCAGGTGGCGGCGGGGCCGCGCCTAAGAGTGGTGACCGGGTTGCCAAAAAATGGGAAGAACTTCGTGGTATGGAGCGCGTTGAGCTCCGCAAAAATAACCCAGCCGAATATGAGCGACTTAAGAAGGCTCATGAGGCGACCCAATAAGGATTTAAGCAATGCCAACTATTCTTTCTGATGTGGTTTTTCGTGACGAACTGCGCGACTACATGCGGGTTAATACCGCAGAAAAGACCGCATTCTTTCAGTCAGGCATCCTGACCAACAACCGCGACATGAGCACATTGCTGGCGTCGCCTTCCAATACATTCACCATTCCGTGGTGGGTTGATCTGGATGCGTCCGTTGAGTCCAACTACTCGAACGACGTTTACACCGACGTTGCCGTTCCGCTGTCAGTAACCTCTGCCAGCATGCAGGCGCGCGCTGCGTACCTGAATGAAGGCTGGAACGCGATGAGTCTGGTGAAGAACATCACCAATCAGGATCCACTTGAATTCGTAGCAAGCCGTCTGACCAGCTACTGGCAGCGAGTTGCTCAGCGACGCGCAATTGCGACTGTGGTCGGCGTGTATAATGACAACGTGGCAGGCAACGGTGGTGACATGGTGATTGACGCTGGCGGACCTATCACCGCTGCTGCAATTATCCGCGCCCGCGCAACGATGGGTGACTACAGTCCGCAAATCATCACGCCATCTGGCATCTCTGCACTGAGCGTTATCGCGATGCATTCTGCGGTGCATACCGAGCTTTCAATCCTCAACCAGATTGACTACACCCCTATCGCCGATCAGGTGCCGGAGTTTGGACGTTACCAGAACATGATCGTCGTGCTGGATGATGGCCTGCCTGTTGTCGGTACAGGTGCCGATGCTAAGTATCTCTCTATCATCTTTGGCCCGGGCGCTATCGGTTATGCCGAAGAGCAGGATGAAGACGATATGGAATACGATCGTGAACCGGCGCGCGGTAACGGTGGTGGTGCAGAAACACTGTGGACGCGTCGTAACTTCGTGCTGCATCCGCTGGGCTACTCCTTCAACAGCACCACTATCACTGGCACTCCAGGTACTTCACGACCTGTCTCAGCGAACTGGTCAGATCTGGCTCTCGCAACAAACTGGGACCGCAAGTTTAGCCGCAAGCAAATCCCTCTGGCTTTCGTGACCTCTAACGTTGCCGCTTAATCTATAGCGCCCCTTGTCCGGGGCTTTTAAGGAGTCACAAATGACCGTTGAAAAAGATAACTATGTCGATCCGGATAAAAAGGCTCGCTGGGGCTTCGCTGAGAAGGACGGTGAAATCGTCGTAGGCCCGCAGACCGTTGGTGAAACTGGTGGTGTAGATCATTCTCGCGTTGTGCCTAAGGATGACGGCGCTACTGGTAATGGTTCAGGCGTCCAACCAACTGCAGCAGATATGGCTGAATTGCAGAAGAAAAACTCTGACCTGCAATCACAGCTTGATGCGGCCAACGCGCAGCTGAACAGCGGCGGCAATGGTGCCGGTGATGATTCACTGGAAAACCTGAGCGCAACCGAACTCAAAGCCAAGCTCGACGAGTTGGGTGTTGAGTACAAAGGCAATGCTTCTCAGGCGGCACTGCTTGAGCAGCTGAAGGCCGCACAGCAGCCACAAGAGTAATCATCCGGGGCTTCGGCCCCATTTAGCCGCGGAGTGAAGATGGCAACCTACATCACCGCCGCCGAAGTCGATGAATTGCTTGGGGCTGGCTGGGCGGAGTCAGACAAAAAGGCCCGCGCAGTTATGCAGGCTAACGCATACCTCACCGCTTTAAACCTGCAGGGCATAACCGGTGCAACACCGGATGATGTGAAACAGGCTGGCGCGCTGCTCGCTTCTGCGGCCGCTGCCGGAGTGCTTTACAGGCAGCAAACCGAATCGGGCGTCCTGACCAGCAAGACTGTGGACGCCGACGGCGTGCGGGTGACCAAGAGCTACGCCTCTTCGCAGTCAACCAGTAACACGCTTCTCCCGGCAGATGTGCAACTGGCGCTGGCTTTGCTTAAACCTTGGCGCAGCAATCCTCTCGCTTTCAGGGTATATCGATAATGGGCATTCGTGATGAATTGCAGGCAGAGATAGCTGAAGCTTTCGATACTGACCTGGCCGACGCAGTGCATAACTTCTCCGGGAGTTATGTTGTTCAGGCGGGATGGGATCCGGTTACGGAGACTGGTGGCGAGACAACCCGAAGCTATTCCGGACGCGGCGTTCTGTCACGTTATGAGCTGAGCCGTATCGATGGCATCAATATCCTGCACGGTGACCAGCGCCTGATTGCACTAGCTAATGAAGTCACCGAGAAGCCCAGCGAGAGCCATACCATCATCGCACCAGACCTGATTACTGGGTTGCCTCAAACTTACCGCATTGTGAAGCTTAACCCTGACCCGGCTGCCGCAACCTACAGGATGCAGCTGAGGAGGAAGTAATGGCAAAAGGCTGGGATAACGACCCATCACTCTTTGCGGGGCTGGTAGAGGAAGAGGTAGGCAAGAAGCTGCGCATCATCTCAATGGCGCTGCTCACTGAGATTGTGCAGCGATCTCCTGTCGATACCGGACGCTTTCGCAACAACAACATCGTCAGCCTTGGCTCTGCTGATTACAGTCAACTGCAAGGCGAGGACAAGGCCGGCACCGCCACTATCCAGCGTGGCAGCGCGGTAATCGCCAACGGCAAGCCTTATTCGGTTATCTATATCCAGAACAACCTGCCATACGCTGAGAGCCTTGAAGACGGGCATTCACAGCAGGCTCCTGCTGGCCTGTATGGCATCGCCTTCCACGGTGTAACTCAGGCCTACAAATGACCCTCACAGAAATCAGAAACGCTGTCATGACGCGCATGACGGCGCAGACGGCTATTGCCTCTGAAGACGTGCGCTACCCCAACGACAGGACTTATGACCCGTCTGGCAAAACCATATGGGCGCGGCTGACGAACATCCCCGGAATGGCGTCGGCAAATGAGATCGGCGCAGGGCCGGTGGTGCAGCGAACGGGCATTGCCGTTATCCAAATCTTTGTGCCCTCCGGCTCCGGCTCACTGCTTATCACTCAGACAGCCGACAAGCTGCGAGAGCTATTCGAGTTCCAGACTGATGGCCGCCTTGATTACTTCGCCGTTTCGGCGGTGGATGTGGGCGAAACCGATGGCTGGGCGCAAATGAACATCCAAATACCTTACCGCGCCGTATAGGGCGCATAATTCTGGAGAAAGACTATGAGCTCAGGCGCTAAGGTCGTCGTCGCGTACAAGCGCGAAACAACGCCCGGCACAACTCCCGACGCCGGACAATGGAGCCTGCTTAAACGCAGTAGCTTTGCTGTCGGCCCGTCACAGAACATGATCGACAACGACGAAATTGGCGGCTCCCGAATGGCGCAGGGCCGCTCGACCGGCACAGTTGATGTCGGCGGTGATGTCGGCACCAAATTCCGCTGGGGCCAGCATGATGACTTCCTTGCCTCGTGCTTCGGCGCTGAGTGGGTGAATAACGTGCTCACCATGGGTAATGACCGCATCGCCTTCTCAGTGGCTTCCTACGCTGAAGATATCGGCGTGGCTTCCATTGCCCGCGGCTGTCAGGTCGGAACCTTCCAGCTGGCGATCCCCAACGATGGCGACATTACCGCAACGGTGACTTTTGCCGGTCTCGGCTTTGACACCAAAGCGGATGACACGAGCTACTTCACCAACCCAAATGACGCTGCCGGCGAACTTCGCTACACCTTCAAGCAGGTCACGGCTATCTCGCTGAACGGCGTTACCGGTGGCGAAGGCTTCTGTGTCGATACCTTCAATATCCAGTTCGATAATAACCTGCAGACGCAGCGCTGTATCGGCAGTGGTAACCCGTTCGCCGGTGCCAACATCCCGACCACGTTCACGCCGTCCGGCAGCGTCACGTTGTCCTGGTCGAAGGACGCCTATAACGCGTGGAAGAAGACGCTGTCAGGCGAAACCATGCAGTTCGGCTTTACGCTGGAGAATGACGAAGGAAAATACGTATTTAACTTCCCGGCGGTGCAGGTAGACGGCGACTGGCCGGACGGTGGTAACACTGACATCGTGCAGGTTCAGCTGAACATCACCGCAGCCGACACGCCGCCGACCATCACCCGCTCAGCTGTAGTGGCTGCTACTGCTCTGAGTCTCGCTCCGGCCACGTCTACAGGCGCTGTAGGTTCGACCGTGACTCTGACGGCAACCCTTACGCCAGCAGGCTCAACGGATACCGTTCAGTGGGAGTCCTCCGATACGTCAGTAGCAACCGTCGCATCTACCGGACAGAAAACGGCGCAGGTTACGCGCGTGAAAGAGGGTGCGGCGACTATCACGGCCAAAGTCCGCACGTTCACGGCAACCACGGCGATCACCGTTACCGCTCCTTAATCTAATTGCCCGCCCGGTGCGGCGGGCCTTTATCAGAGATAAACATGCTGATCCTGAAAACACCCAAATTTGATGCCAATTCAGAGCGATGGATTGAGCCTATGGAAGGCCTGAAGCTGAAGGTTGGTTCTATCAGTAATCCGGCATTCCGCTCGCACAACGCCATGGTACGGCGCCATATCGACAAGCTGGACGCCCGCTTCAAGGTTGGCACCGCTGACTTCAATCTGGCAGAAATCGACGTTACCGAAATGTCTGACGACCTGCTTATTGACTCGGTTGCCAAGCACCTCCTGCTGGGGTGGGAAGGTGTCGGAGAGGCAGATGAAAAAGGCAAAGAGCAGGCGATCGCTTACTCACCTGACAAAGGCAAGGCGTTGCTTTTGCAGCATCCTGAACTGTACTGGTCGGTGCTGGGTACCGCATCCGATATCGCGGCAGGCAAGGAAGAGCAGAAGAAGGAAACTGTGGGAAAGTCCTCGAAGCCCAAAGCTGGCTGAATCAGTACGGCGGAGAGCAGGGAGAGAAGGCACGCTGGACGCGTGAGCGATTAGGGCTTCCGGCTATCCCTGAACCTGAGATTGATGGCGTATGCAGTGAAATACTCAATGCTTATGCCATCATCAGCCGCGGGCGCCGGTATGCAGGCATGGCCGCTGCGCCGCTGCCTCTTTCTCTGGATGACATCAACTCGTTCCTGGCTCATAAACCAATACTAATAGATCGGGATGAGTTCGAGTCCGCTATTTTCGCGCTGGATGACGCAGCCAGAGATGAGTGGGAGAAAAAACAAGCCAAGACTCAGTAGATTTGCTTCATTTTGCGACGCTTTATGGTTAGGATTTATCCCATAAAACCTCGTGGGGAAAGGGATGTGAAGAAACTACTAATTTTGGCCTTGGCTGCTTTGTCGTTGGTCGGCTGCGATAATAACGGAAGCCCGCAGGCTAAAGCTGAAGAGCCAGCAAAGCCTCAGCAAGAGGCGGCAAAGTTTACCTGTGTGAGCGGTAATATATCCACTCAGTGCGATATAGTTGCAGGTGACCAGCTTGGTAGCGGGAAGTGGAGGCATGCACGACTTGATATGTCTGGAAGTGACGTATCGCTGAATATTGATGGAGAGGTTTTCTATAAAACCGATGTCGGTAGTGCATTTGTCGATGGGCGTAGAGTGGCTAGATTTGAGCTTAAAAGCAAAAATAACAGTCGAGCTGAAGTTAACCTTGCCAGCTCTAATTCAGATACTTCACTTAACGTAACAGCATGGAATGCTGATGATAAGCTTATGATGACGTCCTCAAAATAAACTTAGACAGACACGCAAATAACCTCGCCATGGCGGGGTTTTTTTATGCCCGGAGAAAACATGGCCGAACAACAATCACGCCTTGCGATTGTCATCGACAGCACTGGCGCGCAACGTAACGCGGAAGGTCTTGCCGGTGCATTAAATAAAATGACTCAGGCTGGTCAAAAGGCAGCTGACGGATCTGCCAAGGTAACTAAAGCAACAAGCGATGAATCTAAATCGCTCTCAGACCTGCTGGACAAAATTGACCCAGTGAATGCCGCGCTTAATCGTCTTGATGAACAGCAGCGGCAGCTGGCAAAGTTTCAAGCCAAAGGTTTCCTTGATGCGGAAACATTTGATGATTACTCCAGAAAAATCGAGCAGACACGAAATGGCCTGAACGCGTACGCATCCGATGCTGGCAAGGCTGGCATGTCGTCTAAACAGTTAGCGAATAATATGCGCATGGTGCCTGCGCAGATGACTGATATCGTCGTAAGCCTTGCATCAGGACAGGCGCCATTAACTGTTTTGCTGCAGCAGGGTGGTCAGTTAAAGGATATGTTTGGAGGCATAGGCCCGGCCGCTCGCGCTTTAGGCGGCTATATCCTGGGGTTGATAAACCCATTCACTGTTGCTGCGGCTGCTGCAGGAACTTTAGCGCTTGCTTATTACCAAGGATCCGAAGAGCAGGAGGAGTTTTATAAAACCCTCGTGCTGACTGGCAATACGGCAGGCAAGACTGCGGGCCAGTTATCAGATTTGGCCGCACAGGTCGCCCAAAGCACTGGTTCTACCAAAGCCATGGCTGCCTCTGCGCTCAATCAGGTGGTATCCAGCGGCAAGGTAGCTGGCGAATCGTTGGTCACGGTAACGGAGGCCGTGGTCAACATGAACAAGGCTACCGGGCAGTCAGTAGACTCTCTTGTCGCTGACTTTGAAAAGCTATCTGGTAGCCCACTTGATTCAATTTCCAAGCTAAATGACGAATACCACTTCTTGTCACTGGCCGTATATAACCAGATTAAGGCACTTCAGGACGAGGGTAATCAGCAGGAAGCTGCCAGGCTAGCTACTGAGACCTATGCGGACACGATGAATCGCCGGTCAAAAGACATTCAAGGTAGCCTTGGATATCTTGAGTCTGCCTGGAACTCCCTGGCTGGAGCCGCAAAAGGTGCATGGGATAGCATGCTTAATGTCGGCAGGGAAGAGACACTCGGTCAGCGCCTGGATGCTGCTAAAAAGAAAGTTAACGATCAGCTAGGTCAGTACTCTGGCGGTGGGTTAGGAATGTCTCCAGCATCAGCTGCCGAGTCGCAGAGGCAGGGACAGGCCGAGGTAAATTACCTGAGTGCTGCCATCAACCTTCAAAGTGATTTAAATGGTGCTCGCGCTGAAGGGCAAAGAGCTGAAGATAAAGCAATAAAAACCCAGCAAGAGGCAGATAAGGTTAATCAGCAGTACATAACTAATGCCCAGCGGCGAGTTAAAGCCATCCAGCAACAGAATGACTTCCTGAAGGCTGGGGCTATAACGCAACAACAATATGCGAATAACATCACTCGCATCAATGATATGTACAAGGATCCAAAGCAGCCACAGGGTAAAGCTTTCACCGAAGATGCTGGGAACCGCCTATTAGATCAGCTTCGCCAGCAGCAACAGGTACTGATAAGTCAGGCCGATACTGGGGCTAAGATCGGCACTCAACAACAGGCACTGATTAAGTGGGAGCAGCAGCTTGCGGATATCAAAAGCAAGCAGACGCTAACTGCTGACCAGAAATCTCTGCTAGCCAGTGCTGACCTAATCACCTCTCAACTACAGCAGAACGCGGCGCTTGAGCGGCAGATTGAGACACGAGAGAAGTTACTGGCTCTGGATAAGGCTCGCGCTGACATTGCGCGCACCATCACCAACAGGCAAAGCCAGTACTCAACTGACGAGTTATTTGCATCAGGCGGCCTGAGCCAGAACGCACAGCAGGAATACACGCAGCGCCTTTCCCTTGAGCAATCCTACAACGACAAAATCACTCAGTTACGGCAGGGCAGGGCTCAGGCTACGAGTGAGATTGCACGCGAGGAAATCGACCAGGAAATTCAGTTGCAACAGCAGGCTCTTCAAACGGAGTTGAGCAACTACGACACCCATATCCAGCGCATGAACGACGCACGCGGTTCTTTTACCGCTGGCGCTACTCGTGCATGGAAAGAGTATCAGGATAGCGCTGCAAACGTTTCTGCGATGTCACAGCAAATGTTTAGTAATGCATTTAGAAATATGGAAGATGCGCTTGTTAAGTTTGCTACCACTGGCAAGGCTTCCTTTTCTGATTTTGCAAACTCCGTGCTGGCAGATATTGCGCGCATAGCTATTCGCCAGTCGCTGGTAGGAATCGGCACCAGCTTTGCCGGGATGGCTGGAGGGATGTTTGGCGGCGCAGCAGCAGCTTCATCCGGAGCGGCTGCAGCCTCATCCAGCAGCGCTTTCTCAAGCGGGGCATACAACAATCTGAGCCTCAATGCTAAAGGGGGTGTTTATGATTCCCCATCCCTCAGCGCTTACAGCGGTGGCGTCTATGATTCGCCTAAGTTCTTCGCATTCGCTAAGGGCGCTGGCGTTTTTGGTGAAGCTGGTCCGGAGGCAATTATGCCGCTTACACGATCGTCTGATGGCTCTCTGGGAGTAAGGATGGTCAATGGCGGGCAGGCTGATTCTAAAAGCGCAGGTGATACGGTGATTCACCAGACAATCCATGTAAATGGCAATGGCGATGCAGCACTTCAGAGGGCGATGGAAGAGGCTGCCCGGCGCGGGGCAACTGATGGCGCTAAGCAGGCTCGTCAGGACATGCTGCAGGACTTCCAGAACAGAGGGCAGGGGCGACGCCTGCTGGGTGTATAACACAGGAGTAAAAAATGGCAGACGTACTGGAATGGCCCGGACCAAATCCTTCCTCGCTTAACTGGCATCTCGAATCAAATACAAAGACCTTCCGCTCACCCTTCAACGGTGCATCACAGACGGTTCGATTCCCCGGATCGCGCTGGAAGTGTTCTGTTGAGTATGCCGTGCTTGAAGAGGAGCAGGCGCGCAGAATTGAGGCGGTACTTGCTGCTCTTGATGGTGAATATGGTCGGGTAAGAATTCGCGACTGGGGGAGAGCTGGGAGGGTTCCGGAGGGCACTCCTGTTGTGTCAGACCCAGATCAAACGGGAGTGTCACTCACTACAAAGGGATGGAAACCAAACACTGTTGTACTCCTCGCAGGAGATTACTTCACAGTTAACTCTGAGCTGAAAAAAGTGACCGCAGACATTAGCAGTAATGATTCTGGCGTGGCATACATTCCTTTTGCCCCGATGCTTCGATCTTCGCCAGCAGCAAATTCCCCTATTGAGATTCAAAACCCGTGGGGAATATTCAAGCTTGTCGATAACTCCCAGGGCGAAATCCGGCGCGCGCCTGGCCTTATCTCATCAACAACTATCGAGTTTGAGGAGGCATTCTGATGATGTATTCACCGTTTTCAGACTCAATGGTGGACTGGCTTTCGCGTGACCGGGTGACGGTCGTGGTGGCCGCTAACATCCAGTTCGAGTCAGGCACGGCTTACGTGCATTCTGGTACCGGGACGATCGTGATAAACGGGTTTGTCTACTACGGCATGGGGCGGATGGGTTCAATTGATGATGTAAATGAAACCAACACGACAAGCCCCTCTCAGCTCAAAATGACGCTGTCAGGTCTGGATATGTCTCTGTTTGCTAAAACCCTGAATGAGAGATGCGTAGGACGTTCGGCAGAGATATTTCTTGTCGCGATCGATGATAGCGGACAGGTTCGTGTGGCGGACCTCATTTTCCAGGGCAAGGTCTCCAGTACGGGCGCAACTGCCGGCGAAACTAACGCATTGCAATATACCGTCAGCAATATCTTTGAGGACTGGCAACGACCTTTTCCTGACCGGTTTACCGACGAGTCACATCAGTCGGCGCAGTCGGGTGACAGAATATTCCGTTACGTTGCGCAGATGTCAGAGCGGTCTATTTTCTGGGGCAGCAAAAAGGACGCGCCAGGCTTTACCTATTCGTGAGGTTTTATGAAACATCCTGACTGGCAAAAGAGACTCGTAACCGTAATGAAGGCCGCTGAAAAGCGGCCTTTTTCATGGGGCGAGCATGACTGCTGCCTGTTCGCCGCCGATTGCGTGGAGGCGGTGTGTGGTGAAGATTTCGCTGCTGAGTTTCGTGGGAAATACGATTGCGAGACAGGCGCCAAGAAAGCAATCCTGCGTGGCGGAGGAAGCCTGGAGGGGGTTCTTGCTCGCTTTCTGGAAGAAGTGAATACGTCATTCATACAGCGGGGAGACATTGCTGTTGTGATGAATGCCGGACGCAGATGCGCCGGTGTTTTTTACAGCGGCGCGGTATGGGTTCCGGGTGATGCAGGCCTGGTAGGTTTACGTGAGAAAATCCTGAGTGCATGGAGGGTTAACTGATGCCTGCTGCTATTCCGGTTATAGCCGCTGTTGCTGGCGGCATCGCTGTTGCGAACCAGGCCTATGCCATTGCAATGGTTATTACCATCGCTGCTCAGCTCGCTTCTCAGGCGCTTACAAAGAAGCCTTCTATGAGTGGGTACCGCGACACTCAGGAGCGGAAGCAGGTCCTTCGCGCTGCCGCCAGTGCCAAAACGGTTATCTACGGGAAAACCCTTTCAGCCGGGACCCTCTTCTTCTCAGAAGAGCAGGCAGGCGACCAGACTGATGGTGAGCTTCTTCACCTTGCCATTACTTTAGCCGGTCATCCAATCACTGCTGTTGGTGCGGTCTATCTTGGTGATGATGAGATTTCAACATACGGAAGCGCTGCTTCTTATGAGGTCCATATTGATCGCCAGACGGCAGACCCCTATCTGCTGGCTAATGCACCTTCATGGAAGGCTGATATGGTCGGCAAGGGACTTAGCTGGCTCAGGGTCACACTGAAATTTGATGCAGAAAAATTCCCGTCAGGAATCCCAAACATTACGGCAGAGAAGCTTGGTCGCAAAGTTTACGACCCTCGCACAGGCCAGGCTCTCTACAGCAACAACGCGGCCTTGTGCATTCTCGACTTCTACCGAAACTACCTGAAGGTGCCGGATTCTGACATCAACTGGGACCAGTTCAAAGAAGCCGCCAACATCTCAGATGAAAGGGTGACCAGCACCGGCAATCTGACCGAGCTTCGTTACACCATAAATGGTGAGTTCGACCTGAGCGAGAATAAGGCAAGCATCCTTGAATCAATGCTTTCTGCGTGTTCTGGAGAGGCTACTTATATCGCTGGCAAGCACGGCATTCTGGTAGGTGCCTATTACGGGCCAGCGGTACAGGAGATAACGGAAAGCCAGCTCGCCGGTGACATTGAAATCATGCCCGAAGTATCTCAGTCTGAGCGGGTTAACACGATAAAAGGGACATTTACAGACCCTGAACAGCGGTTTGCAGAAGTGGACTTCCCAACCGTGTCAGTATCTGAATGGGTAGCTGAGGATGGCGTTGAGATCTCTCAGGATCTGAAACTTCGCTTTGTGACGTCTGAATTCCAGGCTCAGCGATTGGCTGATATTAAGCTGAAGCGCACCCGTATATCCAGAACCATGAATGTTACATTGAACCTGAGCGGTTACCGATATCGCCCGGGCATGTATGTAAAAATCAATTTACCTTCTCTGGGGATTGTCGGCGTCGAGATGCGGGTTACAGACTGGAAATTTGGCGTCCAGAATGGTGTACAACTCACACTCAAGCAGGAGACTGCTGAAGTGTGGGGAGATGCAATCGGTCAGCCTATAGACCGGCCTCCGTTCACACAACTACCAACCGGAGGTGTAGCGCAGCCGCAAAATCTGAAATATACGGTAGAAGAAATCGGACAGGTAGTTCAGGGCGTACTGTCATGGCAGAACGTAGGTCAGTATGTATATAACCAGGTACTTATCAGGAAAGATGGACAGTTGGTTCTATCGGTGCAGGTCCCAGGCTCATTTACCCGCCTCACCGGCCTGCTGCGAGACACTTACACAGCGCACGTCATAGCCGTTAACCAGATGGGTGCCCAGTCTCCAGAGGGGTATCTTGAGTTCAGCATCGAAGCGCCACCGCCGCCGTCTGTGATTGAACAAAAACAGGGTTACTTTGCTGTAACTCTGATTCCTCGCATCAATGAGATAACAAATGTCTCAACGCAGTTTGACTTCTGGACATCAGGACTTACTCAGCTGCCGAATGCAAACCAGTCTACTGTGGAAGGCAATGCGAGTCGCGCCGGCATCGGCAGCAACTGGACAGCCCACGAGCTAAAGATTGGTCCGACGTATTACTGGTATGTAAGGACCATAAACGCCTTTGGTACATCTGCATTCGTTGAGGTGCCCGTTGTTTGCAATACGGATACTGGTGAGCTGATTGACTACATCGACACGCAGATCCGCAAGTCAGAAGCATTTGACCGACTAAGTTCTTCAATTGATACGAATGTCGATGCAATCCTGCAGAACGCCCTCAACCTTGATGCGTCTGTGGATCATCAGTTCGAAGCATATGGACGCAACCGCGCAGACATTATTTCGGTACGGCAGACCGTTGCTAATAACGACAGCGCTTACGCTCAGAAATTTGAGCAAATCCAGGCTCAGTCAGACCAGAACACAGCATCTGTGCAGCAGGTATCAAGTGCATATGCAGACCTAAACGGTAAGCTTTCAGCCCAATGGGGTGTGAAGGTTCAGGTTGACAGGAACGGCACCAAATATGTCGCAGGCATGCAGCTAGGTGTGGAGGGTAATGGAGGCTCGACTCAATCATTTGCACTCTTCAGCGCAGACACTTTCGCAATATATAACACAAGCACCCTTGGCTATCAGCTGGCGTTTACTGCTGTAAATGGTCAGGTATTCATCAATGATGCCCTTATCAACTATGCCTCCATTACCCTCGCCAAAGTCGGCTCATGGTACTCAGCAAACTATGTCGCGGGTCGTTCGGGAACAATCATGAGAAATGATGGCTCTTTCGAATTGTACGGCGGATCCGGTCGGTCTGGCGGCAGCGTGTTCAACGAAACGGGAATGGCTGTTTACGATGCCAATGGGGTGGAGAGGTTTAAGGCGGGGAAACTTAACTGATGGCTGATATTTATGGTGTCCGTATAACGCCAGACGATGGAGGAAAACCCATCATACTGGATGCGTCGATGCGTTACGCATCTTATCTTGGCAATGCATCTATGATGGCAAATGCGGGCTCTGTTGGCGGATTTAAAGCCCAGCCAGCAAACAGCAAGGCACTCATAGTTCCACGCAATCTGGTGAAAGTATACCTCGGAACCAACCCGGCCGGGCCGCCGATGGCATACATCAGCAGCATTTCATTCAACGGAAGCTCGCTTATTTATAATGCTAAATATAGGAGTCCGGATGGCAATAACCCGCCTGCTGTAGAGGCTGGTTTTGCAGACGTGTTTTCAGTCTCATATGCCGCCAACCCTGCAGTTGAATACGGAGTGAGAATTACGAATGGTTCAAACTTCATGGAGGTTGGTGACGTATCGTATCTTGGTTTTGTAACCTACAGGGCAGTTATCAATATAAACGGCTCCTGGAGCATCCCATCAGATGTGGTGAACCTCGGAAATTATATTGTCTTTGCCCGGTGGTCCAATACGGATAACCCCCTTTATCTCGACAGGGGAACAAACTCAATAAAGACGTATACAGCATTTGGCAGCACAGAAGGATCAAAGGAGGGGGGGGTAGTAAATGGCGTTCAGGTAGTCGTTGTATCCTGCGGATTTTCTCCATCGCTGCCTGTTTCGGGGTACGGAATGGTTATTCGCAACGCATCGAATCAGGTTACTTATTCCAGCAAATATCCACCCGTTATGTGGACCGATGCATATTACGATATCGGAGGGTATGAGAACTTTGACGGCTCTACCGGCGAGGTTCAGTCATGGGTTAATCCGACTGGCTCGGTGTCACAACCGATGGTTCCCTTATGCAGCCTCGGAACACAGAGGGGCGATTACAGCCGGAACAACAATAATTACACCTTCCGGATATGCCTTGAATCGGGGCTGAAAATGAACGGTAACGCCATTACTACTGCAAGAGCTAAATCTACAGGCCGGGAGATAGCGGTATACCAATATCCAAAAGCCATTCAGGCGTCCTGCCAGCTTCCTTGTATCGACGCCAGTTATTACTTCTGAACAAACTAACAATCCAATGAACCCGGCCACCGTGCCGGGTTTTTTAATGTCCGGAGAAAGCTATGCCAGCAGGCACTATTGCATTAACCAATAACTCAGCCGCGGTAACCGGCACAGGCACCAACTTTACCAGCGAGCTGAAAGCTAATGATTTCGTTGTAGTGGTGGTAGGGGGCGTGACTTACACGCTTGGCGTTAAGTCTGTTGAATCAGCGACTGCGCTCACCTTGGTTACTGCTTACGGTGGCGCAACCACTTCCGGGCTGTCATGGACGCCCGTGCCCAACGCAACTCTGGTTGGTATTACTGCGCAGGTTGCTGCTGATGTAGCGAAAGCGATTCGTGGGCTCAATCTCGACAAGGCTAACTGGCAGGGGATATTCACCGGCACAGGTAATGTTACTGTTAACCTCCCGGATGGAACCTCATGGACGGGTCCTGCGTGGAATGGAATTGCACAGACTATTTCAGGCAAGCTCGACAAATCTGGCGGTGAAATAACTGGCAACCTGACAGTCGATAAAGACCTTACTGTAACGGGAAAGGGGACTATTGGAGGGCCGCTGGCGCAGTCTGGCGGGGCAACATTTTACAATGGAGACCTTCTTGTAGATTCCGGAGAGGTGGTTGCCAAAAAATTCACCGATGCGGGAGGAGGTTATTATAACGCCGCTTTTGTTAAGTCCGTGCTTAGTGGGCGTGGCGCTAATGGAGATTCACGCGGGGCTTATGCTGCACTCCTATGCCAAGAGCAGGTCAACACTAAGTTTTCTGGATATATTGCTTTAAACGGTTTTGGCAACAATATACTTTTTGAGTTCAGAAACAACGGAAACGCTTACGCACCTCAGCAGTGGGTTTCATCATCCGATAAACGGATAAAAACCAATATTAAAAAAATAGAAGACCCTCTGGTGAAAATGCGCCTTATCAAAGGTGTTACATGGGACAGGCTTGACCGTTTCGCACCGGGTATTGGTTTTATTGCGCAGGATGTTCAGGCCGCTTTCCCCTCAGCCGTTTCTGTCTACGGCGACATGACAATGTCAGATGGAACTGTCGTTAAAGACGTTCTGGCACCGGATACTACCGGTGTGGCCGCAGCGCTTCACCACGAAGCTATTCTGGCTTTGATGGATAAGATTGAAAAGCAGGACGCGGTTATTGCAGAGCTGCAGGGCAGAATGAAAGCGATAGACGGCCTGGATGCATAAAAAAGCCCCGGCGACGGGGCAGAGTGTACCGCGCCAGTCTCAGCGGGCTGCGGGATGGGTCTGGTAAGCGTAGGTCAGCAGTTGAACGGGAGCCAAGCGATGGGCACAAAAAAGCCCGCTAAGTGGCGGGCCATTTATGCAAGGGAACGAAAAACCCGGCGCAATTGCCGGGTTTTGTTAATTAGGCTGCTTGCTTATGCTTCTGCTTAGCTGGACGCTTTGTTCTTTTCACTTCCTTAGAGTGAACCTCCTGAAGGATCCGCTTTTTCTCGCAGTCAGCGAACCTAGTCAGAACTTGCCTAATCAGTGGTTGATATCCTAAACCATTAAGGTCGGCTATCATTTTTAGATCTTCAATCAGAGATTTGTTCAAGCGGATTGAGATCGGATGCAGTTCAAGCGCCTCGTTGATCTCCTCTTCAAGGAGTTCACTAGACACTTTCACGTGAGCCTCGCTGCAACCAAGCTCACGGTTTTCCCATGCTTCATCTGTAGAAGCAATGAGATTAGCGTTTTCGGCTTGTTTTTCAACGGTTTTGCTCATAATTAACCTTCTTTTCCATATTTGTCATAGATGCGAATTTCATCGCTGTTGGGACTATATGCACTTCTGATAAAGACACCTTTTCCGGGCCGGAAGATGAAGATAACTTTCAGCTTCACACCATAGTCTGTTTCAGAAATGAACCACTTAGTCGGAGGGTCCGTCCTATGCTCTTCTCTATCATCTTCTAGGAACGCACCAGAACGGTTAGAGAAGCACTGCATGATGTCTTCTTCATTAACTGGCGGTTGCTTTTTCGACAGTTTTTGCCGAATTGCAGGAGAAATAATGAGATTCATTCTCTTTTGTAGACCCTCCGTGCTGCCCGTGTATATACAAAATATGATTTTGCGGTGATTTTATCAAGGTCCAGAAGGTAATAATTTCCTTCTGTTTAGCTTATCGGTAGCTTTTGAGATTAGCTTTAGACCAAATGAACATCTTTTTTTGTATATACAGAGTGTAGCATAATTTTACTGCGAACTTTCCTGTTCTGCGAAGTTAGCAGCTTAAGGTTAACGTTGACCGGATCCACTAGTGACAACTAAAAACCCTTTCGCCTCAACCCCTTTACAAATTTGCCCCCGCTCCGCCTTGATCAAATCTACCGATCGATATTACTGTTTATACATACAGTATTTATCACGGGAAGATTTACCATGGCGAGAGAGAGTGACATACACGCGGCGTTCACTGGAGCGATAACGAAAGACGGCCGGGGGCGTCAGATTGTCACCACTGCGGCATTCCAGAAGCGTCTGGATGACGTGAATCACGTGTGGACGCTGGCAGAGTGCAATCGGTGGATACGCTACTACCAGAACTTCTTCTTCGAGCTGGTCACAGAGGAAAGCGAGAATAAGACCTGGGCTCTCCGCAACATGGGCTACGTGAGGTAACTATGGGATTTCCATCACCAGCGTCCGATTACATCGAGCGACGCATCGACCTGAACGATGTACTGATGCCTCACCGCAACAACATGATCCTGATTGAGACGCCGGACGGGTTCGTGCTGGCAGATAAGTCACTCAAGCCAGTGCTGGGCGACAAGATTGCATTCCAGATAGGCGAGTTCCCGCAGGTGGGCAAATTGTTCACTACAGGCATTATCTCCTCAGACGGAGAGACTATCGACGGAGAGGGCATGGAAGGGATTATCGTGCTGGGTAAAGTGACGGCGGAGGTGGTGTCCGTTTATGAACCGCTCCGGCCGACCATCTAACAGTTAAGCCTCTTTGCCATCCAGCCAGTCTGCCCAGTACTGCATCATCTCTATGCGATTGTTGAGGTACTGGGCGTGGTTATAGATTCCGCGCGTTCCCTGTGAGTTCACGTGCGCCAGCTGCGCCTCAATTGCATCGCTGTTCCAGTGCATCTCATTCATGACGGTACTGAACTGGTGCCGGAAGCCGTGGCCGCTGGTCTGCCCCTCATATCCGATTCGCCGTATCACTCCCAGCACGGTGTTTTCACTGATTGGTTTCTTCTGGTCCGTGCGACCGGGGAAGCACAAGGCATACTGGCCGGTGACTTTCTTCAGGAAGGTGAGAAGCTCAACCACCTGGCTGGACATTGGCACGATGTGAATGCGGCGCCCCTTCATTACTTCGGCATCAATCGTGATGAGCCTGGTCTCAAAGTCGACGTCCGCCCATGCCATCGATCGCAGCTCTTTGGTGCGCAGGGCGGTGTAATGAAGAACCTGTGCCGCAATCTTTGCAATCACGCTGCCACCATACCCCTCAAGCGCTTTGTGGAACTCACGGATGCGGTTAATGGGCAGGAAAGGGTAGTTCTCTTTTCTGTACCCTCGCAGAGCATCAACAAGGTCCGGGGCAGGATTATATTTTGCCCGCCCGGTTACGATTGCATACCGGAAAACCTCGCCACATCTCCTCCTTGCCTTATCCGCTCTCTCCATGGCTCCGCGCTCTTCGAACAGGCGGATAACCTTCAGCAACACCATCGGCTCAACTTCTTCCATCTTCATATGACCAATGATCGGCAGGATGTCGTCAGTGAACATCCTGTGCAGCTCGTCAGCGTAGCCAGGTGACCAGACCTTAGACTTGTGGGCATACCACTCTTTGAAGATGTCGCCGAAGGTATCAGCATCCGCTTCCTTCTCTTTCTTCTTCAGTGACTGCTTTTGCTCTGCAGGGTCGACGCCGGCCAGGAGTTTCATCTTTGCTTCAGATTGCCGGGCGCGCGCTTCAGTGAGGGATATCTCCGGATAGGGACCGATGACGAGCGTCTTCTCTTTCCCGTCAAACCGGTACCGCAGACGCCATACCTTTTTCCCGGTCGGTGGAATGAACAGGAACAGGCCTGCAGAATCCGCCAGGCGATATGACTTTTCTTTAGGGCGTGCAGCATCAATCTGCTTGACGGTCAGCATGTGGGCATAATTCCGGGCATAGTTTTTGGTGTGCCCACAATATGCCCGCAAAAAGTCGGCGTAGTCAATTCATGTCGGTTCGCGTCGGTTGTGTATGATTTGCTGTGGAGTGCGATTCTGTAGGGGTTTTGTTCGTGTCGGTGCGGGCGGGTTCGTGGTGATGTGGTGTCCCCTGCAGGAATCGAACCTGCAACTAGCCCTTAGGAGGGGCTCGTTATATCCATTTAACTAAGAGGACAGCGGCGCGCAGTATAGCGCAAACAGGCAGTGAGATTCACTACATCGCCGTCCGTTTGCTCATTCCGCCAGCAATCCCGGTTTTCTGCGCGCGCTAACGTTACGTGCAGAAAGCGGAAACAGCTGTACTGAAGTCCGGGATGTCATCCAGACTGAAGCGGCACCCCGACTCTAAAAGCTTCACTCCCTCTTTACAGCAGCCACTTCCAGTAAACGTTTTTCAGACGCCCGCCTGGCAAATCGCCTTCAGCAAACAGACCAGAAAGGCAGACAGAGCGGTTCAATCTGCTCTGCCTGCCCTGGATTTACTCAGCCTTTTCCTGCTCTTCACGCTGGCGACGTTTCTCCTGCTTCTTCTTCTCAGCCTTCGCTTTAGCCACGGCCGCTTCACTCATGTCGTTGCGGATCTGCGCGTGGCTGATCAGGGCAAAAATCAGCGTGCCGCCGGTAATGTTGCCGAGCAGTGTCGGCAGGGCAAACGGCCAGAAGAATTCATGCCAGCTGATGCTGCCATTAAAGACCAGATAGAGCACTTCCACCGATCCCACCACGATATGCGCCAGATCACCCAGCGCAACCAGCCAGGTCATCATCACAATCACCAGCAGCTTGGCGCCGCCCGCCGAGGGGAACATCCAGACCATGGTGGCGATAATCCAGCCGGAGATCACTGCATTGGCAAACATCTCGCCGGGCGTATTTTCCATCACCTTCATACTGATGTTGGTAAACGCCTGACGGGTAGCCTCGTCAAATATCGGCATCTCATTAAACGCCAGCGCACCCAGCGCCGTCCCTATCAGATTACCCAGCAAAACGATGCCCCATAAACGTAATAGCAGAGCGCCATTACTCCAGGTCGGTTTGTGCATCACCGGCAGGACTGCCGTGACGGTATTTTCGGTAAACAGCTGCTGACGCGCCATGATGACGATAACAAAAC
>Ga0308167_1000894_pt1 | contig 42418 bp, 34 predicted proteins | sample PhyCR1_2_FD_202138 | JGI IMG/M metagenome (GOLD analysis project Ga0308167, IMG submission 202138) | Phyllosphere microbial communities from UC Gill Tract Community Farm, Albany, California, United States - DLSLRC.R1 | ecosystem: Host-associated > Plants > Phyllosphere > Unclassified | place... | reverse complement strand
GCTTGATGTTCGCCTGCGTCAGGCCCTCGTCGGGGTCGGTGGCGCGGATGTGGATCGGCTTCGTCATGAAGCGGCGGGCCAGCGCCACGATCGGGCCGGGCATCGTCGCCGAGAACAACATGGTGTGACGCGTCGCCGGCACCTGCTGGAAGATCTTCTCGATGTCGCTGAGGAACCCGAGGTCGAGCATCTTGTCGGCCTCGTCGAGCACCACTTCTTGCACGCCCTTCAGGTCGAGGAGGCGCTGGCCGGCCAGGTCGAGGAGGCGCCCGGGGGTGCCCACCACGATCTGGGCGCCGGCCTTGAGCTGCTCGACCTGGCCCTCGTAGGCCTTGCCGCCGTAGATGCTGACGACCTTCGTGTCGCGGTTCGACGTCGCCACCTCGAGGTCCTCGGCGACCTGGACGCAGAGCTCGCGGGTCGGGACGACGACGAGCACCTTGACCCCGGGCTCGGGCGAGAGGCCGATGCGCTGGACGATGGGGAGGCCGAAGCCGAGGGTCTTGCCGGTGCCCGTCTTGGCCTGGCCGATGATGTCCTGGCCGGAGAGCGCGAGCGGGATTGTCTGGGTCTGGATGGGGAACGGTTCGAGGATCCCCTTCGCAGCCAGTGCGTCGACCATGTCCTGGTCGATCTGAAGATCGGTGAAAGTCACGTAGTTGCCCTGTCTCATGTGTAGGCGGATCGCGGACAGTTTAGCCCGTCGTGCGGCCGCGCCCCCCGGACCCCGTAAGCTTGCGGCGTGGTGTCATGGAAGGGCCGGAGGTCTCAGCGCGGCGTCCCGTCCATCCAGTGGCCGCGGCCCGCCTCCAAGGCCGTGCCCGTGAACCGGGTCGAGCTCGGCGACTTCACCCCCGACCTCGACGTCTACCTCGGTCAGGCCGCCTACCTCGAGCTGTCGCTCTTCGAGGGCCTCGGCCGTGCTGCCGAGTCCGCGCCGCACGTGCGCGCGCAGCGGATGACCGCGCGTGTGGCCGGCAGCACCCTGGACCGGCACCGGGGCCTGCTCGCCGAGATCGAGCGCACCGGAGGCGACCCGACGGTCTCGATGGAGCCCCACCGACACGCCGTGGACGAGTTCCGTCGACGCACCGAGGGCGCCGACTGGCACGAGGCGATCCTCGCCTCCTACGTCGCCGCCGGCCTGCTCAACGACGTCTTCGTCCGACTGGCCGCGGGCCTGACCGCCGACCACCGCGAGCGCATCGTGCGGGTGCTGGAGGCGGGCGACGACGAGGCCGCCATCGTGGCGGAGCTCTCGGCGGCCATCGAGGACGACCCGCAGCTCGCCTCGCGCCTCGCCCTCTGGGGCCGTCGGCTCGTCGGCGACACGTTGCTCGTGGCCCGTGCAGCGATCTCCGCCTCGCACGAGTCGGCCGACGACGAGCGGCTCGAGCCGGTCTTCACCGAGCTCGTGGCAGCGCACACACGTCGGATGGACGCTCTGGGCCTGACGGCCTGACGGCACCGCGGTGCCGGACGGTTCGCGTCGTCAGCCCCGCAGGAGGCGGGCGAGCAGGTCGCCGTCGCGGCGCCTGCGCACCGTCGCCGTGACGCGGCAGACCGCGATCGCCACGACGCCGGACAGCACCAGGGCCACCACCCAGATCCAGCCCCCGTCTGCCTTGAGGCCGGCCAGGAGGAGGACCTGCCAGGCGACGGCCGCGACGGACGCCGCGGCCGCGGGAGCCAGGAGCACCCCGCGGGTGTCGTGGGCAGGCAGCGCGAAGTGCGCGACGAAGCCGAGCAGCGCGCCGCCGAGCACGACGAACAGGAGTTCCATGTCAGCTGACGAAGCCGACGCGGCGGTTCTCGTCGGAGCCGACCTCGACGTAGGCGAGGGAGGCGGTGGGGACGAGGTAGGTCTTGCCCTTCGAGTCGGCGAGGGTGACGTACGTCTTGCTGCCGTCGAGGGCGTCGGCGACGATCGCCTCGACCTCGGCCGCGGTCTGCGACGTCTCGAAGCTGATCTCACGGGGGCTGTTGGTGATGCCGATGCGAATGTCCACGTCGTCACGATATCCGACCGGGCCGGGCGCGGCCTGACGCGTTCACCGAGAGCGCAAGTGCGAGGGCACGGGCCGCCGGGGCCGACAGCCGGTGTCGGCGGCAGCCGCTAGCGTCGAGAGCATGGTGACGACCTCCTTCCGCCCGGTCTCGGGCACCGACCTGCGGTCGGCGGTCGAGCTGGACGCGTCCCAGCGGGCGGTGCTCGACCTGCCCGACGGCGTCTCCGCCGCGGTGATCGGGGCCCCGGGCACCGGCAAGACGACCGCCCTCGTCGAGTTCGTCGCCGACCGGCTCGAGACCCGTGGCTGGGCGCCCGGCTCCGTGACGGCGCTGACGCCGTCCCGCACGACGGCCACGCGCCTCCGTGACGTCCTGGCCGCCCGGCTCGACGTGCCCACCCCCGGCCCGCTCGCGCGCACCGTCTCGTCCCTCGCCTTCGACGTGGTCGGCCACGCCGCCCGTCTCGCCGGCGCCGAGCCGCCTGCGCTCCTGACCGGCGGAGACCACGACTCGGTCGTCCGATCGATGCTCGAGGGCCACGAGGCCGACGGCACCGGCCCTCGGTGGCCCGACGTGCTCGGCCCCCGCGTCCGAGTGCTGCGGGGGTTCCGAACCGAGCTGCGCGAGGTGATGATGCGCGCGACCGAGCAGGGGCTGTCGCCCGACGACCTGCGTCGGCTCTCCACGGCGCGTGACCGGCCCGAGTGGGCCGCCGTCGCCGACTTCGTCGACGAGTACCACGGCGTCGTCGACGCCATGCCGGGTCGCCGACTCGACTCGGCCGAGCTCGTCGACTGGGCCGTGGCGGCGCTCGACCGCGGCGAGACCGCACCGGTCGTCGACGGCCTCCGCGCCGTGCTCGTCGACGACGCCCAGGAGGCCACCGAGTCCACCGTCGCCCTGCTCCGCGCCCTGGCACGCCGCGGGGTCGCCGTCATCGCGATCGGCGATCCCGACCTGGCCACGAGCGCGTTCCGCGGCGGCAGCCCCGACGTGCTCGGCCGGCTCGGGCAGCGGCTCGGCCTGCCCGACGCGCGGACGCTGTGGCTGTCGACCGCGCACCGGCACGACCCGCCGCTCCGCGAGCTCGTGCAGCGGGTCACCGCGCGCATCGGCACGGCCGGCGCCGGGCGTCAGCACGCCGCCGAGCCCGGACAGCCCGCGGCGGGGACGCCGGGCACTCCGGGCACTCCGGGCGCTCGTCCGGAGGGGCAGCCGGGCCGTGACGTCCCTCCCGTGCTCTCCGTCCAGGCCGACAGCCCTGCCCACGAGCTCTCGACGGTGGCGCGGGTGCTGCGCGAGCACCACCTCGTCTCGGGCGTCCCGTGGTCGAGCATGATGGTCGTCGTGCGCAGCGGCGGCCAGGTGCCCGGCGTCGCCCGCGGCCTCCAGCTGGCCGACGTCCCCACACGCACCTCGGCAGCGGGCCGTGCGGTCCGCGACGAGCACGGGGCACGCCATCTCCTGCTGGCTGCCTCCGTGGCCGTCGGACGGGACGAGCTCACGGCCGACCTCGCCTCCGAGCTCCTGCTCGGCCCGCTCGCGGGCTTCGACGCGTTGTCCCTGCGCCGCCTCCGGCTCGCCCTGCGGGCGGACGAGCTCGCGGGGGGAGGCGCGCGCTCCGCCGACGCCCTGCTCGTCGAGGCGCTCGCCGGGCCGGGACGCTTCGCGACGATCGACTCGCGACCGGCTGCCCGGGCGGGCCGCTTCGCGGCCAGTCTCGACGGCGCACGTCGCGAGGCCGCGGCAGGCGCCAGCATCGAGGAAGTCCTCTGGGGGCTCTGGGACAGGAGCGGCCTCGCGCGCGAGTGGAGCGCCCGCGCCGCGGGCCGGGGCATCGTGGCGGCCGAGGCCGACCGGCACCTCGACGGGGTGGTCGCGCTGTTCACGGCCGCGAAGCGGTTCGTCGAGCGCACCCCTGAGGCCCCCGCCGTCGGGTTCCTCGACGCCCTGCTCGGCGCCGAGGTCCCCGAGGACACCCTCTCGCCGCAGGCGTCGGCCGAGTCGGTGCTCGTCTGCACCCCGTCCGCCGCGGTGGGCCTCGAGGTGGACGTCGTCGTCGCAGCCCGCCTGCAGGACGGCGTGTGGCCGAACCTCCGGGTGCGCGGCGCCTTGCTCGGCCCCGACGACCTGGTCGACGCGGCACAGGCGGGCGAGGGCCTCGACCAGGGGCCGACCCCGGTCGACGCCCGTGCCGCCGTGCTCAGCGACGAGCTGCGCATGTTCGCGCTCGCGGTCTCGCGAGCGCGTCGACAGGTCGTCCTCTCCTGCACCTCCGACGACGACGAGGGGCCGTCGGTCTTCTTCCGGCTGCTGCCGACCGACGCGCCGTCGCCGTCCGGGGGCCACCCGCTCTCGCTCCGCGGCCTCGTGGGGCACCTGCGGCACGTCGTGGTCGAGTCGACCCACCAGGGCCGCGTGGAGTCGGCGACGGCGGGCCTCGCCCGCCTCGCCGCGGCGGGCGTCGCCGGGGCGCACCCGGGCGAGTGGTACGGCCTCGCCGAGCCGAGCACGTCCGTGCCCCTGGTCGACCTCTTCGAGCCCGAGGCCCACGTCGCGGTCTCGCCCTCCCAGCTCGGCTCGTTCGAGGAGTGCCCGCTGCACTGGTTCGTCGACCGGTTCGGCGGATCGGCGCCGAACGCCTCGATGGGGATCGGCACGGTCCTCCACTCCGTCATGGAGCACGCGCTCGACACCGACGTCGAGGCCCTGTGGGAGGCGGTCGAGGAGCGCTGGGACGAGCTCGACTTCGAGTCGCCCTGGATCGCCGAGGCCGAGAAGCGCCGAGCCCGACAGATGACCGAGAGCCTCGCCTCCTACCTGCGCGACTTCGCACAGTCGGGCGGCGAGCTGATCGGCGCCGAGTCGACGTTCACCCTCGACACCGGTCCGGCGCGCCTCCGTGGCTCGATCGACCGTGTCGAGCGCACCCGCGACGGCGCGGCGGTCATCGTCGACCTCAAGACCGGGCGGGCCGCGCCGACGTCGTCGGCGGCCATCGCGGCCCACCCGCAGCTCGGCAGCTACCAGCTCGCCCTCGCGGACGGCGCGATCGAGAGCGTGCCGCCGGGGACGCCGCCGGGGGGAGCGAAGCTCGTGGTCGTGTCGTCCGGCGTGCGGGGCAAGCTCTACCGGGAGCCCGCCCAGGCCGCCTTCGACGCCGAGATGCTCGAGGAGTTCCGAGGCCGCGTCGAGACCGCGGCCGAGGGCATGGCGGGGCAGGTCTTCCTGGCCCGCCTCGACGACCACTGCGAGGGCAGGACGGGCGGCTCCTGCCGCATCCACGTCGTCGGGGAGGTCAGCTCGTGAGCCTCTCGGCGGTCGACGTGGCCGTGCGCCTCGGCCTCCCCGAGCCGACGACCGAGCAGCAGGCCGTCATCGAGGCGCCGCTCGTGCCCGCCCTCGTGGTCGCGGGCGCCGGCAGCGGCAAGACCGAGACCATGGCCAACAGGGTCGTCTGGCTGCTCGCCAACGGCCACGTCGAGGTGTCGCAGGTGCTCGGCCTGACCTTCACGCGCAAGGCGGCCGGCGAGCTGGGCGAGCGCATCGAGAAGCGCATCCGCCAGCTCGGCGAGACGGGGCTGCTGGGCGACGACCCCGACCCGTTCGACGTCCCCACCGTGTCGACGTACAACGCCTTCGCCAACGGGGTGTTCCGCGACGACGCCCTCCGCGTGGGTCGCGAGCCCGAGTCGCAGGTGCTCGGCGAGGCCTCGGCCTGGCAGCTGGCGCGGTCGCTGGTCGTCGCGAGCCGCGACGAGCGCCTCGCCGGGCTCGGACGCAGCGTCGACTCCTTGACGGAGGCGGTGCTCCGGCTGAGCCACGCCCTCAGCGAGAACGTGGCCGACGGCGACGACGTGCTCCGTCTCAGCGACCGGTTCCTCGACCTCGCGGGCCTGCCCTCGACCAAGGGGTCGGCCTACAAGTCGGTCACCGACGCGGTCGCCGCGGTGTCGGCGCTGCCGCCGCTCGTGGCGCTCGCCGAGCAGTTCGCCGACGAGAAGGCGCGTCGCGGCCTCGTCGAGTACTCCGACCAGGTGGCGCTCGCCCTCGACGTCTGCGACACGGCCCCCGAGGTCGTCGACGCGATGCGCGCGCGCTTCCGCGTCGTGCTCCTCGACGAGTACCAGGACACGAGCGTCGTGCAGACGCGCCTGCTGTCGCGCCTCTTCGCCACCACGGGCGTGATGGCGGTCGGCGACCCGCACCAGTCCATCTACGGCTTCCGGGGCGCCTCCGCGGCGAACCTCGGTCGGTTCCCCGTCGACTTCGGGGCCGAGCCCGACGCCGTCTACAGCCTCTCGACGAGCTGGCGCAACTCCCGCGGCGTGCTCGACGCCGCCAACGCCGTGGTGGCCGAGCTGGCGGCGGCGTCCGAGGTCCCGGTGGGCGAGCTGCGAGCCCGGCCCACGGCTCCCGACGGCCGGGTCGAGACGCTCTTCGAGCAGACCCTGCCGGCCGAGGCGGACCAGGTCGCGGCCTGGTTCGCCCGCGAGCTCGCCGACCCGCCCGTCGTCGACGGCGTCCCGTCGCCGCGCACGGCGGCGCTGCTGTTCCGGTCCAAGAAGACGATGCCCGCCTTCGTCGAGGCGCTCGCCGAGCGCGGGGTGCCCTACCGGGTGCTCGGCGTCGGCGGGCTGCTCCAGCGCCCCGAGGTCGTCGACCTGGTGTCCTGCCTCCGGGTGCTCCACGATCCCTCGGCCGGGTCCGAGCTCATCCGGCTCATGACGGGTGCGCGCTGGCGCGTCGGCCTGCACGACGTCGCCGCGCTCCGGTCCGTCGCCTCCTGGCTGTTCGCCCACGACCACGCGCAGCAGGTGCTGGGCGACGAGGTCGCCGCGGGCTTCCGCGCGTCCGTCGCCGTGGGCGAGCACGGCTCCCTGGTCGACGCGCTCGACTTCGTGGCCACGGCGCCCGACGGGCACGGACAACTGCGCGGGCTGAGCGACGAGGGCCTCGCCCGGATGCGGCGGCTGGGCTCGCAGCTGGCGTTCCTGCGCGGGCGCACGGGCCTCGACCTGGTCGACCTCGTGACGCTCGTGCAGCAGGAGATGCTGCTCGACGTCGAGGTCGCGGCCGCCACCGGCCAGGGCCACGGCGGCGCCTGGCTGCAGGCCTTCGAGGACGAGCTGACGGGCTACGTCGCGGCGGACGAGAACGCCGCCCTCGGCGGCTTCCTCTCCTGGTTGGCCGCGGCCGAGCGGCGTGACGACATGGGGCCGAGATCGGACGACGGCGAGCCCGGCACCGTCCAGCTGCTCACGGTGCACGGCTCCAAGGGCCTCGAGTGGGACCTCGTCGCGGTGCCCCGCCTCGTCGAGGGCGAGCTGCCCGGCACGTCGCGCGAGGGCGTCGGCTGGCTCGGCTTCGGCGAGCTGCCCTACGAGTTCCGCGGCGACGCCGCCGAGCTGCCGGACCTCGCCTGGCGCTCCGTCGACGACCAGAAGGAGTTCGACCAGCGACTCGCGGCCTTCAAGGACGACCTCCGGCGTCGGCACCTCTCCGAGGAGAGGCGCCTCGCGTACGTCGCGTTCACCCGGGCGAAGGAGGCCCTGCTGCTCAGCGGGTCGTTCTGGTCGTCGACCGTGAAGCCGCGGCAGCCGAGCAGGTACCTGGCCGAGCTCGTGGAGGCGGGCCTCGTCCGGGCCGAGGCGGTGCCGGCCGAGCCCGACGACGAGTCCGATCCTCTCGCCCAGTCGTCGCGCGAGCTGGTCTGGCCCGTCGACCCGCTGGGCCCGAGGCGTGCACGGGTCGAGCGCGCCGCGGTGCGGGTCGGGCGCACCCTCCGAGCCCGCGAGTCGGCGGAGTCCGGCGCCGGCGAGGTGGTCGACGCCGCGGCCCGGCGACGGGAGGACGTGGGGCCCTGGGCCGACGACATCGACCTCCTCCTGCTCGAGCGTGAGGCCGTCCGTCGGCGGGCCGGCAGCATCGACCTGCCCCAGCGCATCCCGGCGTCCCGCTTCAAGGACTACGTCAGCGACCCCTCCGGCGTCGCCTCGTCCCTCCGGCGTCCGCTGCCGGAGCGCCCCTACCGGGCGACGCGCCTCGGCACCCTGTTCCACGAGTGGGTCGAGCAGCGCTACCGGCCGACCGGCCGTGCCGAGCTGCTCGACGCGTGGGGCCTCGAGCTCGACCTCGACGACGACGAGGAGCGAGGCGGGAACGGACTCGTCGATCCCGACGACGCACGCCGTCTCGTCGAGCTCCAGGCCACCTTCGAGCAGTCTCCCTGGGCCCGGCTCGAGCCGGTCGAGGTCGAGCTCGAGGTGCACCTGCCGCTCGGCCGTCGGACCGTCATCTGCAAGATCGACGCCGTCTTCGAGCGGGAGGGGCGCCTCCAGGTGGTCGACTGGAAGACCGGTCGAGCCCCGACGGACGATGCGGACCTCGAGCTGCGCCAATTGCAGCTCGCCCTCTACCGAGAGGCGTACTCGGCGTTCCGCGGCGTGCCGGCGGACGACATCGACGCGGCCTTCTACTTCGTGGCGGACGACGTCGTGGTCGAGCCCCGGCACATCGCGGACAGAGACGAACTGACGGCCCTCTGGGACGCGGTGGAGGCAGGGGGCCAGACCGAGTAGCCCACCGCCCAGGCGCAGGCGCGACGGGCAGTCCGGTCGAGCCTGGGGTCAGCCCGGCCGGGACTCAGCCGGTCCGGTCGTCAGCCCGGCCGGGACTCAGCCGTGCCGGCGCTCGGTGGTCGAGAGCAGTTCCTCGACGCCGTCGAGATCGAGCGCGGCCGTCGAGTCCGACGAGATCGACACCCCCTCGGGAGACTGCAGCCGGTCGACCAGGGCGGCCATCATGCCCACCGCGTCGTCGACGACGGCCGTGTTCTTCGTGGCGGTGCCGTGCAGCAGCCACTTCGCCGTGTCGAGCTCCCGGTAGAGGGTGGCGCGACGTCGGAGCTGGTGGTCGCTCGTGCCTCGGGCGTCGTTGTAGGCCGCGAAGGCGGAGTCGACGGCCTCGGGGCCGGCGCCGAGCAGCCAGGCGAGGTCGCGGGCGGGGTCGCCGACCTGCAGGTCGTGCCAGCCCAGGACCCCGGTGACGGCCCCGTCCACGACGAGGAAGGACGCCGCGTCGAGGGAGCCGTTGACGACGGTGGGCTGGAACTGCCACAGCACGTGGTCCTGGATGGCCGCCTCCCACCGCTCGAGCAGCGCGGCGGGCAGCAGCCGGGTGGAGGCGGCGCGGTCGACGAGCGAGGCCGTCGAGCGCATGGCCTCGAACGGCGTGTGGCTCGTGAGCCCGGCGTCGGTGACGAAGCTGGTCGGCAGGGCGTGGATCGCGGCCACGCCTCGGCCTAGGGCCGTGGGCAGGCCGGATCCGCCGGTCACCTGGGCCGTGCGGAGGTGCGTGCCCGCGATGAAGTCGTAGACGATCCCGCGGGTCCGGCCCACGGGGGCCTGGCCACGGTACGACGGGACGGCGAAGGGCAGACGCCCGCGGACGCCCGCGCTGAGGGCCCGGAGGGCGACCAGGTCGGCGGACTGCTGTGCCTCGGCGCGCTGCGACCGGGGGACGCGGACGATGAGCTCCTCACCGGTCCCGGTCGTGAGTAGCGCGGAGTCGACGTCGCCGGCCGGGGAGCCGTGCGGGGAGGTCGTGCGCACGTCGAGGTCGGCGACGGCGGCCGTGGCCAACGCGGCTAGAGTGAGGTGAGATCTGGCCATGCCCTCAGGGTAGGCCGCAGTGTCCGGTGCTCCGCCGTTCGCCACGCTGTCAACTCGCGATGATTGGTCGTCCGATGTCCTCGCCGCTCACGTCCCGGCTGCCCCTCGCCCGACACCACGTCGACCGCGACTACCTCACGCGAGAGAGGCCCGACGCGATCCCCGAGCTCCTCGCTGCGGCAGGCACGCGCGTGCTCCCGGTGTGGGGCACCCGCCTGCTGATGGCGGGCGGCGACCGCCTCGCGCTGCTGCCCCCGGGCGAGGTCCCCGAGGCGGCCGGTTACCTCTACCTCGGACGGTCGCTCGACCCCGACGCGGCCGAGCCCGTGGGCACGCCCCTGGTCGCGGCCCTGCTCGACGACGAGGCCTCGGCCCGGCTGTCGGCGAGCGACGACGACTGGGGCAGCGTCCGCATGTTCGGCACCCGGCTGAGCGACCGGGACGCCGGCCTGGCCGTCGAGGCCGTGGCGCTCGCGAACTGGCACGACTCGCACCGGTTCTCGCCCCGCACCGGCCGTCCCCTCGTCCGCGACAAGGCAGGGTGGGTCGGTCGCGACGCCGACGACGGCCACGAGGTCTTCCCCCGGACCGACCCGGCGATCATCGTGGGCGTCACGGACGCCGAGGACCGCCTCCTGCTCGGCTCGAACGCGCTGTGGGAGTCCAACCGCTGGTCGCTGCTGGCGGGCTTCGTCGAGCCGGGCGAGTCCCTCGAGCACGCGGTCCAGCGCGAGATCTTCGAGGAGAGCGGCGTCAAGGTCGTCGACCCGCGCTACTTGGGGTCGCAGCCCTGGCCGTTCCCCGCCAGCCTCATGCTCGGCTTCACGGCCCGCGTCGACGTCGACGACCCGGGCACCCTCGAGCCCGACGGCGCCGAGATCCTCGACCTGCGCTGGTTCAGCCGCGACGAGCTGGCCGCCTCGCTCGGCGAGGTCCTCCTGCCCGGCCGCACCTCCATCGCACGCGCCATCATCGAGGACTGGTTCGGCGCCGAGCTCGACCAGTGAGCGACGCCGCGTCGCTGATCGCCGGCCTCGACGAGCAACAGCGCGAGGCGGCCCGGCGGTTGCTCGGCCCCGTGTGCCTGCTGGCCGGGGCCGGCACGGGCAAGACCAGGGCGATCACCCACCGGATCGCCTACGGCGTCGCCACCGGCGTGTACGCACCCGGGCGCGTCATGGCCCTCACGTTCACGTCGCGTGCCGCGGCCGAGCTCCGGGGACGCCTCCGCCAGCTCGGTGCGGGCGGGGTCTCGGCTCGCACCTTCCACGCCTCGGCCCTGTCGCAGCTGTCGTACTTCTGGCCCCAGACCATGGGCGGGCAGATGCCGCGCCTGATCGACAGCAAGGGGAAGCTGCTGGCCCACGCGGCCGAGCGCGTGGGCCTCAAGCTGGACACGGCGTCGCTGCGCGACACGGCGGGCGAGATCGAGTGGCGCAAGGTGTCACGGCTGACGGTGGAGCAGTACGCCGTGAAGGCGCACTCGCGGAACCTGCCGCAGGCGCTCACCGTCGAGAAGGCCGTCGACCTGCACCGTGCCTACGAGGACGTCAAGGACGAGCGCCGGCAGCTCGACTTCGAGGACGTCCTCCTCGCGACCGTCGGCATGATGCAGCTCGAGCCCCGCGTCGCGCAGCAGGTCCGGGAGCAGTACCGCTTCTTCGTCGTCGACGAGTACCAGGACGTCTCCCCGCTGCAGCAGGAGCTGCTCGAGCTCTGGCTCGGCGACCGCAACGACCTCTGCGTCGTGGGCGACGCGAGCCAGACGATCTACTCGTTCGCCGGGGCCTCGGCCGACTACCTCCTGGGCTTCGGCTCGCGCTACGAAGACGCGACCGTGGTCCGGCTCGAGCAGAACTACCGGTCGTCGCGCCAGATCGTCGACACGGCGAACCAGCTGATGCGGGGCCGGCCCGGTGCGCTGCACCTCCACCCGGCGGTCGAGTCGACGGGGCCCGTGCCGCCCGTCGTCCAGTACCCGACCGACATGGCCGAGGCCCGTGGCGTGGCGCAGACGATCGCCGACGAGATCCGCAGCGGGGTCGCGCCGGAGGAGATCGCGGTGCTCTACCGGGTCAACGTGCAGGCGGCGGCGCTCGAGCGCGCCCTGGCCGACGTCGGCGTCTCGACGCGGATCCACGGGGCCACACGGTTCTTCGACCTCCGCGAGGTCAAGGAGGCGGTGATGATGCTCAAGGGAGCATCGGTCAGCATCATCGGCGAGCCCCTCTTCAAGACGGTCAGCGACGTGCTGCGCTCCCTGGGCTGGACGCAGGAGGCGCCGGAGCAGCGGGGCGCCCTCCGCGACCGCTGGGAGTCGCTGAACGCCCTGATGGGCCTCGCCGAGGCCTCGGTGGAGGGGACGACGCTGAAGCAGTTCGTCGAGGAGCTGCTGGCGAGGCAGGCCGGGCAGCACGAGCCGACGATGGCCGCGGTCACCCTCGCCACGCTGCACTCGGCCAAGGGCCTCGAGTGGCGGAGCGTCTACCTGATCGGCCTCAGCGAGGGGCTCGTGCCGATCAGCTACGCCCAGGGCCTCGAGGCGATCGACGAGGAGCGTCGTCTGCTCTACGTCGGCATCACCCGGGCGCGGGAGCGCCTGCGTCTCTCGTGGGCGCCGAGCGGCCAAGGCCGGGGCGGCGAGCGTCGACCGAGCCGGTTCCTGGAGGAGCTCCGCACCCGCAGTCGGGATGGGGCCGCACGACCGACGAGCTGACCTCGTAGGTGTCGAGGTCGATGCGGACGACCTCTGCCGGCGGGGAACCGCCGACGCGGCGCTCGTCGTCGTCGTCGCCCGCCCCGTCGCCGCCGTCGAGGGACGTCCTCGTCTCGAGGACGCGACGGACGGTCCGGACCGCGGCCTCCCGGAGGACGAGCAGGGGAGGCGCGACGACGGGGCGCGCCGCCAGCTGCCCCGCGATGGCCGGCCACGCACTGTCGCGGTCGCCGTCGTGGAGGTGCAGGCACCGCGCGCAGGCCGTCACCCCGGGGACGACGACCGGTCCGACGCGGACCGAGCGGTCGCCGACGCGCACGAGGACGTGCGGCACGTCCCGGCGCAGCCACTCGGACACGACGACGGGGTCGAGGACGAGGCCGCCGACGGCGACGCCGACGTGCGGTCGCGCCCCGTCGAGCCGCCCCGGCGTCGAGACGGCCGAGGCGGCCGACTCGCCGTCCTCGAGGAGCACGCCGACGCCGCAGGACTCGAGCAGGCGCCCCACCTCGTCGGCCAGGGCCCCGCGCCCGGCGAGCCGGACGACCGGGCGGGGCAGGGGAGTGCGCCGTGCCGGGGGGCCGGGGAGGACGACGGACCCGAGCTGCCGCACGAGGTCGACGGCCTCGGACCTGTTGCAGCCCACCTGGACCACCACCGCGGAGATGCCCCCGGTCCCGAGGCCGGCCGAGACGGCGGCCAGGAACTCCGCCTGCCCCGCCGTGACGCGGTCGACGACCGCGTGGACCTTCTCGACCCCGATCTGGAGCGACGACGGATCACGCCAGACGACGGGAGCACGGGCAGGGAGACGGAGCGGCGAGGGGCGGGGCACCTGACGAGACTGGACCACGCCGCCCGGCCCCGCGGGGTTGTCCACAGGAGCTCGGGCGCCGCCGTGGACCTCAGGGGGCGGGGGAGGAGCCGGGCTCGTCGGCCGAGCCGTCCTCCGCCTCGCGGGGGCGGTCGTCGCTCGTGTCGTTCAGCAGGTCCTCGATGGCCTGGTCGACGTCGTCGAACGACGGCTCGTCCGACGTGAGCCGGGCGATCAGCGCCTGGGGGTCGTCGACGTCCGCGCTCGTGGGCACGATGTCAGGGTGCGACCAGAGAGCGTCGCGCTGCTCGGCGCCCACCGCCTCCGAGACGGCCGACCACATGGCCGCGGCCTCGCGCAGTCGACGGGGTCGCAGCTCGAGGCCGACGAGCGTCGAGAAGGCCGACTCGGCCGGCCCGCCCGCGGCCCGGCGACGGCGCACCGTCTCGGCGATCGCGGCGGAGCGGGGGAGGCGCGCGGTGGCCTGGGCGGTGACCACGTCGACCCAGCCCTCGATCAGGGCGAGGGTCGTCTCCAGCCGGCCGAGCGCGGCGAGCTGCTCGTCGGTCTTCGGGGGGATCAGCGCGCCGCTCGCCAGCGCGTCGCGCAGCTCACCCGGGTCGGACGGGTCGAAGTCCACTGCCAGCTCCTCGAGCCGGGCGGTGTCGATCCGGATCCCCTGGGCGAACTCGCGGATGGACGAGATGAGGTGGAGCCGCAGCCACCGAGCGTGCCGGAACAGGCGGGCGTGGGCCAGTTCGCGCACCGCGAGGTAGAGCTGCACCTGGTCGGTCTCGATGTCGAGGCCCTCGCCGAAGGCGGCGACGTTCTGCGGCACGAGGGCGGCCTGCTGGTCGTCGAGGAGGGGGATGCCGACGTCGCCGCCCGACACGACCTCGGTGGAGAGCTGGCCCACGACTTGGCCGAGCTGCATCGCGAAGAGCGTGCCGCCGACGCTGCGCATCACCTGGCTGGCACCCGCCAGCAGCTGCTGCATCTCCTCGGGGGCCTGTTCGCGCAGGACGTTCGTCAGGGAGTCGGCGATGGACTCGGCGACCGGCTCGGCGAGCTGGGTCCACACCGGCATCGAGAGCCGTGCCCACTCGGCGCGCGTCAGCAGGCGAGGCGCCACCGTGAGCTCGGACACGAAGGTGACGTCGTCGAGCCAGAGGGCCGCGACGTGGAACGCCTGCTCGAGGGCCCGCTCGTCGGCCGGGCTGGTCGCGACGGCGGACTGCGTGCCGACCGAGGCGGCCTGGTCGGTCGCGACCGACCAGTCGATGCCGTCGCCGCTGCGGGCCACGGCGGACTGCAGCTGGCTCATCAGCTGAGCCACGAAGGCCGGGTCGTTCGGCAGCCCCGCGGCACCCGCGAGCTGCGACGGATCGATCTCGGAGTCGCCGGACAGGAACTGGCGGAGCATGTCGCGGAACTCGTCCTCAGGCTCGCGCTGCGGATCATCGGTCATGGTGGCTACGCTAGCTCGTGGCCCCAGGAACAGCCTGGATCCCGGCCGATGCCCCAGGGTCCTTCGCTGCGCCCGTGGCGAACAGCGAGAGGAACACCCGTGGCCTTGTTCACGCCCCCGACCCGAGCTGCCACGGCCGGTCGCCGCTCCGGCCGTCTCGGCTGGTCCCTCCTGGGCGTCGCCCTCGTCTCCGGCCTCGCGCTCACCTTCATCCCCTCGCCGTACCTGATCGAGCAGCCCGGCCCCGTCTTCGACACCCTGGGCACCGCCGAGTACGAGGGCGAGGACGCCCCCCTCATCACCGTCGACGGTGCGGAGACCTACCCGACGGCAGGCTCCCTCGACCTGCTCACGGTCAGCGTCCAGGGCAACGAGTCGGTCCGTCCGAGCTGGATCGAGGTCGTCGGCTCCTGGTTCTCCCCGAGCCGGGCGGTCGTGCCCGTCGAGGCGATCTACCCCTCCGGCGTCTCGAACGAGCAGGTCGACGAGCAGAACGCCGTCGACATGCAGAACTCCCAGAAGTCGGCGATCGCCGCAGCGCTGGTGCACGAGGGCTACCAGGTCCCGAGCTCCGTCACGGTCAGCCAGGTCTCGCCCGGCGGGCCGTCGGAGGGCGTCCTCGAGGAGGGAGACGTCCTCATGAGCGTCAACGGCCAGGACCTGACGACGAACGGCGACGTCGACGCCCTGCGCTCGATCGTGGCCGACAACGGGGCCACGTCCCCGGCGGAGGTGGTGGTCGAGAGGTCGGGCCAGCGCGAGACCGAGCGGATCACCCCCCAGGAGGTGCAGGGCACCTCCCTGCTGGGGGTCGGGGTGAGCGTCGACTACACGTTCCCCTTCGACGTCACCCTCCGCCTCGACAAGGTGGGCGGCCCCAGCGCCGGGATGATGTTCGCCCTCGGCATCATCGACAAGACGACGCCCGGCGAGCTCAACGGCGGCGAGCGGGTCGCGGGCACGGGCACGATCACCGCGTCCGGCACGGTCGGCCCGATCGGCGGCATCCGCCAGAAGCTCTACGGCGCGCGCGACGCCGGCGCCAGCGTGTTCCTCGCGCCGAGCTCGAACTGCGACGAGGTCGTCGGCCACGTGCCCGACGGGCTCGACGTCTACTCGGTCGCCACCCTCGACGACGCCGTCACGGCGCTCGAGACCGTGGCCGACGGAGGCGACACCGGGGCCCTGCCCACCTGCTCGGCACAGTAGGCACGAGGAGGCGCGTCCAGCTCCCTCGTGGACGTGTCGAGGACGATGGGCGGGCTCGCAGCCTGTTCGGGAGCGGCCCCCGTAGGATGGCCGTCCACGTCCCCTGATCCAGGAGCAACCACTTGACGTCACCTGCATCGTCGCGACCCGTACGACGCTCGCCCCGATTGCCCGTCCTGGTGACGGTGGCGGTCCTCGCCGCCCTGGTCATCGCCTTCTTCATCTTCTCGTCGCTGCTGACGGACTTCCTCTGGTACGACCAGCTGGGCTTCGCCAACGTGCTGACGACCCAGTGGCTGGCCGGGGCGGCGATGTTCTTCGTCGGATTCGTGGCCATGGCCGTGCCGGTGTGGGTGAGCATCGAGGTCGCGTTCCGGTTCCGGCCGGTCTACGCCAAGCTCAACTCGCAGCTCGACCGCTACCAGCAGGTCATCGAGCCGCTGCGCCGTGTCGTCGTCATCGGCGTGCCCGTGGTCCTCGGCCTCTTCGCCGGCATCGCCACGTCCACCAACTGGCAGACGACCCTGCAGTGGCTCAACCGGACGCCCTTCGGCCAGACCGACCCGCAGTTCGGCCTCGACGTGGGCTTCTACGTGTTCGAGCTGCCCTTCTACCAGGGCGTCGTCGGATTCGCCTCGGCGGTCGTGCTGATCAGCGGCATCGCCGCCCTCGCCACGAGCTACCTCTACGGCGCGCTCCGCTTCTCGGGCCGCGACGTCCGCATCTCGCGGGTCGCGCGGATCCAGCTGGCCGTGACCGCCGCCGTGTACCTGCTGCTCCAGGGCGTCAGCCTGTGGCTCGACCAGTACGCCACGCTCTCCGACGGCACCAACAAGCTGATCACGGGTGCCACCTACACCGACGTCGCGGCCGGCATCCCCGGCAAGCAGATCCTCGCGCTCGCCGCGGCGGTCGTCGCCGTGCTGTTCGTCGTGACCGCGATCATCGGTCGCTGGCGCCTGTCGGTCATCGGCACCGCCGCGTTGATCATCATCAGCATCATCGTCGGCGGCATCTACCCGTGGATCGTCCAGCGCTTCCAGGTCGAGCCCAGCGAGCGCACCGTCGAGTCGACGTACATCGACCGGAACATCCAGGCCACCCGGGACGCGTACGGCGTCTCCGACGTCGAGGAGCAGCCGTACGACGCCGCGTCCGACGCCGAGGCGGGAGCCCTCGCGGGCGACGCGGTCACGACCGCGAACATCCGCATCATCGACCCGGCCCTCGTGACCGACGCCTTCGCCCAGCTGCAGCAGTACCGCCAGTACTACAGCTTCCCCGAGCAGCTCTCCGTCGACCGCTACACGATCGACGGAGCGACGCAGGACACGGTGATCGCCGTGCGCGAGCTCAACACCGACCAGCTCGGCAGCTCGGCCACGCCCTACAACACGACGTTCGTCTACACCCACGGTTACGGCGTCGTCGCGGCCTACGGCAACCAGCGCTCGGCCGACGGCCAGCCCGTGTTCCTCGAGTCGGGCATCCCCGTCACCGGCGCGCTCGGCGACGCGGACGAGTACGAGCCGCGGATCTACTTCGGCCAGGAGTCGCCCGCCTACTCGATCGTCGGCGGCGAGGGAGGCGACGACATCGAGCTCGACTACCCCTCGGGCAGCAACGACAACGGCACGAACCAGACGACGACCTTCAGCGGCGACGGCGGGCCCAAGCTCGACAGCGCCTTCAAGAAGCTCATCTACGCCATCAAGTTCCAGTCCGAGCAGGTCTTCCTGTCCGACGCCGTCAACGACGGCTCGCAGATCCTCTACGACCGTGACCCGGCGCAGCGCGTCCAGAAGGTCGCGCCGTACCTCACCATCGACAGCGCGCCCTACCCGGCCGTGGTCGACGGCAAGGTCAAGTGGATCGTCGACGCCTACACGACGACGCGCGAGTACCCGTACTCGAAGCCGCAGGCCCTGTCCGACGCGATCGCCGACACCTACACCGAGCGTCCCGTCTACGCGTCGAACGAGATCAACTACATCCGCAACTCGGTCAAGGCGACGGTCGACGCCTACGACGGGTCGGTCGACCTCTACGCCTGGGACACCGAGGACCCGATCCTCGAGACCTGGGAGAAGATCTTCCCGTCGACGGTCAGCCCGCTCAGCGACATGAGCGTCGAGCTCATGCAGCACGTCCGCTACCCGCAGGACATGTTCAAGGTGCAGCGCGCCATCCTCGGCACGTACCACGTCACCGACGCGGACTCGTTCTACTCGAGCGACGACGCGTGGGTCACGCCCAACGAGCCGACGAGCAACGCGGCGAGCCCGCCGCTGCAGCCGCCGTACTACCTGACGCTGCAGCTGCCCGACCAGGATCCGGCCTTCTCCATCTACTCGACGTACATCCCGCAGCAGTCGGGCGAGAACGCGAGGAACGTGCTGACCGGGTACTTGGCCGCCAACGCGGATGCCGGTTCGACACCGGGGGAGATCTCGGACAACTACGGGAAGCTCTCGCTGCTGACCTTGCCGAAGACCGACACGGTGCCCGGTCCCGGGCAGGTGCAGAACAACTTCAACACCGACACAGCGGTCGCGAACCAGCTGGCGCTCCTCACCCGAGGCGACACGAGCGTCGTGCGGGGCAACCTGCTCACGCTCCCCGTCGGCGGCGGCCTGCTCTACGTGCAGCCGATCTACGTGAAGTCGAACTCCGAGACGTCGTACCCGGTGCTGCAGAAGGTGCTGGTCTCGTTCGGCGAGAAGATCGCCTTCGAGGACACCCTGAACGGCGCGCTCGACTCGCTGTTCGGCGGCAACTCGGGTGCCGTGGCCGGAGACGACGCCGTGCCCGAGACCGATGACGGCACGTCGACCGACACCGGCGGCGACACGGGCGGCGACTCGGGGACGACCGACCCGGGCACGGCGACGCCGGCTCCGGACGCAGGCACCGACACGGGCAACTCGGCGCTGAACGCGGCCCTGGCCGACGCTCAGTCCGCGCTGGACGACCGTGCGGCGGCGTACGCGTCGAACGACCTGGTGGCGGCGGCCGAGGCCGACCAGCGCCTCCAGACCGCCCTCGAGGACGCGGTGGCCGCCAGCGGCCAGTGACGTCCAGACCTGACGGCGACGGCCGCTCCTCGACTCGTCGAGGGGCGGCCGTCGCCGTCTCCGGAGGCGCACCGCGAGTGATCAGGGCCGTCCGGCAGCACCTCCGGCGGCCTCGATTTGTGGAGCGTCAGATGCCGTGATAAGTTTCTTCTCGTGCCGCGGGGTGGAGCAGTTCGGTAGCTCGCTGGGCTCATAACCCAGAGGTCGTAGGTTCAAATCCTGCCCCCGCAACCAACGCCGCACCACGACAGAGGCCCTGATCATCTGATCGGGGCTTCTGTCGTTTCCGGGGCCCGTGTGCCAGCATGTCCCCGTGCCAGGCCTCGCCGTCGTCGTCGCGCCCGACTCCTTCAAGGGGACTGCGGGTGCCGCCGCCGTGGCCGCCTCCGTCGCCGGGGGGTGGCGTTCCGTGCGGCCGGGCGACCACGTCACCGAGCTGCCCCTGGCCGACGGCGGGGAGGGCACCCTCGACGCCCTCGAGTCCGCGCACCCGACCTGCACACGTCACGAGGTCGTCGTGCCCGGCCCCGACGGGCGTGCCGTCACCGCGTCCTGGCTGATGCTCCCCGACGGCACGGCCGTGGCCGAGCTCGCGTCGTCGAGCGGCCTCGGGCTCATGTCGGCCCCCGCGCCGTACGACGCCCACACGCGCGGCCTCGGCCGCGTGCTCGCCGACGCGCTCGACGCAGGTGCGCGGCGCCTCGTCGTCGGGCTGGGCGGCAGCGCGTCGACCGACGGGGGAGCCGGGCTCCTCACGGAGCTGGGCGCGCGCCTCCTCGACTCCCTGGGCGAGCCCGTCGTCGACGGCTCGCACGGGCTGGCCGCGACCGTGCGGGTCGACCTGTCCGGTCTCCGGCCCCTGCCCGCGGGCGGCGTCGAGATCTGGTCCGACGTGACGGCGCCGTTGCTGGGGCCGCGCGGCGCTGCTGCCGTGTTCGGTCCGCAGAAGGGCGCCGGGCCCGACGACGTCCTGGCCCTCGAGCGCGCGCTCGCGGGCTTCGCCGTGCTGGTCGACGCCGATCCCTCGGCGCCGGGCGCCGGGGCCGCGGGCGGGACGGGCTTCGGGCTCCTCGTCTGGGGCGCCACCGTCGTCTCCGGCGCCGAGGCCGTCGCCGAGGCCGTGGGGCTCGACCGCCTGGTCGCCGACGCCGACCTCGTCGTCACCGGGGAGGGGAGGTTCGACGAGCAGACGGCGGGCGGCAAGCTCGTCTCGTGGGTCGCCTCCTCGGCTCGGGCCCTCGACGTGCCGGTCGCCCTGGTGGCCGGCCAGGTGGCAGCGGACCCGGCCGGGTTCGTGGACGTCGTCGACACGTCCGTCCTGGCCGGGGGAGCCGCCGCCTCGCGGGCGGAGCCGCAGCGCTGGCTCACCGAGGCCGGGGCCCTGCTGGCCGCGCGCGCAACGGCACGCAGCGACGCGGGCGACGCGGCCGGCGCACGCGACGCGGCCGGCCCGGCCGGCGAGACCCCGTGAATCGAGGAGGCGCCTCGCTCGTCCCTCAGACGCGCAGGGCCGCCAGCTGACGAGCCGCCTGCTCGAGCACCTCCGTGCGCTTGCAGAACGCGAACCGGATGCGCGACGCGTGCTCGACCGCCGCCTCCTCGTGGCAGAAGGCGCTCACCGGGACGCCGACGACGCCGGCGAGCTCGGGCAGTCGCCGACAGAGGTCGGCGGCGTCCGAGAAGCCGAGCGGGGCGGCGTCGGCGACGACGAAGTAGCCGCCGCGGGACGGCGCGACGGAGAACCCGGCGGCGGCGAGCCCGTCGGCCAGCACGTCCCTCTTCCGCTGCAGGCCGGCGGCGAGCCCCGCGAACCACTCGTCGGGCAGGCCCAGCCCCACGGCGATCGCGGGCTGGAACACCGAGCCGTTGACGAACGTGAGGTACTGCTTCACCGTCATCACCTTCGACACGAGGTGCTCGGGGCCGGTGAGCCAGCCGATCTTCCAGCCCGTCGTGCTGAAGGTCTTCCCACCGCTGGAGATGCTCAGGGTGCGCTCCGCGGCCCCGGGAAGGGTCGAGAGCGGCACGTGTGCGGCACCGTCGAAGAGCAGGTGCTCGTAGACCTCGTCCGTGACGAGGACGGCGTCGTGGCGGCGCGCCAGGTCGACCACCAGCTGCCTCGTCGCCGCGTCGAGCACCGTGCCCGTCGGGTTGTGCGGGTCGTTCACGATCACGAGGGCCGTGCGGTCGGAGAACGCCGCGCGCAGCTCGGCGTGGTCCACCGCGAACTCGGCCCCGCGCATCGGGACGGTGCGGTGCACGCCGCCCGCGAGGCCGATCACGGCTCCGTAGGCGTCGTAGAACGGCTCGAGGGTGACGACCTCGTCACCGTCGTCGACGAGGGCGAGGACCGTCGCGGCCAGGGCCTCGGTGGCGCCGGCCGTGACGAGCACCTCGCGTGCCGGGTCGAGCTCGATGCCGTAGAAACGCCGCTGGTGCTCGACGACGGCCTCGAGCAGCTCGGGCCTGCCGCGACCGGGCGGGTACTGGTTCAGCCCGGCGTCGAGGGCGGCGTGGGCGGCGTCGAGCACGACCCGGGGGCCGTCCTCGTCGGGGAACCCCTGCCCGAGGTTGACAGCCCCGGTGCGGGCCGCCAGTGCGGACATCTCGGCGAACACGGTGGGCGCGGCGCGGCCGGCACCGTCGAGGAGCATGGCGCCGCGCGCGGCGCGTTCCCAGGGGGCAGGTGCAGTCATGGTGCTGTCACGGTACCCGCACGACCGCGGGGCACCTCCACGGGGCAGGCCGACCCTCACCGGCGGACGCATAAGCTGACCGCAGCCCGCTCCCAGGCGGGTCTTATGCGCTGCACAGCTTGCGCGACCAGGCTGTCAGGGCTTGGAAGGAGCACACCCTCATGAACGAGACCCCCCGAGGCGCGGACGACCACGTCGGTCCCCACCACGACCACGACGCCGACGCGACCAACGAGGCGCCGACGACCGGGGGCCCCGCCGAGGAGGCGCGGGCCGACCGACCGGACGCCCGAGGCCTTCCCGAGACGGCCGCCACCCCTCCGCGCGGGCAGGAGCCCCCGGTGACGTTCGGCGCGCCGCCCCTGCCCGGCAGCACGCCAGGTTCCCTCGCCGACGAGGCCGCCGCGCGCGGCGGCTCGGCCGACGGGCGCCCTGCCGCGCCGCAGCAGCCTGGGTCCTACCAGCAGCCAGCGCGGTACCAGCAGCCCGCGACCCACCAGCAGCCGGCGTCGTACCAGCAGCCCGGGTCCTACCAGCAGCCTGCCTCGTACCAGCAGCCTGCCTCGTACCAGCAGCCTGCCTCGTACCAGCAGCAGGCCTCGTACCAGCAGCCGGCAGCCCACCAGCAGCCGGCGTCGTACCAGCAGCCTGGTTCCTCCCAGCAGCCGGCCTCGTACCAGCAGCCCTCGTCGTACCAGCAGGCGTCGCACGGGTCGCAGTACGCGCAGGCGTCGTCGCCGCAGACGGACGCCTTCGGGCGGCCCGCCGCGGGCGGAGCGCCGCAGGGTGCCGCCGCGTGGGCGCCTCCCGCCTCGACGACGACGAAGCGCCGCGGCGGCAAGGGCGTCCTCGCGGCCGCCCTCGCCGTCGGCCTGATCGCGGGCGGCGCCCTCGGCGGGGTCGTGGGAGGAGTGGTCGCCGACGGACGCGGCGGCACGACCGCCTCGAGCGGCCCGTCCCGTGAGCTCACGGTCAACGACTACGACGACGCCACGGCCATCACGGCCGTCGCGGCCAAGGCCACGCCGTCCGTCGTCACCATCAACGTCGCCAGCGGCTCGTCGGGCGGCACGGGGTCGGGCGTCATCGTCTCCGACGACGGCTACATCGTCACCAACACGCACGTCGTCACCCTCGACGGGGCGAGCGCCTCCGGCACGGTGACCGTCACCCTCAGCGACGGCAACATCCTGCCCGCCGAGGTCGTGGGCCTCGACCCCACGGTCGACCTCGCCGTCCTCAAGGTCGACGCCACGGGCCTCAAGCCCATCACCTTCGCCGACTCGTCCGAGCTGAACGTGGGCGACACCGCCGTGGCCATCGGCGCGCCCCTGGGGCTCTCGAACACCGTGACCGACGGCATCGTGTCGACCCTGAACCGCAGCATCACCGTCCAGTCCTCGGCCGCGCCGAGCGACGGCAGCGACCAGGGCGACCAGGGCGACAACAACGGCCAGGGCCCGTTCTCGTTCAACAACGGCGACGGGAGCACCCAGAACCAGGCGAGCAGCGTGATCTCGCTGCCGGTCATCCAGACCGACGCGTCGATCAACCCCGGCAACTCGGGCGGCGCGCTGCTCGACGCCAAGGGCGACCTGATCGGCCTGAACGTGGCGATCGCCAGCTCCGGCTCGTCCTCGGGCAGCATCGGCGTGGGCTTCTCCATCCCCTCCGCCCTCGTGCAGCGGGTCTCGAAGGAGATCATCGCGAACGGCAGCGCCACCCACGGCCTCCTCGGCGCGAGCGTCGACGACGCGGCCGCGGCGCAGGGCGCCGACCGTGTCGGAGCGCTCATCGTCGAGATCAGCCAGGGAGGCGCGGCCCAGGAGGCCGGCCTGCGGGCCGGCGACGTGGTCACCGAGTTCAACGGCATCGCGGTCACCAGCCGCACCGACCTGACCGCCCAGGTCCGGTTCCTCGCCGGGGGCGCCACGGCCGAGCTCACGTACGTGCGGGACGGCGCGGAGGCGACCGCCCAGGTGACCCTGGACACGCTCACGAGCTGACCTCGGGGACGACACGGCTCCTCCTCAGGGCGGACCAGGGCAGCTGCTGCCCCGGCCCGCCCTGAGGCCTTGGTAGGCTCGGCGGGATCTCCGCGGGGCTCCGGTCTCGTCCGCCAGCGCGTCAGCGCCGCATCCCGAGGCCCCTCCATGACCTTCCCCGACAGCCCGGCGCCCGGCGTGTCCTACGTCATGCCCGTGCTCAACGAGGAGCGAGAGATCCGCGCTGCGGTCGAGAGCCTCGTCGACCAGGACTACGAGGGGCCGTTCGAGGTCCTCCTGGCCCTCGGCCCGAGCGTCGACGGCACCAACGAGGTCGTCGCGGCGATGTCGGCCGCCGACCCCCGGATCCGTACGCTGCCCAACCCGGTCGGCTCCACGCCGGCGGGCCTGAACGTGGCCATCCGCGCCAGCGTCCACCCGATCACGGTGCGGGTCGACGCACACTCGGTGCTCCCGCGGGAGTACACGCGGCTCGCCGTCGACGCGCTGCGCCGCAGCGGCGCCGACAACGTGGGCGGCATCATGCTGGCCGAGGGGCGCACGCCCTTCGAGAAGGCCGTGGCCCGCGCGTACGGCAGCCGGGTCGGGCTCGGCGGCACCCCCCACCACGTCGGAGGTGCGGAGGGGCCGACCGAGACCGCTTACCTCGGCGTGTTCCTGCGCCACCGCCTCCTCGAGGTCGGCCTGTTCGACGAGGGCGTCAAGCGCGGCCAGGACTGGGAGCTCAACCGCCGCCTCCGCGCCACCGGGGGCACCGTCTGGTTCACGCCCGACCTCGTGGTGACGTACCGTCCGCGACCCAGCCTCCGCACGCTCGCCCGGCAGTTCGTCGCCACGGGCCTGTGGCGGGGCGAGCTCGCGCGGCGGTTCCCCAAGGCGAACACGCTCCGCTACCTGGTGCCGCCCGCGATGGTGGTGGGCGTCGCCCTGGGCGTGCTGGCCGGGCTGGTGGGCCTCGTCGGCGCGCTGACCGGGACGGCGGCGGCCTGGGCACTGCTCGGACTCGTCGTCCCGGGTCTCTACGTCGCGTTCGTGGTGCTGGCCGCCGTCCTCGTGGCCCGGGGCGACGGTCTCCGCACGCGGCTGTGGTTTCTCGTAGTCTTGCCTTCCATCCACTTCGGCTGGGGGCTCGGCTTCGTGGCGGGGTTCCTCGACCTGACGGGGAACATCACCGCGCACACGGGAAGATAGCCTCACGCCATGACCGCGCTGCCCACGCGTCCCACGTCCATCGCCGAGCTGCGACGGGTGGCCCAGCCGCCCGAGGTCCGCAGCCGTGCCAACGCCGAGCACTGGACGGCCTCGCTCTACCTGCGCGACGTCTCGCCCTACCTCACGTGGTGGTTGCTCAAGACGAGCGTCACCGCGAACGGCGTCACCGGGCTCATGATCCTCACGGGCTGGGCCACCGCCGCGGCGCTGCTCGTGCCCGGCATCGGCGGCGCGATGCTCGCCCTCGTCCTCGGCCAGCTGCAGATGCTGGTCGACTGCTGCGACGGTGAAGTGGCGCGGTGGCGGGGGACGAGCTCGCCGGCCGGGGTGTTCCTCGACAAGGTCGGGCACTACTCGACCGAGGCCCTCATCCCTGTGGCGCTGGGGGTCCGGGCGGCCGGCTGGCCGTTCGACGTGCCCGCCGACTGGCTCTGGACGACGCTCGGCACGGCGCTGGCCCTCGTCATCGTCCTCAACAAGGCCCTCAACGACATGGTGCACGTGGCCCGGGCCAACGCCGGGCTGACCCGCCTCGAGGACAAGCGCGGAGGCGCGACCGTCCCCAGCGGGCGCCTCCTGTCGCGACTCCGCTCCGCCGCGCGCTTCGTCCCGTTCCACCGGCTCTACCACTCCGTCGAGCTGACCATGCTCGCCTTCGTCGCCGCCCTCGTGGGGCTGGTCGTCGGCGAGCCCCTGGCGGACCGCGTGCTCGTGTCGCTGCTGCTGCCGCTGTCCGTGGTCGCCCTGGCGGGCCACTTCGTGGCCATCATGGCGTCGAAGAGGGTCCGCTCCTGAGCGGCTCGGCGGATCGGCCGACGCCACGCGTCGGGGTCGTCAGCCTGACCCAGGGCCGCCGGCCTGACGACCTGCGTCGCGGCCTCGAGAGCGTCCTCGCTCAGGTCGGCGTCGAGGTCGACGTCGTGTGCGTCGGGAACGGCGGGAGCCCCGGCCCCGTGCCCGAGGGCGTGTCGGTCCTGACCCTCCCCGAGAACGTCGGCATCCCCGCGGGTCGCAACCGCGGCGCCGACCGCGTGTCGGGCGAGTGGCTGTTCTTCCTCGACGACGACGCGAGCGTCCCCTCCCCGACGTTCCTCGCCGACGCGATCGAGCTGATGCGGCGCGAGGGCGACGTGGGGCTCGTGCAGCCGCGGGTCGTCGACGCCTCCGGGGCCACCTCGCCCCGCCGCTGGATCCCGCGGCTGCGCAAGGGCGACCCTGCCGAGTCGAGCGACGTCTTCTCGGTCTGGGAGGGCGCCACGGTGATGCCCCGCCGGGTCTTCGACGCCTGCGGCGGCTGGGGGGAGCCCTACTTCTACGCGCACGAGGGGATCGAGCTCGCCTGGCGGGTCTGGGCGCAGGGCCTCCGGGTGCGGTACGAGGGCGGACTCGTGGCCCACCATCCCGCCATCGACCCCGCACGCCACGCCGAGTACCACCGGCTCAACGCCCGCAACCGGGTGTGGCTCGCCAAGCGGAACCTGCCGTGGCCGCTCGTCCCCGTCTACGTGGGCAGCTGGACGGCGGTGCAGGTGCTGCGCTGGGCCTCGACGCCGGCCCGCCTCCGGGCCTGGTTCGGCGGCTGGGCCGAGGGCTGGCGCACGTCTCCCGGCGGCCGTCGGTCCATCGGCTGGGCAACGGTCCTGCGCATGTCCAGGTCCGGTCGACCCCCGGTGATCTAGCCTGGAACGCCCAGGTGCGCGACAGTCGTCGGGCGCACGACCCACCACAGGAGGACCGTCCGTGCCGTTGAAACGGGATCTCGAGCTCGCCAGGGGCCTGGCCGTGCGTGCCTGGAAGTCACGGCGTCAGCGTCGACGGCTCGATCGGATCGGCGACGCCGTGCGGCAGCCCGAGCCGGGGACCGTCCGGGTCGCCGTCTACTTCGCCGACACGGCGGTCAACATGTACCAGATCCGGCAGTGGTACGCGCCGCTGGCCCACCTCGCCGAGACCGTCCCCGTTGCGATCGTCGCCCGCTCGCCCGGCGCCATGCTCGCCCTGCTGGAGGAGTCGCCCGTCCCCGTCGTGTACGCACGTCAGGTCGTGGACCTCGAGGAGTTCGTCGAGTCGCAGCCCCTCGCCATGACCCTCTACGTCAACCAGAACGCCAAGAACTTCCAGATGATGCGCTACGGGCGCATGTGGCACGTCTTCGTCAACCACGGCGAGAGCGACAAGATGTACATGACCACGAACCAGTTCAAGGCGTACGACTACGCCTTCATCGCCGGCGACGCCGCCCGGGCCCGGCTCGAGGCCGTCCTCTGGGACTACGACCTCGACCGACGCGCCGTGCCCATCGGACGGCCCCAGGCCGACCACGCCTCGGGGACGCCCCCCTTCGAGCCGGACGGGCGCATCGTCGTGCTCTACGCCCCGACCTGGGAGGGCGATCGCCCGGCGGCCACCTACGGGTCCATCGCGACGCACGGCGTCCGTCTGGCCGAGGCGCTGCTCGCGTCGGGGCGCCACAGGCTCGTCTACCGTCCGCACCCTCGCAGCGGGGTGGTCGACCGTGACTACCGTCGCGCGCACGAGGCCGTCGTCGCCGCGATCGAGGCCGCGAACGCGGCGACGCCCGGAGCCGGCCACATCTACGACACCAGCCCCCAGCTGGGCTGGCAGCTCACGACGGCGGACGTCGCCGTCACGGACGTCTCGGCGATGATCTACGACCGCCTCGCCACGGGCAGGCCCCTCCTCGTGACGAGGCCGGCGTCCGCCGAGGCCGACGTCGACGAGCGGGGCTACCTGGGAGCCGCCGAGTGGCTCGAGGCCGCGGAGGCCGGTGACGTCGTCGACCTGGTGGACCGCGTCCGGGACGACCCGGAGGCCCGTCGACGCCTCGAGCACTGGGTCCGCCGGTACTTCGGCGACACGACTCCCGGCGCCGCCACGAGGCGGTTCGAGGAGGCGGTGTTGCAGCTCGTCGAGCGGCGGGACGACTTCGCCCGTCGCGCCGACGCGTCGGACACCGGGGCCTCGGACGGCACGACCCCCTCCTAGGCCTCAGGCGGTAGGAGAGGCATGCAGCGCTCGTGGTCGTGGCATCCAGGTGTCTGGCATCTGGCATCGCATCGCTGGTGGGCGTATCCATGAGGCATGCCCGATCCCTCGTCTCCTGCTGCCCTGCTCTTCGGCGAACGTGTCCGCGGCGAGCGTCAGCGACTCGGGCTCAGCCAGGACGAGGTCGCCCACCTCGCGGGGATGAACGTGTCGAACTACGGCAAGATCGAGCGCGGCGTCGGGAACCCCGTCCTGCACACGATCGTGCGCCTCGCGGCCGTGCTCGGCGTCGACCCGGCCGTGCTGGTCGGCGGCATGTCGGGCGATCACCTGCCGCCCGTGCTCGAGGCCTTCTCGGCTGCCGACTATGTGGCGGAGCGCCGCGCCCGCGCCGTCAGAAGCTGAACCGCCAGAGGTACTCCTCCCGCGACGGTCGGAACCACCGCACGACGGCGATCGAGCTCGCCGCGAGCTCGGGGCCGATCACGCTCAGGGCCAGCGACTGCCCGGGGGCCAGGGTGCCGGTGCTCACGGGCACCAGGAGACCGGAGCCGAGCAGGGTGACCCTCAGGGACGACACGGTCTCGCTGCCCTCGTTGACGAGGCGGACGATCCGCGGCCCGCGCGAGCGGTCGAGACGGAAGGGGACGCTGTAGGCGGTGGGTGCTGTCACGGTCATGCCGTGACGGTAGGTCGGACCCCCGACCCTTCCCGCTCCGCCCTGTGGACCGCGCCCTGTCGGGGGAGGAACGACCTCCGCCGGACGCCGGCGTCGCGGCCGTCCGTCGGGCCGGCAGGTCCGTCAGGCTCCGAGCTCGACCGGGAAGGAGGCGGGAGCCGGTCCGAACGCGTCCCTCGCGCTCGCGACGACCTTGCGCCCGAGCAGGTGGTTGCCGGTGCCGCCGACGACCGCGCCGATGCCGAAGGGGACGGCCCTGCCGAGGACGGTGGCGGTCTGCGACGCGGCGAAGCGCCGGACGAAGTGCTCGCGGACGGTGTCGGTCAGTCCGCTGATGGCGGTCTTGGGGAGCTTCTGCGTGACCAGCTCGCCCCAGAACGCGCTGCGGGCAGGGGCCGTGCCCAGCGCCTCCCCGGCGAACTGGCGGACGAGGGACGCACCGGGAGCACCCATCATCATCGTCATGACGAGCGCCCGGGCGCGTTCCGGGTCGGTGACGGCGATGCCGTGCACCTCGGTGACGGACTGGGCGAAGAGGGCGCTCGCCTCGAGGAACCCCGCGGTCTCGACCCCGGAGAGGGCGAGGGAGATGCCCCAGCCGACTCCGGGGATGACCGCGCTCGCCCCGACGGCCGCCCCGCCGGACGTGACGGCCGTCAGGTACTCGCGCTCGAGGATGCGGATGAGCTTGGCCGGGTCGGCCTTGCGGTGACGGCGCCGGAGGGCCGCGACGTGCTTGACGACCACGGGCCGCTGCACGGCGAGGAGGCGGTCGAGACGGCGCAGCCACGCCGAGTCGACGACCTGGCCGTCCTGCGACGCGGCCCGGTACGGCTCGGGAGACCCGGTGGCGGGATCGATGCGGACGATGTCGTCCTCGGCGGGACGGGGCGAGACGTGGCGATCGGGCATCACCGGATGCTACGCCGCGGGCCGGGGAGGATGATCGGAGGCGTAGCGGGCGAGGGCCTCGTCGAGCGGGCCGTCGAAGACCAGCTCGCCCTTGTCGAGGTAGAGGCCCCGGGCGCAGAAGCGCTTGAGGTCGCGCTCGTTGTGCGACACGAGGAAGAGCGTGCGGCCGTCGGCCAGCATCTGCTCGATCCGCCCGTAGCACTTCTCGCGGAACGCCTTGTCGCCCACCGCGAGGACCTCGTCGACGAGGATGACGGGCTCCTCGAGCCGGGAGATGACGGCGAATGCGATCCGGACCTTCATGCCGCTCGAGAGGTGCTTGTAGGGGGTGTCGACGAACGCGGCGATCTCGGCGAAGTCGATGATCTCGTCGAACCGCTCGTCGATCTCGTCCCGGCGCATGCCGTGCAGGCCCGCTGTCAGGTACACGTTCTCGCGCACGGTGAGGTCGGCGACGAAGCCTCCGGTGATCTCGATGAGGGGGGCGACGCCCCCCGAGACCGAGACGGACCCCGTGTCGGGGAGGATGACCTCGGCCACGAGCTTGAGCAGCGTCGACTTGCCCTGGCCGTTGCGGCCCACCACCCCGATCGCCTCGCCCGCGCGGACGTCGAACGAGACATCGCGCAGGGCCCAGAACTCGCCGGGACGGGACCGCCGGCTCGAGTCGGAGAAGAGGTCCTTGAAGGAGCGGCGTCCGCGGCGGTTGCGCCGGAACCGGATGCCGACGCCCTCGACGCGGATCACGGGCTCGTCGCGGACGACGGGCTCGGCGTCGGTGGCGGGGGCCATCAGATCTCCTTCAGCACGGCGCGCTCGCTGGCCCGGAACACCCCGAGGCCGACGGCGAGGAGGAGGAGGCACATGCCGCCCCCGACGAGGACCTCGAGCAGGTCCAGCTGCTCGGGGAAGAACGCCGACCGGTAGAGGCCGAAGATCCCGCTCAGCGGGTTGAAGGCCGCGAGGAGGTGCAGGCTCTCGGGCAGGTCGCGGGTGCCGTAGATGATCGGCGACGCGTAGAAGAGGAACCGGAGGGCGAGCTTGGTCGCGCGCTCGAGGTCGCGGAAGAACACGACCAGGGGGGCGACGATCAGCCCCACGCCCGCGACGAGGACGGTCTGCATGACCATCGCGAGGGGCAGGAAGACCACCTGCCAGTGCAGCTCGGCGCGGCCGAGCACCGCGAACAGCGCGAGCACGGGCAGGCTGAGGGCGAACTCGATGCCCTTCGAGCCGACCAGGCGGAACACCCAGATCGTCCGGGGGATCTTCGTCGACCTGACCAGCTTCGCCTCGCGGATGAACGCCCGGGTGCTGTCGGAGACCGCTCCGTTGAACCACATCCAGGGGAGGAGCCCGCTCAGCAGGAACACGATGTACGGGTCTTCGCCGACCGACCGCTGGAAGACCACCTGGAAGACGAAGAAGTAGATCCCCGCCATGACGAGGGGATCGAGGATCGACCAGACGTAGCCCAGGGCCGACGTCGAGTACCGGACCTTGAGGTCACGGCTCGTCAGCAACCAGAGCGTCTGGCGATAGCGGGCGGCCCCGGTGCGCCGGGGACGATCGGCCAGGGCTGTGCTCACGGGTGTCCTCGGTCTCGGGGGACATCCCGGCCGACGGGGCAGGCCCCGGTCACACGAAGAGGTTCGCGCGCTCCAGGTCCTCGGCGAAGTCGACCTCGACGGCGTAGAGGTCGGAGATGTCCACGGGCTCAAAGAGTAGCCCGTTCTGCTCGATGGCCAGTTCGATGCCGCGCTCGAAGTAGTCCTGGGCGTCGACCTTGGCGAGCTGGCGCATGAGGACGGCCTTGTCGGCCTTGGCGACGAAGTTGATGCCGACCGCCTCGCCCAGGCCGCCCACGACCTGCTTCGACAGCTGCGCGATGTAGCCCTCGGCGGTGGTCGTGTACTTGACCTCTTCGTCGGACACCTTGGAGGTGTTGACGGCGACGAACGACTGCTCGTCGCGGACCTGACGGGCGGCACGACGCAGCGCCTCGGGGTCGAACACGACGTCGCCGTTCATCCAGAGGACGCCGCCCGACGTGCTGGCGCGCAGCGCACGCAGCAGGCTCTTCGAGGTGTTCGTCTGGTCGTACTGCTCGTTGTACACGAAGGAGGCGGTGGGGAAGGCCTCGACGATGTGCTCGAACTTGTAGCCGACGACGACGGTGATGCGGGCGTCGGGCCCGAACGCCGATCGGATGTTGTCGAACTGCTGCTGCATGATGGTGCGGCCGTCGCTCAGCTCGGTGAGCGCCTTGGGCAGCGAACGACCGAGGCGGCTGCCGAGGCCGGCGGCCAGGATCACGATCTGGGGGGCGGTGCTGTCTGTCTTGCTCACGTCTGTCTCCTCGTGGGGCTGACTGTCTGCCTGTCGTTCCGTGCCGGCCGGTGGTGAGGGCCGTCACGATGCGCCGCCTGGACCTCGGATCGGAGATCCGTGGGGCGGGCCCCGGGTCTGGACAGGTGTCGGTCGTGCTTCTGGGTCGTGCCCCGGGAGGTGCGGTCGGGCGCCGTCTGTGGCGCCCCTCCGTCTGGTGTTCGGGCGGCGTTCACCCTCGGGACTCGATGTGGACACGTCGTCGTGCTGGCCCAGACTACCGCGAGGGGTCGCCCAGCGGCAGGTGCTGATCGAGGTCGTGTCCCTTTCGTGATCGTCCTCAGGGCGGGCGTGCCGGGCTCGCTCGCTTGGTACGGTGGTGCGATGGCTTCCGCGCGCGACGACCAGGAGGGTGCCCTGCACCCCGACGAGGCGACGCGCAGCGGCGGGGACACGCTTCACCGGGGGGATCAGATGGACGACGAGCCGACGCCGACGGACGCACCGGACGGGGTGGCGACGGTCGACGAGCCCGGCCAGGGCGCGGCCGGCCAGCGAGAGCAGCCGGCACGTGAGCGGACCCCCTCCCGAGGAGGCGCGTCCCCTGCCCCGAGGAGCCCCCGGACCACGTCGGCCGGCCGCAAGCCCGCCTCTACCCGGACGGCTGCCGACCGGTCGGCAGCCGCCAAGAAGGCCGCGGCGACGCGGGCCGCCAACGCGCGTGCCCGGGCCGCGGCCGCTGCCGCCGCTGCGGCCGAGGAAGCTGCCGCCGCCGAGGCCGCCGCCCAGGAGGCGGCCGTCGCCGAGGAGGTCGTGGCCGAGCTCGACGCGGTGCCCGCCGCCGAGGAGCAGGCCGTGGTCGAGTCCGGCGAGGACGAGAGCGTGCCGGCCGACGACGTCGCCGCGGTCGCCGACGCCGATGCTGCGCCCGACGTCGCGGAGGCGGCCCACGACGACGACGGCGTCGTCGCGGTGGCGACCGCGCCCGACGAGCTCGCGGTCGAGACGGGCGGCGAGTCCGGGTCGGTCGACGCGGGCACGGACGACGACGAGCTGCCGCCCGTCGCCGCGGACGACGCGACGGGCATCGTGGAGGCGACCGCGCCTCCCGCCGACGACTCGGAGCGCCCGGTGGTCCTCTCGATCAAGGGGATCGCGAAGAGGTACGGCAGCACGGTCGCCGTCGAGGGCGTCGACCTCGAGGTGCGGGCCGGCTCGTTCTACGGCATCGTCGGCCCCAACGGCGCGGGCAAGACGACGACCTTGTCGATCGTCACCGGGCTCCTGCGGCCCGACGAGGGCACCGTCTCGGTGCTCGGCTCCGACGTGTGGGACGACCCCGCCGCGGCCAAGCGCGCCCTCGGGGTGCTGCCCGACCGCCTCCGGCTCTTCGACCGCCTCACGGGCGCCCAGCTCCTCTACTACTCCGCGACGCTCCGGGGACTCGACGGAGCCACGGCACGCAAGCGCTCGGCCGACCTGGCGGCCGCCTTCGGCCTGCAGGACGCGCTCGGCCGTCTCGTCGCCGACTACTCGGTCGGCATGACGAAGAAGATCGCCCTCGCGGCGGCCGTCATCCACTCGCCCCGAGTGCTGGTGCTGGACGAGCCGTTCGAGTCGGTCGACCCGGTGTCGGCGGCCACGGTGACGGACGTGCTCCAGCGCTACGTCGCCGGCGGGGGGACGGTGCTGCTCTCGAGCCACAGCATGGACCTCGTCGAGCGCATCTGCGACAGCGTCGCGGTGATCGTCGACGGTCACGTCCTCGCGAGCGGGACGGTCGACGAGGTCAGGGCGGGCCGTTCGCTCGAGCAGACGTTCGTCGAGCTGGCCGGCGGCCGAGCCGTCACGGAGGGCATGGAATGGTTGCAGAGCTTCTCCGACTGAGGCTCCAGACGATCGCGAACACCGTCCGGCACGAGCCGCGCCGGCTGCTCGTCACGGTCGTGTCGGTCCTCCTCGTCCTCGGCGCCTCCTTCGCCGTCTCCGCGCTCGCGGGCTCGCTGCGCGACGACCCGCTCAGCGACGTCCGAGCGCTCGTCGTGGGTGCCGGGGCGCTCGTCGTCGTCGCCTACAGCGTGCTGCCGTTCGCGCGGGTCCGGCCGCCGTGGAGCGACCCCCGCCGCCTGGCCGTCCTGGGCGTGCCCGAGGGGTCGGCGGCCGTCGGCCTCGCCCTCGGCGGTGCCGTCGGCCTGCCCGTGCTCGCCCTCGTCGCGGTCGCTCCCGGCTACGTGCGCTCGTGGGGCGAGGGGCAGGGCATCGCGTCGCTCGCCGTCCTCGCCGTCGTCCTCGCCGGCGCCACGGCCTACCTCGCGTCCCTGGTGGCCGCGACGATCAACAGCGTCGTCCTCACCACCCGCCGGGCCCGTCAGTTCCTGGTCGCGGGGGGCGTGGTGGTCGCGGTCCTGCTCGTGCCCCTCGTCATCGACCTGGTCCGCGCCACCCTCCCCGGCGGCCGGACGAGCGGGGTCGTCGCCGACGTGCTCGCCTGGACCCCGTTCGGCGCCGCGCTCGCCCTCCCGGGGCACGCGGCGGTCGGCGAGACGGGCCGGGTCGTCGCGGACCTCGTGGTGGCGGTCGTCACCCTGGTCGCGCTCTGGCTCGCGTGGCGGGCCCTCGTGGCGCGCGCCTTCGTCGACCAGCCGGAGCCCGACGTCGCGGACGACGCAGCCGGCCTCGGCTGGTTCGAGTTCGTCCGCGCGAGCCCGACCGGTGCCGTCGCGGGCCGGAGCCTGACCTACTGGATGCGGGACGCTCGCTACCGCATGTCCCTCGTCATCATCCCGATCCTGCCGTTGCTCGTCGTCCCGCTCGGCATCGCGGGGATCAGCTGGCACTGGCTCGCGCTCGTGCCGGTGCCGCTGATGTGCCTCATCCTCGGGTTCCTGCCGCACAACGACGTCGCCTACGACAGCACCGCCCTGTGGCTCCACGTCGCGGCCGGCACGCGGGGCCTCGCGGACCGCGTGGGCCGCCTCGCGCCTCCTCTGCTCATCGGGGTGCCGCTCGTCGTGCTCGGCTCGCTCGTCGCCACGTGGCTCTTCGGCGACCGGGGCGCGCTGCTGCCCGAGATCGGCGTGTCCGCCGGGCTGCTGCTGAGCGGCCTGGGGCTGTCGAGCATCCTCTCGGCCGCGATGCCGTACGCGGCGGTGCGTCCGCACGACGACCCGTTCCAGCAGCCCCAGTCACACGGCAGCGCGTCCGTGACGGCCCAGGTCACGATGATCGGAGGGGCCGTCCTGGCGACCTCCCCGTCGCTCTGGTTCGCCGGCCGCTACCTGCTGCAGGGGCAACAGGACGCCGACACGTGGTCGTTCGTCACGGGGCTCGCCGCGGGCGTCGTCGTGCTCGTCGTCGGCGTCGCGATCGGCTCGCGCACGTTCACGCGTCGCGCGCCCGAGCTGCTCGCCTTCACCCTGCGCAGCTGACGTACGATGGTCGCCATGAGCGACACACAGACCGGCGGCGGACTCGACGTCCTGGATCGCGAGCTCGAGAAGCTCCTCACCGAGGACGCCGTCGACCCCGGCGACCACGAGCGCTTCTCGCACTACGTGAAGAAGGACAAGATCATGGAGTCCGCGCTCAGCGGCAAGCCCGTCAAGGCGCTCTGCGGCAAGAAGTGGACACCGGGTCGCGACCCCGAGAAGTTCCCCGTCTGCCCGACCTGCAAAGAGGTCTACGAGAAGATGAAGTCCGAGTAGGTCGCCTCGGTTACCGGGCAGGCGCCGATCACTCGTAGACGGTCGGCAGCACCGGGTCGCCCCGGCCGAGCCGGAACGCGCTCGGCGGCAGCTCGTCGACGGCGGCCTGACGGTGGTCCCGCGCACGCTGCACGCCCTGCGGCCCGGTCCAGCGGTCGTCGACCACGCCGTCGGTGACGAGCGGCACGAGCAGCGGTCGTTCCTCGCCCTCGCCCGGCCCCCCGTCGCCGATGCGCACGAGCTCCGTCGTCGCGACCCCGTCGACCAGCACGCGCACCGGTGCCTTGCGGCCGCCGATGGTCGCCTTGTCGGCGGACTTCTTCGCCACGGACACCCATTCGCCGTCGGCGCCCTGGCGGGCGACCAGCTTGAAGACCATCCCGGCCGCCGGGTGGCCGGAGCCCGACACGACGGACGTGCCGACGCCGTAGCTGTCGACGGGCGCCGCGCGCAGCGCCGCGATCGTGTACTCGTCGAGGTCGTTCGTCACGGTGATCTTCGTGCCCGTGGCGCCGAGGTCGTCGAGCTGCGCGCGCACCTGCGACACGAGCGCGGGGAGGTCGCCGCTGTCGATGCGGACGGCACCGAGGCCGGTGCCGGCGACCTCGACGGCCGTGCGCACCGCCTCCGGGATGTCGTAGGTGTCGACGAGCAGCGTCGTGCCGGGCCCGAGGCTCGCGACCTGCGCCTCGAACGCCTCGCGCTCGGTGTCGTGCAGGAGGGTGAAGGCGTGCGCGGCGGTGCCCATCGTCGGGACGCCCCAGGTGCGCCCGGCCTCCAGGTTGCTCGTGGCGACGAAGCCCGCGACGTAGGCCGCGCGTGCCGCCGCCACGGCGCTGCGCTCGCCGGTCCGCCGCGAGCCCATCTCGGCGAGCGGCCGGCCGTCGGCCGCCGAGACCATGCGAGCCGCGGCGCTCGCGACGGCGGAGTCGTAGTTGAAGACGCTGAGGGCGAGCGTCTCGAGCAGGACGCCCTCGGCGAAGGTCGACTCGACGACGAGCAGGGGCGACCCCGGCAGGTACACCTCGCCCTCGGCGTAGCCGCGGATGTCGCCCGAGAAGCGGTAGTCGGCGAGCCAGTCGACGGTGCGGTCGTCGACGATGCGGCCGTCGCGCAGCCAGGCGAGCTCGGCGTCGCCGAACCGGAACTGCGTCAGCTCGGCGAGGAAGCGCCCGGTGCCGGCCACGAGGCCGTAGCGGCGACCCTGGGGGAGGCGGCGGGCGAAGAGCTCGAACACGCATCGTCGGTCGGCGGTGCCGGCCTTGAGGGCCGCCTCCACCATCGTGAACTCGTAGCGGTCGGTCAGCAGGGCACTGGTCACCCCTCCACCCTAGGCGGGGCGAGGGGGCCGGGACCAGGGCGCCCGGCTGCGGCGCGCCTCCGTCCGGGTAGGCTCGACGACCGTGACGCACGCACCCATCGGAGTCTTCGACAGCGGCGTGGGCGGCCTGACCGTCTCGCGGGCGATCATCGACCAGCTGCCGCGCGAGTCCGTGCTCTACGTCGGCGACACCGCCCACTCGCCCTACGGCCCGAAGCCCATCGCCGAGGTGCGCGAGTACGCGCTCGCCGTCATGGACGACCTCGTCGCCCAGGGGGTGAAGCTGCTCGTGATCGCGTGCAACACCGCCTCCGCGGCGGTCCTCCGCGACGCTCGCGAGCGGTACACGACGGGCGCCGGCATCCCCGTCGTCGAGGTCATCCAGCCCGCCGTCCGATCCGCCGTGGGCCAGACGCGGAACAAGCGCATCGGGGTCGTCGGCACCGAGGGCACCGTCCGCTCGCGCGCCTACGAGGACGCCTTCGCCGCGGCCTCCGACCTGCAGCTCTTCACGCAGGCGTGCCCGCGGTTCGTCGAGTTCGTCGAGGCGGGCGACACCTCGAGCCCCGAGCTGCGCGAGGTCGCCGAGGGCTACCTCGCGCCGCTCCGCGAGGCCGGGGTCGACACGCTCGTGCTCGGCTGCACGCACTACCCGCTCATGTCGGCGGCCATCCAGTACGTCATGGGGCCGGAGGTGCGCCTCGTCTCGAGCGCGGACGAGACGGCCGCCGACGTCTACCGCACCCTCGTCGACCACGACCTCGAGGCGCCGGCCGGCAGCGTGCCGCGCTACGAGTTCGAGGCCACCGGCGCGGACGAGGCGGCTTTCCTGCGGCTCGCGAAGCGGTTCCTCGGGCCCGAGGTGTCGCGCGTCGGCCACCTCGAGACCGGCGCCATCGAGCTGCCGGGCGGGCTCCGCGCCGGCGGCCCGCGCGCCTGACCGCACCGCCCGCACAGCCCCGCACAGCCCCGCCCCGCACCGCCCGTACGAGACCACACCAGACCGACCCGACCAGGGGAGACACCATGACCGAGACCACCACCGACCTCGTCCGCGCCGACGGCCGCCGCGCCGACCAGCTGCGACACGTCACCATCGAGAAGGGCTGGAGCGCGCAGGCCGAAGGGAGCGCCCTGGTGTCGTTCGGCGACACGAAGGTGCTGTGCACCGCCTCCTTCACGAACGGCGTGCCGCGCTGGTTGGCCGGCAAGGGCAAGGGCTGGGTCACGGCCGAGTACGCGATGCTGCCGCGCGCCACCGGCTCGCGGAACGACCGCGAGAGCGTCAAGGGCAAGATCGGCGGACGCACCCACGAGATCTCCCGCCTGATCGGTCGCAGCCTGCGGGCCGTGGTCGACACGAAGGCCCTCGGCGAGAACACCATCGTGCTCGACTGCGACGTGCTCCAGGCCGACGGCGGCACGCGCACGGCCGCCATCACGGGCGCGTACGTCGCGCTCGCGCAGGCGATCGAGTGGGGCCGCGAGAAGAAGTTCATCGCCCAGAAGGCGACCCCGCTGACCGACAGCGTCGCCGCCGTCTCGGTCGGCATCGTCGACGGCGTCCCGCTGCTCGACCTCGCCTACGTCGAGGACGTGCGCGCCGAGACCGACATGAACGTCGTCGTCACGGGCTCCGGCCTGTTCGTCGAGGTGCAGGGCACGGCCGAGGGTGCGCCCTTCGACCGACGTGAGCTCGGCGAGCTGCTCGACCTCGCCGTCGCCGGCGGCGCCGACCTGACCACCCTCCAGAAGGAGGTGCTGGGCGCGTGACGCAGGTCGTCATCGCCACGCACAACCAGGGCAAGGTCCGGGAGCTGCGGCTGCTGCTCGCCGAGACCGCGCCCGGCGTCGAGCTGGTCGCCTACGACGGCCCGGAGCCCGTGGAGGACGGCGACACGTTCGCCGCGAACGCGCTGATCAAGGCACGCGCGGCGGCGGCCCACACCGGGCTGCCGTCGCTCGCCGACGACAGCGGCATCTCGGCCCACGTCCTCGGGGGCGCGCCCGGGATCCACTCGGCGCGGTACGCCGGCACCCGGGACGACGACGACAACATCGACCTGCTGCTGGCGAACCTGGTCGGCGCGGCCGACCGCTCGGCGCACTTCTCGTGCGCGGCGGCGCTCGTCGTGCCCGCGTCGGCGGACGGGACCGTCGCCGCCCGCGAGCTGGTGGAGCAGGGCGAGTGGCCGGGCGAGGTGCTGGAGGCGCGGGTCGGCACGGGCGGACACGGCTACGACCCCGTGTTCCGGCCCGAGGGCGAGACCCGCAGCGCGGCCGAGCTGACCCCGGACGAGAAGAACGCGGTCAGCCACCGGTCGCGGGCGTTCCGCGCCATCGCGCCGCACGTCGCGTCCCTCGCGGGCTGACCGCCTCCGCTGTTGCCCGCGGGCGGGCTGAGCCCTCGCGGGCCCGACCGCGCGGGCAACTCAGGAAGCTCTTCGACGGGGTTCCTGAACGCTGCAGCAGACAGGAACATCGGCACCTGATCCGCGAGGATCAGGACCGATCTTCCTGAATGAGGAGGGGGGTCAGGCCTGTGTGGGCGTCTGGCCGGTGGGGGAGTCGACGGGCGCCGACTCGACGGCCGCGGCGTCGACCTCGGCGTCGGGGGTCGTGCCGTCGGCCTCGTGCTTCTTGGCCGTGTGCACGCCGTGGAAGTAGTGGATCGCGACCGGGATCAGCGTCGCGAGCACCGCGCCCAGCAGGATCAGGTCGATGTACGAGCTGACGAAGTCGGCGACGGGCGGGATGTGGCCGATGCCGAAGCCGAGCATGGTGACGCCGAAGCCCCAGAGGACCGCGCCGATGCCGTTGTAGAGCGAGTAGCGCCGATAGCTCATGTGCCCGACGCCGGCCATGATCGGCGCGAAGGTGCGGACGACCGGCACGAAGCGGGCGATGATGACCGCGAGCGGGCCGAAGCGCTCGAAGAAGGCGTTCGTCCGGTTCACGTTCGCCTTGCTGAACAGCCCGCTCTCCTTCCGCTCGAAGATGCGCGGCCCGATCTTGTGGCCGATCAGGTAGCCGAGCTCCCCGCCGGCGAAGGCGGCGATGCCGATGAAGATCGCGATCAGCCAGATCGGCAGGCCGAGGGCGCCGGGGTTCGTGGCCGCGAGGATGCCCGTGATGATGAGCAGGGTGTCGCCGGGGAACAGGAACCCGATCAGCAGCCCGGTCTCGGCGAAGACGAGCAGGCAGACGCCGAGCACGGCCCACGGGCCGAACGCCGACAGGAGGTACTCGGGGTCGAGCCACGAGATGGTCGCCAGGGGCAGCATGGGTCTCTTTCTCGAGGTGCCGGGAAGACCAGGCTACCCGTGCTGGCTGCAGTGACCTTCGTCACCGGGACAGAGCCGGGCCTTCGTGCGGGAGAAGGGACTTGAACCCTCACGCCCGAAGGCACAGGAACCTAAATCCTGCGTGTCTGCCAGTTTCACCACTCCCGCGGGCAGGACCGAGTGTACCGACGAGCACGAGCACGAGCACGAGCACGAGCACGAGCACGAGCGCGGGCCCGGCGAGCACGAGGAGGCGCGGGCTCGGCGTCAGCGCAGCTCCCGCGGCACGTGCGGCGAGTACCGCGGCACGTAGCGCAGCAGGATGACCGCCCCGACGAGGCCGAGCACGCCCATCACCCCGCTCGCCAGGGAGATCGAGACGACGGCGGTCAGGCCGGAGATGAGCAGCGGCGCGGCCGCACTGCCGGCGTCGCCCGTGAACCGCCAGGCGCCGAGGAACGGCGCGGGGTCGGCCCGGTCGGCGAGGTCGGCGCCGAGGGTCATGAGGATGCCGCTGCCGATCCCGTTCGCGAGCGACATGAACATCGCCACGGCGACGAACCAGCCGACCCGGGCGTCGAGGTCGTGCGTCAGCGACAGGGCCAGGTACGAGATCGAGAGGCCGACCATCGAGGGGACGGCGCTCCAGAGGCGGCCCCAACGGTCCATGATCTGGCCGCTCGTGTAGAAGAGCGCGAAGTCGACGGCGCCCGCGATGCCGATGATGAGCGCCGTCTGCGGCGCGCTGATCCCGATGCTCACGGCCCAGAGCGGCAGGATCACCTGGCGCCCGGCCCGCATCGCGCCGATCAGCGCGGCGCCGCTGCCCAGCTTGACGAGGACGCCGCGGTGGCGGGCGAGCGTGCGGAACAGGCCCTCCGCCTCCTTCGCGACCTCCTCCTCGCCGGGGGTCGGGGCGTCGACGGGGACGGCGGCCGCCGCCCGCCGTTCGCGGAGCACCTCGGACGGATCGCGCAGCACGAGCAGCACGACGGCCGCGCCGAGGCAGCCGGCGACGTGGATCCAGAACGCGGACTGCGTCGAGCCGGTGAGGTGGATGGTGCCGGCCGCGAGGAACGGCCCGACGAAGTAGCCGAGCCGGAAGACGCCGCCGAGGCTCGAGAGCGCGCGCGCCCGGACCTCGACGGGCACGAAGCTCGTCATGAAGGCGTGCCGGGCGAGGGCGAACACGGCCGTCGAGAGGCCGATCAGCAGCACGCCCCCGGCCAGCACCCACTCGTTCGGCGCCCACACGCAGGTCAGCAGACCGACGATGCTCACGAGCGCGGCGGAGATCATCGCGGTGCGCTCGCCGATGCGGGAGACGAGCCAGCCGCTCGGGACGTCGCCGATCAGCTCGCCCACCAGGATGAGCGCGGCGACGAACGCCGCGAAGGGCAGGGTCGCCCCGAGGTCGCTCGCCACGACCGGGATGATCGGGATGATCGCCCCCTCGCCGATCGCGAACAACGCGGCGGGGAGGAAGGCCGACAGGGCGACGGACCGGAACGAGAAGGCGGGGGAGGGCGTCGACGTCATGGCACCGGCCACACTATGCCTGCCTCGGCCGGGGCCGACCCCCTCGGCCCCGCCGGGCCCCGGCGCGGCTGCTTACACTTGACGGATGAAGATCCTCGCAGCGATGAGCGGCGGCGTCGACTCGGCGGTCGCCGCGGCCCGGGCGGTCGAGGCCGGCCACGACGTCGTCGGGGTGCACCTGGCCCTCAGCCGGATGCCCGGCACCCTCCGGACCGGCAGCCGCGGCTGCTGCACCATCGAGGACTCGATGGACGCCCAGCGCGCCGCCGACGTCATCGGCATCCCCTACTACGTGTGGGACTTCAGCGAGCGGTTCAAGCTCGACGTCGTCGACGACTTCGTGGCCGAGTACGCCGCCGGTCGCACCCCCAACCCCTGCATGCGCTGCAACGAGCGCATCAAGTTCGCCGCGCTGCTCGAGAAGGCCCTGGCGCTCGGCTTCGACGCGGTGTGCACCGGGCACTACGCGACGATCGTCACCGACGAGCGGGGCGAGCGCGAGCTGCACCGCGCCTCCGCCTGGGCCAAGGACCAGTCGTACGTGCTCGGCGTGCTCACCGCCGAGCAGCTGGCGCACTCGATGTTCCCGCTCGGGGCCACGCCCTCGAAGGCCGAGGTGCGTGCCGAGGCCGCCGCCCGCGGCCTCAGCGTCGCGGCGAAGCCCGACAGCCACGACATCTGCTTCATCCCCGACGGCGACACCCGGGGCTGGCTCGCGGAGCGCGTCGGCGCCGAGCAGGGCGACATCCTCGACCGCTCGGGCGAGA
>Ga0308167_1000892_pt1 | contig 42475 bp, 56 predicted proteins | sample PhyCR1_2_FD_202138 | JGI IMG/M metagenome (GOLD analysis project Ga0308167, IMG submission 202138) | Phyllosphere microbial communities from UC Gill Tract Community Farm, Albany, California, United States - DLSLRC.R1 | ecosystem: Host-associated > Plants > Phyllosphere > Unclassified | place... | reverse complement strand
TCTGATTGAACAGCCACATACCGGCCAGCAATTGGCACAAAAACTTGACGTCTCACGGGCAAAGATTTTGTATCATCTGCGTGAACTCGAAAAGTATCAGTTGATTCAACTCGTCGAGGAAGAAATCCGAGGCGGAAATGTATTGAAGTTTTATCAGGCCGTCGCCCGCGGATTCATTCCGGCTGATCATCTCCTGAATCTTGTCGAGACGAAACAAGCGACACGCCAGTCTTATGTCGAGGTCCTCGACCGGGCGAAAACACGTGTCTTGACGGCGCCTGACCGCTCGTTTGCCCCGCGTTCCTCTGACGTAGAGGCCTGGGAAAGCCTGTCGTTCCAACAAGAACTCCGACTTTCACCTGAGCAATTCTTGACGTTTACGAAACGGTACCGGGAACTGTTGCAGGAAGTCGAACACGATGCATCAACGGATGAGACAGATAAAAAATTGTATTACGTGATGGCGACGGCGTTTGAGATTGATGCACCGTTAGTTCAAGCGGACGAGGAGGGAGGACATGCAGGCAACTGAGCAAAAACCACATCACCCGCTCTTGCGGAATCGTTCGTTCCGAGCACTTTGGCTCGCCAGTACCTGTTCCTTCCTCGCCTTATCGACCTACTTATTTGCCGAGCAGTGGTATATCCTCCGCGTCTTGAAACTGGATGCGTATTTAGGTCTCGTCTTGATGTTGACGTTGTTGCCGCGGATTTTTTTAATGGTGTTTGGCGGTGTCATTGCTGATCGGTTCAACAAATCGATCATTTTACGCTATTCCAGTCTGCTGCGATTTACCTTTGTTCTGCTGTTGCTGTCCGTCTATCACTTCGAGTTGTTGACGATTGTTCCGCTTGCATTATTTGCGTTTACGTTCGGTTGCATCGATGCCTTTTTCTCCCCTGCCAGTGCGTCCCTGTTGCCCCTTCTCGTTTCAAAAGAAGATCTGACGCGGGCCAACTCAATTCTTCAAACCTCCAATCAGATGGCCTTGTTCTCCGGACCGTTGCTTGGCGGCGTACTGCTGACCTTCTCATCGTTCCACTTCATATTTTTGACGATTGCACTGTTTCTTTTGCTCGCATCGCTCGGTACCTTTTTCATTCGCGAACATCCCATCGACAATCCGACTCGGACATCTGCCCGGATTGAACTTGCTCAAGGATTTCATTATGTGTTTGCCGACCCATACTTAAAACGGATCCTCTTCCTGCTGATTATCATCAACTTTTTCTTTTTTGGTCCGTTGCTGATGGGGATTCCGTTACTCGTCGATCGGGTTTTAGGAGGTCAAGCCCTGGACCTCAGTTATCTCCAAGGCGCGTATCAGCTCGGCATGCTGCTTGGTGCCGCCTGGATCGGCTTCAGCAACCTTATCAATCAATCTTTCCGCCTGTTGCTGTCGCTGATTGGTCTGCTTGGAGTCGGTCTTGTATTACTCGGACAAATCGGACACGTCTGGCAAGGCATTCTGCTGTTGCTGACAATGGGAGGCATCTCCTCCATCATCAATGTCCTCATTTTGACGACGATTCAAACGACGATACGACCACAGATGATGGGCCGGGTCATGAGCCTTGTCAATGCCGCGTCAAACGGTCTGGTTCCATTGTCTTACGCTGCCCTGTCCCTCACACTGTCGTTTGAGATTCGTCTCGAACAGATTCTTTTCTTCTGCGGCTGCGGGATCGTTTTTGTAGTATGTACTGCATTCGTCCGGATCAGGTGAACGCGTCAAAAAAAGTCAGATCTTGTTTCAGGGAAGATATGACTTTAAGTTGTCGAAATGAAGAAACGGGAACAAAGAATAGAAGAACAAGTCCATCAAAACTAACCGTGAGGAGTGTGCATCTATGGAGATCACCATCCGTCAACTGTCAGCTCATGAGAAGCCGCCGATGGAGCTTTTGCTATTAGCGGATCCGTCTCAGAAAATAGTCGCAGAATATTTGCAAAGAGGCGATTGTTTCGTCGCTGAAATAAGGCATCAGCTGATCGGGATACATGTGCTGCTACCGACAAGACCGTACACGATCGAAATCGTAAACATTGCAGTAGACGAACGGTATCAAGGGAAAGGTGTCGGAAAAATTCTCTTACAACATGCCATCGAAACCGCTAAAGCGATGGGATATACAACCATCGAAATCGGGACAGGAAATTCAAGCCTTGGCCAGTTAGCCCTTTATCAAAAATGTGGATTTCGGATTGTTGGAGTCGATCGGAACTTCTTCTTGCGACACTACGAAGAGGACATTATTGAAAACGGGATCCGGTGCACCGATATGATTCGGTTATCTCAGGACATATAAGAATCTTTCTCTAAAACAACTTGACGGATAAACGTATGTCTCAGGAAAACGATTCAACATGAATAAAAAAGCGGTCCTTCTCAAAAAAGAGAAAAACCACTTCGTCTTCAATCGTAAGTCATGTCCAAGCTTAGGGCATGACTCTTTTATTTAAATGACTGTCGTGAATTTCTTCGCCGTTTCATTCAGTTCATGGGCCGACTCGCTGACGGTCTCAAACCGTTTCAATGTCTCTTCCATGACGGAAACACTCGACGAGGCATCAGCGTTTGCCCGCGTGATGCCCTGTTGAATCCGCTCCAGTTCCTTGTTCATCTGTTCCGTCGTGTCGCGAACGTTAATGACGGCGAGTTCAACAAGCTTTGAAAGATTACGGACTTCCGTCGCGACGACTTTAAAGCCGCTTCCGTGCTCACCGGCGCGTGCTGCTTCAATCGAGGCATTTAGCGACAGTAAGTTCGTCTGCGCCGCAATCTCTTTGATCGTTCCGATGATCTTTGTAATCTCGGAAGACTGTTCCTGCAGGTTCGCTAGTGTCCGTAAATTTTCTTTGGCATCGTCCGCCATCTTCTCGATCGTTTGTTTCAGTTGCCGGCTCTCCTGTTTGCCTTGCGCGGAACGGTCATCAAGATCCGTTGCGATGCCGGCAAAGGACGTCGCATATTCTTGGATGGTTTCTTGCCGATCCGTGATATCAGAAGCGATTTTGACGACGCCGACGACTTGGTTTGCTTCATAAATCGGCATATAAGTTGCTTCGAGCCATATCGAGTCGCCACGGGCATCAATCCGTTCGATTTTATCAGCCGAGCTGAAACCGGCCAGTAGTTTGCTCCATAATTTCTGATACGCCTCACTGCTTGCAAAATCCGCTCGGCAAAACAGATGATGGTGCATGCCAATCATCTCATCACGTTTGTACTTCATGGTCTTGGCAAACAAGTCGTTGACATCAACGACCCGGCGTTGTGTATCAAAACGAATCATTGCGACATTGTGGGTCAGGGCTTCCAGAATATCAGCAGAAGCAAGGGGTGGGTTTGCTAGTTGAGGTGTCGTCACGTGGTTAATCTCCTTCAGGTCATCATTTCAAATTTCATCCATTTAGTAACAAAACTATTTTGTGAAAAAAAGATTTTATCTGCCACTCATCATAACAAGTCCCATTTTCGCTTCAAATCAATCTGCTCAGATCCAGAAAAACATTGACCCCTTTCTCAAATCAGGTCTTTTTTAGGAAGATTTTTTATCCTTTACAACTTTTTTCCAATCATGTATCATTTATATCGGGAGGCGATACATTGAGGAACGATACATCAGTTTTGACCGAGAGTACGTATTATGTTTTGCTTTCGTTGACGACACCGAAACACGGATACGCGATGATGCAACAAATTGAACAATTAACAGACGGGCGCGTCCGAATGGGGCCAGGCACGATGTATGGGGTCTTAAAAAATTTACTTGAAAAAGGTTGGATCAAAATTGTCGAAGAAGCCGGTCGCCAGAAAATTTATGGTTTAACAACATCCGGCTATGAAGTATGTTTGGCAGAACGGGCTCGTCTGTCGCAAGTATTACAGCATGCTAACGACTTACTTAAAGGAGCAACTGATGAAAAAATTCAAACTTTACCTAAATGATGAAACGGAAGAACGCTGGGTCAATGAGATGAGTCGTAAAGGCTGGCAACTGACGAAGTTTTCTCCGTTCGTCTACACGTTTGAACGGGAGGATACGGTCTATACGTACCGGAATGAAATGATTACTCAACGGCCAAACCGTTCTGAGTATTTCGCTTTTTTAGAAGAAACAGGTGTCGAAATCGTTCATGCCAATCCTTTTTGGGCATACTACCGGAAAGCCGGTACCGAAGAATCCTTTGAATTGTTTACGGATACAAGCTCGACCAAACGCTACTTAGAAAAGAAACTCCAAACGTATTGGATCACCCTACTGTTTTTACTGATCTCGATGCTGTCCTTGTTTTTAATCCCAAATATCGTACAAGAGATGACACATCCTGTGACTGCTTCGGTGATGATCGGATTCGCCGTCCTTGAAGTTCTGTTGATTGTAGCGATTTTCTCGATCATCTACCGGACTAAAAAGCATCTACGGTCGCTCTAACACCAAAAAAACCTCTTCGATTTTATTGTAAATCGAAGAGGTTTTGCTTATTTCAAGGTATAACCTTGCTCGTTCAATAATCGTTCCCATTCGCTTAAGTACATGTAATCTTGTACGCCGAGCGGATTATCGAGCTTCGTTATGAACTCGAGACTGTTGCCGTCCGGATCATTGAAATGAATTTTAGCATGAGCATGCTGGGCAATCGGCATGACGAACGGTTCCGCTCCTTCAAAACCAAACGCCTTACGTGGCGTATAACCACGCTCCGTCAGCCAATGGACCGACTCACGCAAGCCGTCGAGTGAGACTTGAAAGGCGATATGCCGGATCGACGGATGATACGGCAACCCGACTTGGTCCGCTTGCCAGAGACCAAGCCAGCTTTGCTCTTCGACGATCCATAAAAAGGCGATTTTTTCATCCACGATGTGATCGAGCTTCAATCCGAGTCCAGTATAAAACGCGATCGACCGCTGTAGATCGCGAACGGGCAGATGTGCTTCATATAGGCCAAGAATCATCGCCGTTCACGTGCCTTGACGTGTCCGTTTAACGCCTCGATATAGCGGCTTGCCGAACGGGCGACGGCGGCTTTTGCATCCGTCACAACGATTTTATGGAACGCGTCGTAAATTTGATTAAAGCGGACGTCTTTTAGGGCAGACGCCATCTCAGCGACGGTCACTGCCGGTAACGGAATCAGGTTCGGATAACTGTACATGAAGCTGACCCAGGCCCGGTCGGCGACGACACGAATGATGTCTCCGGTCAGTAAAATCCCATGCCCTTCGTCCCCTGCCGTCCATTCGAGCACGGTCGCTCCGTCAAAATGACCGCCGATCCGGTGTAAGATGACATCCTCACTTAACGCGAGTTGATCGCCGGACCAAAAGACAATTCGCTCACTTGGTCGCGTCACCCATCCCTTGTCCGCTTCATGAATGTACAGCGGAATTTCAAATGTTTCCGCCCACTCGACCTGGGTCGCGTAATAGTGCGGATGCGACAACGCCATCGCGTCGAGTTGTCCCACGTCCTCGATGACTGCCTGATCGAGATAGGTGATACAGTCCCAAAGAATCCGTTTTGTCCCCGCAACGAGGTAAGCGGTCTGCCCGATTCCGAACTTCGGTGTCGTGACGAGACTCGAAAGTCCCGGTTGTTCTTCTGTCACGGTCGTCTGATATGTTCCGGACGAAATCAGATCCGGAAGGGTTGTCCACGACTGACCGTTTGGATTCACATATTGCCGTTCATCGGTACAAATCGGACAGATGTCGTCCTGTGTTATGTTTTCATCCATCTGCACTCCACATGTCGTACAAATTAAGTAAGTCATTCCATTTCCCCCTGCTGTTTAAGATTTTCTGACGCGTACCCAGATGATATTGATCAAAGCAAAAATCAGAGCCCCGGCCACGAATCCGAGCAGAACACTGACATCAAAGGTCCCTTTCGCTTCGTAAACAATCAGTAAACCGACGATCGCGCAAATCAAAACGCCTAACACACGAAGTACAATCTTTCCGTTTGTCATCGTCATGCCCCCTTTGTTCATTTGTTTTACAACGTTCTTGGTGCATCCGCCATCGCGTTCGCGAGAATCATGTAAATGATTAAATTGACCGGAAGCGGAATGACAATGAAAATCAGACGGACGGCCAATGACGAAATACCGAAGTGTTCCGCGAGTCCGCCGCATACTCCCTGAATCGAGCGGTCGGTAGCTGATCTGCGTAATGATTGTGCCAATTGTCTCCCCTTCTTTCATTGATTCCATGTTGGGTGATTCATCCATATGTTACAATAATTAGTATAGCGTAACGGAGTTCAATTTTGCAGGGGATAGCCCTTGTGAATCGGAACCCGAAAGAAAGGACGTGAGACGTTGGATATTTTTTATTTGATTCAGGAACGGGCGTTACCGTTCTCGATTTTGGCTTTACTGATGATGGCGAGTGCCGTCGTCGTGTATGTCGTTTGGAAAAGACAGGTCAGCTTGCCGATGCCGCTGCGTATTTTTACGACTGTCGTCTGCCTGACCTGCATCGTCGGTTCAGCCGGTTTGATGCTTTTCACACTTTTCGTCGGCTACAATGCCTAAAAAAACAAACAGACGTCACTTTCCCTCAAGGAGGAGAATGACGTCTGTTTTTCAATCATCGTGTGACTGCCCGCTCAAAAGCGGACTGAGTACGGTATTCTTGATCCTGCCAAATCCAGCGTTTCGCTGTTCCATTAGCCAATCGATAGGTGTTCTGTTCGAATTGATTGCCGGAGCTTGTCTTAAAAAAGTGGGCGACAAACAGATTATCTTGCCCCGTCGTAAACGTATTGCGGTCAATCCGGTTATCGCGGACATCATGCTGGACCAGCAGTTGTCCCCCTTCCAGTCCTTTTGTATCATTGCCGATGACTTGATTACGTGTAATACGAACCTGCTTCGTTCCGCCCCGCTTTTTATCGTAGCCTCCGATTGAAATACCGGTAAATCGGTTTTGTTGGATCAGATTACCCTGGACCGTGACGTCTTCCGCATAATGCTTTGCATGTTCACTTGTTACTTCAATCCCGATATCATTCCGCTCGACGGTATTGTTTTCGATTGTCAGCTGTTTGCCGCCGTCGACATAAATGCCGGCTGCATTGTACTCTTTGCCGTAGACCGGATTGCCGTAACTTGAACTGTCGGAAACGTGATTCCCGGCAATCGTCCCGTTCCGTGCATAATCTTCTGCCGGATTCGTTGCGACCCCTTCATAGCCAATTAAGTCGATGCCGATGTTATCGTTCCGTCGAACAGTGTTGTCTGTGACGGAAAAACCGTTGATGTTACCATTCAGCACCAAGGCTTCGCTGGCCCCGAGCCGGTTATCTTCGACCCGGTTACCCCGGACAGTGATCTGCTTCAAACGACCGGTTCCATAGATTGCAATCCCGTGGGCATTGCCGTCTTTCGCGTTCGTTTGAATCCGCCGGACCTGATTGTCGATCAATTGAATGTTCCGTCCGGTTCCGGTAACAAAAATTCCGATCGGTGTCTCATTGCTTCGTGTCGTCGCAATATCGGCGACAATCAGTCCTTGAATCGTCACGTACTGTCGATTTTCGATCCGGATGAGTGCCGTGTCTCCGTCTTTCTGCTTCAGCGTCTTGCCGCTTAACACGACTTTCTCCTGTTGGTAATTCCGGAAGACGACCGGTGCCTGTTTCGTGCCGCTGTACTTGACAGTCAACGCTTCCGGATATGTTCCTTTACGCAGATAGACCGTTGTCCCGGCTTTCGCGAGCTGACTGGCCCGTTTCAGCGTTTTCAACGGTTGCTTGATTGAACCGGCATTCGTATCCTTGCCGGTCGGGGCGACATACAGAACGTGTTTCGCAGCTGTCGACTCCGCCGGTTCTTGATGCCAAGTCGCCGAACAGCCAAACAGTCCGAGCGACAAGAAGAGAATAAAACGTTTTTTCATGTAATCCGTCCTTCCTGTGACATCTAATCAGATTGTAAATATCATCCATTCCCCTTACACTGAATATAATTACATATGAAGGACGTGAAGTGGATGTTGAAACAACTGCTTGTCTGTTCACTATCGGCACTTTTACTTGCCGGTTGCAGTACTGAAGAAACCGGTCCGAAAAAAGTCATCAAACCAACGGAACTGCCGTTGACACTTAAATTAGTTGAGTCTAAAGAACCGGCAGATGCCTTTGTAAATAGCGTGACCTATCTCATGACCGGTCAAACGGATCAACCCCTTTACCTGACCGGAATCGAGTATTTTGCGTCGGGCAAGCAGAAAATCTGGTTTTCCGAGACCATCAAACCCGGTCAATATGACGGAAAATCACTGAAACTCAGTCAACAGTCTGATCGCACAAAAGGCTACCGGTCCTACAGATATGAGCTCGAGGATACGATGAATGAGTGGTCCGAAGAATCAAATGATTTAAAAAAATTCTTGATGACGGGTGTCGAGTTTCAGAACCAATCATTCCATGCATCTGAATATGACCTGTTGATGTTAGAAAAGTCGACCGTCCATGAGTCCATGGTGGGAAGATCTTTAGCTGCTATCGATTCTCCTGCAGGCATCAAACTCAAAAAGGGCGAGCATGCTTTTACGATTTCATTATCGACTAAATCCTTCGGTACCCCAAGTGCACGTACACTATGAAAACCGACCTGTCTCTTTACGTAAAAGAGGCAGGTCGGTTTTGTTTAGTGCCGCTGATGCGGCAAGGGGATCGTCAATGGTTTAAAATCCGGTCCGAGCAGGATTTTCATCAAAAAGATCAGCTGTCCGGTGTGATAGGCATAATGCGCGAGTTGCCGTTCAATCGCGTCGACGACGAGATGCGGTTCACCGCGGATCAAAACGGTCCGTTCCAGATCGTCTGGTGTCAATGAAGCAAGCGTCGATTCGACGAGTTGCCAGCCGTCGTTCCACAGTGTCAGTAAGGTCTCTTTGTCATGCCCCTGGTCGACAAACTCGGCGTCCCGGTTACGGTCCGGCTTTTCCCCGTCTGTCGTTAAAAAATCGGTCCAGCGTGACGTCATATTGTTCGTCATATGCTGGATCAACAGTGCGACGCTGTTCGTATCCGGCGCCAGTGTCTGATGGAACTGTTCCTCGTTCAGCCAACCGAGTGCCTGCTCCGCCGGTTCGCGGACGGCCCGAAACCTCGCTTGAATTGCCGTCAAATACACCTCTTCAAAAGCCATTTCATTTCCTCCCTTTGCTGTTAATCCACCACAAAGTCCACGCCATTTGCTCCTTCGACCGGTATCGTCCGTAACGTTTTTAAGTTGTCATCCGTGACGATCAATCGTCCTTTTCCGGAAAATGACGTTTTACTTTCAGTGAAATACGAAGTCTTCTTATACGGATTCCGGTAGAGGTAACGGTAATAGTTACCCTGCTTCCAAAAATCCGGTCGGACCGCTTCAACCCGGAACGCTTGTCCGAACGTCCACTTGACGATCCGTTGATCCGTATCGTTTTCACCGGTGCCGATGATTTGGTAACCGGTCTGTTTGTTGATCATCCGCATCGGTTCTGTCGCCCAGTAGTTGACATCATCCAATACTGAAAATGACTTTTGCTCCATCGTTTCGTCCGTCTTCAGCTTGATCATCACGCCGTCGGTCGTTGCAAAATACGCGGTATCTTTCGCGCCGTATAACGCCGTATAGGCATATGGTTCGTCCGCTTTTCGAATGACGCGTGATTTTCCGGTCGTCTGGTCGAGCAGGACCATTCCGGCCGCCCCTTCTTTATCATCCTCGGTACCGTTGTTGGCATAAGTAATCGTCTGATCCAGTTCAAGAATCGGTGAATCAAAGACCGGCATCAGCCGGTCTTCAATCGGATACCGTTTGTCTGTCCGGACGTTGATTAACTGAATTTTTTCCTTTGGCTTCGAGGCATTGGATTCCAGCCAGACATCTTTCCCGTAATGGGCAACGGATGTGATCGCTGTATTCGGCACCTCATGTTTTGTAAACTCGCCCCGTTTTAAATCGTACGTAAAAAAGTGATCTTCTTCGATGCCATCCGGGTGATGTGCATAGATGTGCCGCGGATCCGTTCCTTTTTGTGACAGCCTCATCCAATAGAAATCCGGGTCAGCAATTGCTTCTGCCTTCAGCTCTTTACCCGTTTTTGATAGTGTCGTCATCAATCCCGGTTCCTGCGGATCATCCTGTGTTTCTTTATAACGGTTAATATCGCTTCCATACAGCAGGATGACCTGACCGTCTTTCGGTGTAAACGTCATCGTCGTGAGATCCTTCGAAATGACCGGATAGGAAACGGCTTTTGGTTCCTCCGGACGCAATCCGAGATATACAGCACCTGCACTGACCAAAACGACCAGGCCCGCCGTTCCGTACAGCATTCGTTTTTTCCATGATTGAAGCATATCTATCCACTCATTTCGTTTGTCATTTTCACTTTCCATTGTACCGCTTTTTTTTGTAAAAAAATTCTTTAAAACCGGATTTCCATTACCAATTGACCTAATATTTCATAAAAAAAGACACTGCCGGATGGACAGTGTCTTCGTATCGATTCAATTATCTGGCTGTGACGCCACCGTCTACCGGAAGACCGATTCCCGAAATATGGCTCGCTTCATCTGTTGCGAGGAAAAGAACAGCGTGCGCGACTTCTTCGGCTTGTCCGACATGGCCAAGCGGAATTACCTGTTCAAAATAGTCTTTATACGCGGCCATCGACGGGGCACTCATCTTCGTTTCGATGTAACCCGGGTAAACGGCATTGACCCGGATGTTGTACTTGCCGTAATCGACAGCCGCCGCCCGTGTCACCGCATCAATCGCGCCTTTTGATGCCGTATAACCACCGGCTCCTGCCATTCCGCTGATGGCAGAAATCGAAGCGATGTTGACGATTGAACCCCCGGTCTCCTGCATCAACTGAATCGCCTGTTGCATCCCGAGCAGAACACTGTTGATGTTGATGTTAAAAATTCGGGACCACTCGGTTTCGTTCTGCTCTAAAAACGGGGTACTCAACGCAATGCCGGCATTGTTGACCAGAACATCCAGTCGATTAAACTCCCGCATGATCATGTCCATGACGCCTTGCCAACTTTCACGGGAAGAGACGTCGTGGCGTAACGCATACGCTTGACCGCCTTCAAGCAGAATCTGTTTGACGACGGCACGGACGGCCTCCTCATTGATGTCGGTCGCGACGACGACGGCACCTTCACGCGCCGTCATCATTGCCGTTGATTCTCCCATGCCGCTTCCGGCACCGGTCACTAACACGATTTTTTCTGCTAATCGATTCATTTTCATCCACTCCGTTTCTTGATGTTAAGGTTGCATCGCTAAAAAATCGGGACTGGTCGGATTGCCGATATAATGTCCACCTTCAATTTGTAAGGTCTGCCCGGTCATGAACTTGGATTCGTCCGACGCAAGATAAACGACGGCATGTCCGATATCATTCGCCTCACCGTGATACGGGAGGGCATTGTATTTTTCGAAGGTCGCAAGCAGACTGGGACTCATGTTGGCTTTTGCTGCCGGTGTCAAAATCAGACCGGGAGCAATCGCATTACAGCGGATCAAATCCTTCCCGTACTGCGTCGCGATATACTTCGTCAGCTGAACGACGGCAGCTTTCGATGTTCCGTAAGCCGAGCGGATACTGTCGCCCGCAAAAGCCGACATCGAAGCTGTATTGATGATAGAGCCGCCGCCAGCCTGTTTCATATGTGGAATCGCATAACGGGCACCGAGCAAGACACTTTTGACGTTAACGTTCATCAAACGATCCCATTCCGCGAGGTCCATCGCGACGACATCGAGATCTTTCTGAAGATTCGTCAGACCGACGTTGTTAAACAGGATGTTAAGTTTTCCATAGGTTTCGACGGTAAATGTAACGGCATTCTGGATCGAATCGGCTTCCGATGCATCCAGGAAGACCGCCTGAACCTGTTTTCCTTGTCTCCGTAAACCGGCCGCCACGTCTTTTGCACCCTTGATGTTGTAATCTGCTATTACGACCGCAGCACCTTCTTCCGCAAGCAATGTTGCTGCCGATAAGCCGATACCTGACGCACCTCCTGTCACCAACGCTACTTTTCCCGCTACTCGATTAATCGTTTCACTCCGTTCTCCCGCTTTGCCCGGATATGGGTCAACAGTTTTTCGTTGATTGCTAAATAAAGCCGAATCTCTTCTTCATCCAACACGTCATACAGTTCAAGATACTGTTGTTTTCCGATCGCCTGAGCTTCACTTAAGACCTGTTCGCCCTGCTCTGTGATTTGGAGCAACACCTGCCGCCGGTCTTGTTCGTTGTAGACCCGCTCGACCAGTTCAAGCTGGATCAGTTTTTTGGCGATATTCGTCATCGCCCCTCCCGTAAAACCAAGTGTTTCCGCTAACTTCATTTGATTTTGAGGTCCTTTTCGTTTTAACTCCCCTAATGTCAAAATCGGTGAGATGCCGATTTTGTGCGGAAAACGAGCGTTCCAATCAATAATGGCTTCATTTGTCACAGCTTCCACCGTATGAATCATCTTAAAAAGTTGATCTTGTTCCATTGTCCCCACATCCTTTTGGTCGGTATTCTGTCCAACCAGCATTTTTACTTACCACGTTAAATAATTTAACACTAAACTATTTAACTGTAAACTTTTTTAAGTAATAGGATATCCCGCACGTTTTTTTGTTCACCTCGTACTTTATTTACTACGCTCGCTATAACTTTTTAAAATTTCAGCCGATAAAATAGATAAGCAACACGCAAAACATCACCAGGAGGATTATATGGACACAACACGGACTCATTCCATCAGAACACGTTTACTACTCATCATCAGCTTGATTCTCATCCTTTTCTTTGTTTTCAGCAGCGTCTCGCTTTACCTGACAACTAAACAAACCGCGCTATCGACACTCAAGAAAACAGCGGAACAGGATGCGCTCCGGATTTCAGCCTCCGTCGATTCCGCCGCTTATCAAGAATTTTTAAAAAATCCTACGAATGACGCGATCTATGATGAATTACGCGAATCACTGGATCAACTCCGCAAGCAAAACGGATTGTTGTATGCCTACACGGCAAAAGTGGACCAAAATCAGGTCAAACTATTGATTGACGGTCTGCCGGTTGCAGAGGCCGCAAACATCAATGATCCGGCAACCGGTGCTGTTGCCTCCGACATGAAGGACGTCTTACGCGGAGAGACCCACTCAACCGATGTCATCGATGATCCAAAATTCGGAAAATATATCAGCGTCTATGTTCCGTTAAAAAGTCCGACCGGAAACATCATCGGTATTCTAGGAACTGACATCGCAGCGAAAGACATCGAAAACTTGACGACGGCGATGCTCAAACAAACGTTGCCGCTTTTTATCGGTCTGTTGATCGGTTTACTCGCTGTGACGCTGGGGCTTCTCTATTACATACTCGGCCGGAAACTGAAACCGCTTGAGACCCTGCAGTCCGTCGCCAAGATGATTGCCGATGGAAAACTCGAGCTGGCCCATCAGACGATGCACCGTTTGACGATTCCGGCAAAAGATGAAATCTACGCACTCGCCCGCTCGATTCAGCAAATGAATGAAACGCTTCGTTTGATGATCGTCGACATCAAACGGACGACGGTACTCGTGACGGATACCAGTCAAGCCATCGACGCCGGCACGACGGAAGTGCTCGACGGTTCAACGCAGATTGCCGAGACGATGTCGGAAATTGCGATGGGGACCGAAAGTCAGACACATACGACACTCGCCTTGACGGACGAGATGACCGGCTTCTCCGCGCTTGTCCAAAAGACGGCTGACGACAGTCAAGACATCGAACAGACGGTCGAAACGATGCGAAGCGTGTCGCAAGAAGGACAAACGCAGATGAAACAATCCGTTGTCCGGATGAACACGATTCATACGCACGTCGCCGAAGCCACGAAGCAGGTCCGACAATTGAAACAACAATCGAACGATATCCAGGCTCTCGTAACAATCATCCGGGACATCGCTGCACAGACGAATCTACTCGCTTTGAATGCAGCCATCGAAGCGGCGCGTGCCGGTGAACAGGGAAAAGGATTTGCTGTCGTCGCGACCGAAGTCAAGAAACTGTCGACCCATGTCGCAAGCAGTGTCGATCAAATCGCTGCCATTGTCCAAAATATCACCGGGAATTCAACACAAATGGAAGTCCGGTTTGCTGAGACCCTCCAAGAGACACGACTCGGGCAGCAGGAAATCCAAGCGACGGACAGCTCGTTTTCGCAAATCGCGGGACAAGTTGGAACTGTCGCTGCGTCGGCGTCCGATATGCGCAGGCAAATGCTTGATGTCGCCCGTACGGAAGCCCGGATTCGCAGTGCGTTGACAGAAATTGCCGCCGTTGCCGAAGAACATACGGCCGGTAATGAAGAAGTCGCCGCAGCATCGGAACAGATGATTGCAACGATTACCGGATTACATGTCCTGGTTGAGACGTTGAATGAAACATCGGCTTACTTGACTGATCAGACAGAGAAGTTTGAACTGGAATCATGAAAAACGTCCGTTTCCTCATAGGAAGCGGACGTTTGTTTATGCTAAAATTTAAACCGGAATCGCTGAACATAATCTATTTTGTGACTGACTGGAAAGGACGTTATTTCATTGAAACAAATCCATCATCTCTGTATCCAGACGACTGATTACATCGCGTCAAAAACCTTTTACGAACAACTCGGCTTCGAGCTGATCCAGGAATCACCCGATTTCCATACACGTGCCTTCAACAGCTGGCTGAAGCTGGGTGACTTCTATATCGAACTCCAGACAAACAAAGTCGACGAGACATTGAAGTCCTATACGAAACATGCGGCCGGTCCCGTCCACTTCGCATTGTATGTCGATGATTTACAGGCGGAAGTCGCACGGCTCGAACAACTCGGCATGCCGTTTTTGCCGAAACATGGCGGTAATATTTACTTCGTCGTCGACGGTCATCTCAGTAAACTGAAGGCACCGGAAGGAACGATCATCGAACTACGGGATACGTGGACGATCAAAGAATAATCAAACAAACGCTTATGCCTCGTATATTCAGGGCATAAGCGTTTTTCCGTTACAATAAAAAATTTTGTCATTTGATTCCCAAGTTCTCGATATACGTCGTTTTTGCCTTGTCGAGTTCATCCGACACCGTTTTCAATTCTTTCCTTACGTACTGGTCACCCTGCTTTTGATAGACACTTTCTTGCAGTGACTTCTTACCTCCCTGCACAGGTGCATCATAGGACAATTCAATCCAGTCCCCGTCATCACTGACTTCAATTCCCGTTTCTTTTCGGACGATCGGATCGTGGTTCCGTCGTACGAGTTCTTCGTTTTCCAGTTTAATCACGGTATCGATGGATTCGTTAAACTTCTTTTTGTAGTCAGGTGGCGGTGATGGTTCCCGGAATAGGTAAAAGACAATCAAGGCTCCGAGACTGACAAGCAACATCTTTTGAAAGTTCATCTGTACCCTCCTTTTACAGCCGATCATGAATTATTCAGAACTGATTGACTATCTGTAAATCATGCCGCTTGTCCCATCCCTTGTCGGCTACGCGTTTTTGAAAGATAGTATGATGCGGTAATCCTTTTGAGAACAGCGGGGTCGGACGAATCGTCCGGGTCTGTAAATCGGATGCGCCATATGCCAGGTACAACTGAAATTGTCCGTCCGTTAATTTCGCCGCAATCGCCGTCACCGTCTCCGGAAAATGCGCAATAGCGTCGCAGGTCGATTGATACGGCAGAAACCCGTTTTTCTGGTGCATCCGGACCTGGTTTTTAACGGACCACGGAAACGGTTGCCACGACTTCAATTGTTCTTCATACTGTTTTTCCGTCGCTTCCGATGTATCGGTCGCGTCGTAATAGACGACATCGATATCCTGTTCCTCAGTCAAAGTCAGCCCCCAAATCAACGACCGGATGTAACCGGCGCAAATCCAGGCATCCGGCAGTACGAGCCGGTCGACGAGAGTTAACTGTTCGTGCAGTATTTCATTTTCACTTAAGGCATGGTAAATGTCATTGGTTTCTTGCATCGATTGGCCCCCATTTAAGTCTTCAACTTTTTCCACGTCTTCGGATAGGTCCGTAACTCTTTTTTCGTCGGATGCTCGGGATCAAGTGCTTTTCCGCGGCGTTCAAGGATCGTATCCGTCATTAAGAGCACGATGGCGAGCAACAGATACACACCGATGCTCGTGAAGAACGGCAAGCTCAGATTTAATACGACCGGCAGAAAAAGACCGACCAATACGATGAAACAATAGTCGATCACGTACTGGACTTGAACGATCCGTTTCATGGTCGGATTCGGCGTCAGCGCCATATCCCGATTGACTTCTTTGGAATGTAACCGGGCAATCAGTACCAGCGCAATTACGAGAACGGCGAACGGCCAGTATGCTCCGCGATTGGCGATAATCAGAATAATACTTGTTCCGTACAATAGCGCACTCAATATGCGTTGTTTCATCAGACGCCGTTTTGCCTCCTGAATGAACCGGGTCCGCTCCTGTTTATTTTTCATGGATATTTCCTCCCCTTACCAGGACGGCGGGTCATTTCGATGATGGATATTCAGTTCGTGATCGTTTGACGTATACGCACGATCAAGACCGTTCCCGGTAACCGCGTCGTGCCGCTAAAATCGTCATTCCTACAGAAATCACGGCAAATATACCAATCATGATTATCGCCATTCCTCCTTTTAGAAATCCGCTACTTATATCCTATTCGCTTCCATTTACCGGATGTCCTTTAACCAGATTAAGCAGTCATTCCGGACGATTCGTAAAAATAAATTGATAGAATTTTTAGATAATTATATCCATTCTGAACCAAAAAGGTTCTTTAATTGTATATAATGGTAAAATAATCATTTTCACATGAAAAATATGACATACAACTTTTGAGGGAGGAACTGTGATGAGCGAGGTACGTAAAAATCCAATCGTCATCCGAATGAATGAACCATCATTTATTGAACCTGTTGTTTCGTTTTTTTATAGCGAAAGGATGATCGGAGGAACGGCCGATGCTTAAATTCATCTGGAATTCCTGGTGGCGCAACAAGGAACGGTTCATTCTGCTCCTCGTCGGTGTCCTGATCGTCAGCACCGGACTCAGTTATCTGATCGGAACGACGCAGGCAAACAACGGTACTGTAGTCGATGAACTGCAAAAGCGCTGGGGCTCGTCTTACGATATCGTCGTCCTGCCGCCGGACAGCCGCAGTGTAACGGAAGACTTGAAGTTGCTTGAGCCAAACTATATGAGCGGTCTCGACGGCGGCATCACAATGAAACAGTACAATACGATTGAACAGATAAACGATATTGAAGTCGCGGCTCCGATTGCGATGATCGGGAATTATTATGCGGATGCCCAGATTGGGACATACGATTTTAAAGAACAAGGCATCTATAAAGTCACGATTCAAGATGTTCAGGATACCGGTTTACAGCAAGAACAACAGACGAACTCTTACTTTTTAGGTGCCGGGTGGTCTCCTTCCGAAAGCGACGGTCTGAATCGTGATCTTTCGCCGCAAGAGTTGGGAAAACAACCGTTGATGGAGTTCGGCAGCGCAACGATGCTCGCCGGAATCGATCCAGAAGCAGAAGCCCGGCTCGTCGGTCTCGATCGAGCGACGAAAAAAGCGACACACAGCCGCTATTTTACGAACGACGATACCGCGACAGACAACGGGAGATGATGTATGGAGTATTCCGTTGATTTTAAACAGTCACGAATATGTCGATGCGTACCGGAAGTATCGCTATGAAAAAGTCGATGTTCCCTTAGTTAATGATTCGATGACCGAGACCGTCCAAGACATTATGAAAAAAGGCGGGAAATCGTATCTGAAGACGCTTCCGGTCCAACCTGCGAAAGTCTATAAGATTACGACAAATGAAACCTCTAAAAAACTGGTCAACGACATCTTAAAAGGCACGGTTCCGTCTAAACCAGCTGGAAGCTTCGACTGGATGTACTTGAAGCCTTCCTCCGTCGAATACCAGGCGCTCGCGAGTCCGTTCGCTACACGATGGCCGTTTGCCTATCAGGTCACACCACAGGAAGTGCCGGAAGATGTTCGATTGGCCAAACGAACGATGTACCGAAAAGCCCGGTCGTTTGGAGATACGTCCATCAATTTAAATTCCGTACCGAAGATGAAGTTGAAGTTCATTGGTGTGTTCGATCCACAGAAACTGGACATTTCGAAGGATCCGTTAACTGAGCTTCCGATGGAGACGTACTTCCCGGCAAAAGCCCAGTGGGTCATGGACAAAAATGAACGGCCCGTCAATCCGGTCCGTGATGTCAAGCCGACGAATGACCCGTTCGACTTCCTGACGAAACCCCCATCGATGCTGACGACACTGGATGCGGCGTTCAAGCTCCGTGGCGATAAAGCCATTTCGGCCATCCGGGTCAACGTCAAAGGGGTCGAAGCAATGAATGCGACGAGCGAAAAAAAATTGCAGGCTGTCGCTCAAGAGATTGAAGACAAGACGGGACTGATTACCGACGTGACACTCGGTTCTTCTCCGCAACTCGCCCTGACCTATCTGCCCGGCTTAAAAAATGAGTCTGCTTTAGGCTGGGTCCAGCAACCGTGGATCAAGCTTGGTTCCTCGATGGCGATCTTCCAGGAAGCAAAAGTCGGCATGAGCGGCGTCATCGCAAGTGTGATTGCCGTCGCCCTCGTTTATGTCTTCAGTTCAAACATCATCTTGCTGTATGCCCGTAAAAAAGAATTTGCGATTTTACTGTCACTCGGTTGGCGTCCGCGTCAATTGTCAAAGCTGCTGTTCCTCGAAGCGACGTTGCTCGGTACGTTCGTCGCCCTGATTTCCTGGACGATCCTCGGCTCGTTTTGGTTGACGACGGACCATCCGATTGCCCTCAGCCGAATCCTGTTGATCGGTCTCGCCGGTCTATTGATTTACTGGGGCGGGACGCTTGTCCCGATGACCTTGATTCGTCGTATCCAGCCTTTTGAAAGCATGCGGTCCGGTGAAGTCTCAAAAGGCCGCCGACTCGTTTGCTCGCAATCGATTTTCGGGATGAGTCTCAATCAACTGGTCACGTATTGGCAACGGACCTTGCTTTCGATCGTCGCGATCGCCCTGCCGACCAGTCTGTTCATCTTCTTTCTGTTCGTGACTTTCCGACTGAAAGGCGTCTTGTATGCGACCTGGCTCGGTGAATACGTCGCGCTTGAAGTCGGAACGATGCACTACGTCGCAATGGCGGTCGCCCTCTTGATCGCCATCCTGACGACAATGGAAATCATGTGGCAAAACGTCAATGAACGGAAACCGCAACTCGCTGTTTTAAAAGTAACCGGTTGGCGCGACGGTTGGAGCCGCCTGCTTGTCCTGACGGAAGGTATGTTAACCGGTTTGTTCGCCGGTATGATTGGTCTCCTGATTGCGCTCGCAATGATCGGATATGTCTATAATCAGTTCCCAATCAACGAGCTCTTGTTCCTCAGCGTGATGCTGCTCATCCCGGTCGTGACCGGTGTCCTCGGTGCCTTACTGCCGGCACAACGCGCAGTTCGGATTACACCGAATGCCGCGATCGGCAGTGTCGCCGTCAATACTCAGGTGACGGAACGCCGCTTTAAACTGGCACTAGGTTCGATTGGTATCGTATTAGTCGTCGGGGTCTCTAGCCTGTTCTTGTTTGCGTCGAACGAAGACTTGTCGCAAGCACCGAAACAGACGCAAGCTACGACACCTAACGTACAAACGACTGGGGCAAAACTAGCGGACATGAAACAGAACGAATCCAAAAAAACGGCGTCACTTTCACAAACGGAAATCGATAAAAAGATTAAGAAGTTGATGAAAAAAGGCATGGTTCAGACAACACCAGGCGGTAAACGAGTCAGCAACCAGTTCTTTTATGTCAATCCGCTCATTGAAACACCAAAAGAGTTGAACCTGAAGGAGAAATCAGGTTATCGATTTGTGACAATACCCGTTATTTTAGATAATCCCTCCGAAGATGAGGGAGCATATTCTGTCTATCGTCCAAGCACGTATGTTATCACTGCTTTAGATGGAACAGAGTTTTTACCTGTCGATTATGTCAACCATAATGAGAAGGCCTGGAAAAACAGCTATCAACATTTTTCACCGCATAAATCAAGAGTTGATCTTGTTTATCAAGTACCTGTCGATCAAAAGGTATTCGTCCTATACGCGTCAGATGAAGCCTTCCCAAAACCAACAACTGTGAAAATTGAATTAGAAGGTAGTTAAATACAATACCCTCCAGTTCAAATTGAACTGGAGGGTATTGTATTTAGAAAATATTTTATATCTTTTATGGTTTACAAGAAATAAGAGCAAAGAGCAAACGCGTATGTAAAACGACCGTTATGTATACAAAAATGATTATTCTTTCACAAACGTTTATTTAGTTGATCAATTGTAATGTTTAGTGTCTATAAACTCATCTTTTTATTAATGTGTTTTAAGTAGCCTAGTATACGTAAATAAGACAAACAAGAACTGTGTGTACATTTCGACGTCGAAATGTACACACAGTTCTTGTTATTGATTAATTCATTGAAGTAACACAGGCACTTGTTTTTCAAACAGAGATTCAACGAATCGAAGCTGGGCATCAATCAATGTCACCTTATCCGGTATCTGCTTTCCCTTCGCTTGATTCATGACATCAAACATTTCTAGTATGCTCATATACTCCACTCCTCACTGTTTTCTTGAACACAGTATAGAATGAATTGGGAGTCTGTACGAATCATGTTAGATAAGATAAAAGGAGTTCTATGTAAGATAATCGAATCGTTACGAAATGATGTACGACTGATTTTCCACGCATAAAAAAAACGACCTTTTCTAAGATCATTTCTTTCATAAAAACAGTCATGATTCCTCTCGCACGTCGGATCAATAGAGATAGACAAGTACACATACGATCAGGGTTAGCGGAACTAACAGTACCTTACCTGTCCGGCTCAAGAAGTTCTTCTTTTCTTTTATAAACAAGAAATCGATCAAAATAATAAATTTGAAGTCACTCTTAAAATTGATACTGCATTCAAACAAAATGATAAAAAGAAACTGCCAAACTTAAGAAACAAAGGACCAGTGCAGGGATGGATTTTTGAAATTTATCTCCTACCAATACGATAAGTGTAAAGGCTGCTGCAAGCATTGTTCCTCCAAGTAATAATCCTGCAAATAGAGCAATTGTATGAAACCAAATTCCTGCTAACATACCGACTGCTCCTACAATTTCAAAAAAACCAGTTAGAAAATTAAAGAACGGTGGAAATCCGAATCGTTGAAACTCCTCTGCCATTTTTCCAGAGATAATTTTTATTCCGGTCATCAGAAAAAAACCACACAATAATACTTGTAAAATATTCATTAAAATAGAAATCTGAACCACTTCTTTCTTTTTGATTTTATATAATAAATTTCAATTCTAAGCATTTACATGCTATAGCATGTAAATGCTTAGAATTGAACCTTTTCTTATTGATATAAGATTCTGATTCAATATCGTGTATTGTATAACTTGTTTAATATTAATTTTAGCTGTTTTAATTCTTGCTCATCCAAATTAGTGGTGACGAAATGGTGCGCATCATTCACTACAGGTATAATCTTATTTTTTATATGCTCTCCTTTTTCAGTCAAGAAAATATAATGAGACCGCTTATCCTTGTCATTAAAAACTTTTTTGACGAATTCTTTTTTTTCCATTGAATGAATCATTCTGGCAACTGTTGTTTGATCTCGATCAATGGCTTCTGCCAATTCTTTTTGCGTTAAACCATTTTGATCATTCAAAACACTTATAATACTCCATTGCTCTGGAGTGATGTCATAAGGTTTCAATTGCTTAGTAAAATAATTGGTCATTTTTACATCTGTACGATGAACCAGATAACCGATTAAATTTTGTAATTCCATAGATCACCTCGTAAAGTCTAAAATATTAGCAAAAAACATCATTATACATGCTATAGCATATATAATGCTTGAACTACATCATAAAGTCAACTAGAGTCTCTTATCAGTCTTTTGATGCTCCAAGAATTCCATAGAAGATAGACGGAATGACCACCTTAATGAATGCTTCAGGTTTTTGTTTGCTATTGCGTCTCCACTCGACTGAGGCACCATACATTCCCCAACTTAATAAAACAGAAGTGGCTTTTAATGATTCTTCATCAACTCTGTTTTTTTTATATAGCATTTTATAAAAAATGATTTCAAGTTGTTCTTTAATAATCTGTGCAATTGTATCCTCATACCCTCGATGACATCGATTGGAGAGAGACTTTTGAAAAGTAGTTGTCGCTTCAAAAATTTTCGTGAGGGTATCCTCACTTAGTTCGGCATTTTCATAAATAGCAGAATCTAAGTTTACCATCAAAACTTCAACTAATACTTTTTCCAACAAGTCATAAATATCTTTAAAGTGATAATAAAACGTTCCTCTATTAATCATAGCCTCTGTTGTAATATCTTTTACAGTAATGTCCTTAAATTCTTTTACTCCTGAAAACTTAACAAAAGAATCCATAATTATTTTACGCGTCCTCGTAACACGTAAATCTTTCTTCGGTGCTGTCATTCTCATCCCTTCTTTCACAACAATTTCACGAATGTGTTGTAAATACGACAAATTAAATAATGTATTCTGCCAGTTAAAAGTTAAAGATTATTAAGAAGTATGAAGAAGGTTTTTACACGTTGTCGGAAGTCGCAAAGCTCTTCGAGCTCTCGGTAACGACGTTAAAAAAATGGATGCGATTCTATCGTCATGGTGGCGTCGAGGTTTTAGAAAATCGAGATGAATGGACGAAATACCCGAAGGAATTTAAAATCCAAGCAGTACATGACGTTCTGGAGGGACGCGAGTCCCTGATGAGTGCAATCCTGAAATACAATATTTCCGGTAAGAGCGTGCTTATAAGATGGATAGCAAACTATAATGGTCATAGAAAACAAAAGACATTTCTAAAAGTATGTCCCGTGTCGGTAAATGTATCGATAATGGCCCGATGGAATCGTTCTGGGGAGCATTGAAGTGTGAGAGTTATTATCTACATAAATTTGAGGAGTTCGACGAACTCCGTTATGCGATTCAGCAATACATTCGATTCTATAACGAAGAACGATATCAAGAACGACTAAACGGCTTGAGTCCGTTAGAATTCAGGACTCAAGCCGTTTAAGAGTTTTTTTATTATTTTGCCTGTCCACTTGACGGGGAGCAGTTCACAAGTGGAAGGGAGCATTTTTAGTTAGAGCCGGATCAGCACGATACCGACAATCATCAGCCCGAGGCTGATCAATTGAACACCGGTGACCGGCGTTTTGGCTGCGCCAAACAAACCGAACCGGTCAATCAGCAGACTGCCGGTCAACAGACCGATGGTGACGATGACGACAGCAGCTCCTGCTCCGACAAGCGGCACGATGACAGCATTGCCGGCGATGAACAAGGCGCCGATCAAGCCGCCGATCCAAATCCACCACGGCGTCGGGAGCGACCGGTCAAACTGCCACTTCGTCCGGACGATCAGATTGACAAGCAACAAGGTCACTGTACCGACGATAAAGGAAATCAATGCTGCTTTGATGGCGGAATCGAGCACCACTCCAAGATGGCCGTTGATTGCGGCTTGGGCGGCACTCATCATTCCCATGACGACGCCCATGATCCGCCAGCCGTAAATCGTTGAATCAACCGGCTTTGCTTGTTCCGGATGCCGGCGTTTCGCTAGCCAATCGCCGAGCGCAACGGTTCCGACGACACCAAGCAGGACAAATCCAGCGCCGAGTAGTCGCGTCGACGACAAAGGTGTGACAGCAGTCGAAAACCAACCGAAGTTATCAATTAACAGGCCCATCAAAACCTGTCCGAAAATCGGCATGATGACGGTCTGAACACCGCCGATTCGCGGGAACAACAGAATATTGCCGGTTAAAAAGATGACACCGAGCACACCGCCGATCCAAATCCAGCCGGGTTCCGACCAGACGCCCGGATTCAGACGGAAATTCTGTTCCACGAACAGCGTCAGGACAATCAAAAAAACCGTCCCGATGCTGAACGACAGCAAAGAGGCAAGGAATGGCGAGCCGACAATGCCGCGTAAGCGTGTGTTGACACTCGTTTGAACGGGAACGAGGATCCCGATGATTAATCCAATGATAATAGCAAGAATAAGAAGCCCTCCTTTTTACGAGTCGTTCCTATCATATGCCAGAGCCGGACAGGAAAGCGATTTGCCTGCTTATACCGTCAGTTGAACACAAGAAAAAGCATCCGAATGTTACAGATGCTTTCTCAACAGATGGATTTAGTCAGCGGTATTCTTTGCTCATCGGCTGTTCCGGATCGGCTCGACGGATACGGTAATCAAGGACGGTTTCGATGACAATTCCAAGCAGCATGAAGCCTGCCACGTAAAGGAGCGACATGTCAGCATCACCTCTCAATTCGGAAGTGACGATTAGGAGCAACAGAAGGGCGATGATGCCAAAACTCACGATAGAGCTGAGTCGAATCAACCGCTTGGCACGTATCGAGTCTGACAGGCGGCTGATTTCGAAACTTTCGCGACTTAACATCACGCCGGAAATTATTAATGCGCAGAGAAGCACCAGAATCGACCAAATGGATTGGTCAAAAAAATGAGTCGCTAAAAAGGCACCGCCGGTAACAACAGCCGATAGAATCCGGGCCGGTTTCGTTCGTTTGCGAATGGTCTGAATCGTTTTAATCCGTTCTTGTTTATTCATCTTCTCACCTCATGACGATCATACGTGTTTTGACTAGAGAAGTTCCCTCTTTTTGGAAAAATCAGGCCAATCCTTTGCCACCGCGCGGCTGATCTTCAAACATTCTCTCGACCTGCAACAGAATCGGTCGCGCCTGTTCAATCAATTGCCGCGTCGCAGGCAGTTGCAAAGACGCAGCATGTGCCGCTTGATCCGTCCAAATCTCCCGGACCATTACAGTATCAGCTTCTCCGATCGTACTGACGACATACTGCTTACAATCCGAGACATCCTGTAAGGACGTTGCTGCTTCTAACAGTACCTCCACCAATCGTTGGCCCTCGCCTGCTTGGGTCGTAAACTTTGTCCATAATCCGTAAAACATCTTTATTTCCCCCTTTCATGGCGTTATGACTGATTATTCAAATCAAGATTTCTGGGAACATTTAGGTGAAATGTACGTATACTAAGAATAACTTACATAATCAAAAGGAGAATATGTTTTGAAGAAACATCTGTTTTTAGCGACCAGTTTGTATCTGCTCATCACGGTAATGACGATTTACGCCATTTTTTTTGAACAATCCGATTCTACTTTCCTGTTGATCATCCAACTTGGACTGTTGATCCACTTCTACTTCCAGTACCGGATGGCATATACGGTAACGGATCAGGATGTTCCAACTGCACCATTTCGATTGAATGTCCTTCGAACCGGACTGATTGTAGCAGCCTTCGTCTCGTACATTGCGCTCGATACCGTACCCATCCTGCTCGCAACGGCTGTCGCTTTAGCGATCGCTGTCCCGACGCTTCTCTCCTACCTCCGTTTACGGATGCAGGAGGATTGACGCGTACAGTTCATTTTCGTTCCGGTAAGGAGCGGGTGCGTCCAATGAAGACGACTTGTTGCTTCGCCAGTCGAAAGACCTGATATTCACCGCGCGGATCGGTGTTCAGCTGGACGGCAACCTGATGCCGGGCTTCTTTCGTAGATGCCGTCTTGTCATAAGCGGACCGGACCGCAATGATTGTCTCTTTGCCATATTGCTCGGAGACGTGTTTTGTCACCCGGGCCCGTACGATTTGTTCAAACGTTTCATCCTGTTCCTGCTCAAGAAAAAACCAACCGATGCCGCCGATCATTCCTAATAAGAGTAGTGCCAGTACCGTCTTTCGCATTTCGAACGCCCCGTTTCCGTTTTGTTCTCTGTAGACAGAATTCGCTGTTCATTAAAGATTTCCTGCTTTTTGAAGAAAAGCCGGGAACGAAAGGAGGTTCTTCATTGTTTTCTCGTACTTTTCGCTGGTTCCTCGCTGGATTGATTTTCATCAATCTGCTGAATACAACAGTTCTTGACCTGCCACGCTTGACGCTTGTGACGAATGTGTTACTCGTACTGGTCGCATTGTTCTTTCTCGTCCGTTTGCTGAAATCTTCGCACCATAAAAACAAGCCGTGAATCCGTCCCTCTTGCAGGAATCGGATGCACGGCTTGTTCGTTACTGATTTAATTCGTCGACCAAATTCTCCTGTTTACGTCTTGTCGCAAAAAAGACCAGTCCGAACACGAGCATGAACAGTCCGGCAACTGTCGCGCTGATACTCGTCAAGTTCAATGCAATGTCTCCGCCGTCGACGCGTGAAATCAAGAACGTCGTTCCAATGCCGGTAATGAGTCCAAACCCAATCCCGCTGCCGATGAAAATCAGCATCTGAATCACAATCAGACGCCGGAGGGAATACTGAGTCAAGACCAACGTCCGTAGCAACGCATACTCACGCCGTTTCGTCGCTAAATAATTCAACAACGAATTGGCAAGTCCAAACCAGACGGAGACGCTCATGACGGCGAGCGCAACGATGAAAACAATCCATCGTTCCTGTAATTGTTGATTCGCCAGTTTGACAGATGTCTCATACCGGTTCAATTGAAGCGTCGGATAACGGGTCGTCAGTTCCTGCAAGACCGCTCTGGATTGTTCGGTGTCGGTTGCATCTATGTACAAGGCTCCAATCCGGTCTTCAGAAGTCCGGATCGAAGACCGCCAGTCGAACCAGGCATCCGTTGGTAAGTCCGGATCAATCCGTCCGATTTCATATTTACCAACCGAGACAGTCCCCGCTTCTCCATTGATAAACCGCCCCATCTCAAGCCGGTCGCCGACTGCTAAGTCATTTGCTTTGGCAAATGTCTCGGAGACGATGAATTGATCGCGTGTTGAAGAAAGAACCGGTTTCCTGAGTGCGTCGAGCCGTTCAAAATCGGTCAGTGCATAACTTAAAGTGATCGTTTGATCAGACTTGAGAATTTCAAGTCCACTCGCCGGTGAAATAAACGTACTTTTTGCTTTCGGCAGTTCTTTTTCAATCGTCTGTGTCAGTTCTAGCGGATCAGCTTTTGTCCCTTCAATCAAGCGGCTTTTCAGAACCAGTTCTGTCGGATACTGTTCTTTCAGATAGGTCAGCTCATGTTGTTTGATCGTCTCGAGGAACGTCGAACCGAGTACAACGACAACGAGTAAAATCTGCACAATCAGCATCAACAACGCATTTTTCCGTAGTTGCGGCAATACACTTCGAACCGCCACAAACGTCGTCGGCCCGGCTACTTTTTGAAGCAACGGCTCAATCCGAACCAATAGCTGTTGAAGCAATAAGGGCGTTGCGCTGTACATCAGCACGAGAAAACTGATGGTCGATCCGAGATAACCGCCGGCCCGGTGATTCTCGGTTTGTGCGAGAATCGTCGCATATAACAATGCACCGACAGTAAGAGCCGCGAACGTCTTGGCCATCCGTTCCTGAAGCCGCGACACTTTAGGTCCGGCATGGTTTTGACGCATGACGTGAATCGGCAGAATCCGTCGGTTGCGGTATGCGGAACCACTCAGCAACAACAGAATCAACAGACTGCTGCCGACCGTGACGAGACCGGCCAGCTGCCAGTTAAAGGCAATCACCGTCCCCTTGAGTGCAAACAATTCCCGCCACTGCTCCTGCAATGCTCCGTAAAATAATCCGCTTAATAAAAAAGCCATCAATGCTCCGGCGCAGACAATCAGACTCGACTGCATCATGAAGATTTGGAACAATTGCCGCGTCGTCGCTCCAAGCGTCCGCATGATGGCGAATTGATAGCGGTGTTTGCGGAGAAAGACATCAAAATTCGTCATCAGGATAAACGCGGAGACGATTAAAATCAATCCGGCAATGATGGCGACATAGACCTGCATCGCTGAAACACCGTTAACGTCAGAAGCGGCAGTTTCTGCGAGATCCACGCGCAATCCCGGGACTTTTTGAGTTAAACGGTCGGCATAATCTACGACGTCCGCATCCGGTTTTAATTGAACCAACACATACGTCGCACGCTTCTTCTGACTGACATCGGCATTTAGTTGTGTCACATCGTCATAGTTCATCACAAGCGTATCCGGTGCCGTCCCGCTTGCCGCAGCATCCGGCAAAATCTCAACCACCTCGTACTTAGCACTTGAAACGGTCAATTCCTGCCCGACTTTTACATCAAATGCCTCGGCTAATCCCGCATTCAGGATGAGATCACCGCGGTCGATGGATCGTTTGATGTGATAGCGGCTTTTCGCAAGTGAATCGTTTTTTATCCCGATCGTATACACATCGGCCGTCGTTTGACCGGTCACGGTCAGATTCGTGATCAACACCGGTGAGAGCTGCCTGGTCTGTTTATCCTGCGTTAAGCGGTCGAGGAAGGACTGATCAATCACTTCCGTCCGTTTATCTTGATACCCGACCGATAAATCCATCTTGCCATAAAGCCGCTCGATATCCGCTTGAACGGACGCCTGGCTTTGCGAGACGAATAATACCATCGACAGGACAAGCAAAATCGAAATCATGACGCTGCCGATCGACGTCAGCAGGATCATCGGGCTTTTCCGGTATAATTTCAGAGCCAACCGGAACAAATGCCGTTTTTCCTGCTTCATACCGACCTCACGTAACGCTCAAACGTCTCCATGATGGGTCCAAGTTCACCGGTCGACGGCTGATCGGCCACGATGCGTCCGTCGTGGAAGTAGAGGATTCGATCGGCGTAAGACGCAACTTGCGCATCATGCGTGACGAGCAGGATGCTGGTCTGTTGGTCTTTGTTCAATGCTTTCAGCAGTGTCATGATGTCTGTTGATGTACGGAAATCGAGATTACCGGTCGGCTCATCCGCTAAAATGATCGGTGGCTCGGCAATCAAGGCACGGGCAATTGCCACCCGTTGCTGTTGGCCGCCCGATAATTCAGTCGGCCGGTGTTTCGCCCACCGTGACAGACCAACGTGCTCCAGCAGATGGTCCATCCGTTGCCGGATAGTCGTTGCGTCCACTCCTTTGAGCATCAACGGCAAGGCGATATTTTCCGAAACCGTCAAATCGTCGAGCAGATGAAACGATTGAAAAATGAATCCGATATTTTGTTGGCGGTATAACGTCGCTGCCGGCTCGGTAAAGATATCGCGTTGCGGTTCGTCCCGCAGCCGCAGTGTCCCGCCGGTCGGCTGATCGAGTGCCCCGAGAATGTTCAGCAAGGTGCTTTTTCCGGATCCGCTCGTTCCCATGATGGCAATAAATTCCCCTTCCTGCATCGAAAACGAGACGTCGTCCAGTGCATGAATTGTTTCGGTTCCTCGTATGTATGTCTTCGTCAATCGTTCGATCTGTAATAAGTTGGTCATTCCAACACCTCTAGTTTACAATTTAATTCCATTTATCATTATACACAAGACGTCATCTTCAAACTAATATTTTCCAAAATCAAAAACAGCCCGCTGAGCGTCTCAGAGGCTGTTTGAGGATACAGATTAGTTCCGCTTGTTTTTTCGGTACGTCAGACCGATGAACTGGGATTTCTGATTAAACAGTTTCCGGTACGACATGTAACCGACGAGGACAGCCGACGTCGCTGCTGTCGTCAGCAACAGGAATAAAATCAGCAGCTGATACAGGACGGCTTCCATCGGATCGGCCCCGCCGATAATAAGACCGCTCATCATTCCTGGTAGCTGAACAAGTCCCATCGTCTTCTGCGCCTCAATCGTCGGAATCATACTCGTCCGGATGGCACTTTTGAGACTCGTATCAATCGCCGTTTTCGTATCACCGCCGAGGGATAAAATCAATTCGATTACTTCGTCACTCCGTTCAACTTCATCCTTGAACTTGTTCAAGAACAACAGCGACAGAATCATACAGTTTCCGATGACCATCCCGCTGATTGGAATGACTTGCTGGGCTTCAAACGGAATGATGTTCAGTCCGAGCATCAGTCCCATCGTCAACACTTCGACCGAGACCAAGGTCGCGAGGACAATCCACTGAATGCCGGGAATCCCGTCACCTTTACGGATCACGTTAAGTGTCGCAGCGCCGATCATCAAGAGAATCATCAGCAGGATGTAGATCGGACTATCGCTCTCAAACACAAACGTCAGGATATAGCCGATGATCAGCAGTTGAATGATCGAGCGGACGGTCGCGATCAGGATGTCTTTTTCGAGACCGAGCTTCAGCGTAAAGGCCAGAATCAGCGGAATCGCAATGAAAATCAGCGACGTCGCCAGTTGGACGTAACTCATAACGATTCCCCCTTCAAGAACGCTTCGATGTCCGGGCGTGTTCCGTCCGGCTCAAGCAACGAGACGTCCCCCTGCTCGAGCAATTGACCGTCTTTTAAGAACCAGACTTCTTCACTGACCCGGCGTGCCTGATCGAGATCATGCGTGATCCAGATGACGGTCACCTGAAGCTCGCGTTGCAGGCGCTGAATCAGCTGTTCGATTTCCTTGACCATCCGAAAATCAAGACTGGCCGTGATTTCGTCGAGCAACAAGACATCCGGTTGATTGACGAGCGTCCGGGCAATCGCGAGCCGGCTCCGTTCACCGCCCGACAGTTCTTTGACCGGCTGCTTCAAGTCGACATGCAGATCGACTTGTTCCAGCAGTCGCTTCGCTTCGTCCGGTGCCAATGTCTCGTGAAAAATTGTTTTCGGCAAACTGAGATTATCCATGACGGACCCCGGCAGCATCGGCGCACTTTGGAACGCCATCCCGATCTGTTTCCGCAGTTCGACGAGGTTCATCTGTTCCAAGTCCTCGCCGCGGTAACGAATCCGACCGCTGTCCGCGGAAATCAATCCGTTGATTTGTTTTAAGCACGTCGATTTGCCGGCACCGCTTGGTCCGACGAGCGTCGTGATTTTGCCTTCCGTGAATCCTCCCGTGATGCCACGGAGTATATGTTTGTACTGCACGTCTTCAAAGGTAATGATCGACACGTCTGCTTCACCTGACTTTCTGGTTTCTTTTGATCCGCTATGAAACAGGTATACCCGAAAAACACAAAAACATACAACGCATCGATGCGCTGTATGTTTGAAAAACCGACTATTTGGCTTCTTTTGGGTCGATCAGCGGCCGCACTTCCATCCGCCAGCCGTACTTCTGTGCTTCCGGTAACTGGGTCGTTGGATGAAGTAATGCCAAGTCGACCGCCTGTTCCAAATCAACCGCTTCAAAGACGACCAAACTGCCGATCTGCTCCGTTTTATCCGGGTCCGGTCCGTCTTGATGCTGAATCTGTCCGTCGAGAAGCCGGGCCCGTTTCGTCTCCGCTCCCGGATGCCACTCATACAAGACGTTCGTTTTTGTAAAAAAATCTTCCAACGGTACATTACAGCGTTCCATGACGGCATCGAGCTCTTGCTGCGAGGACTGATTCATCTTTTCTGCATCGTAATAACCGATGAATAAAAATAACATCTGATCCCTCCTAGTTCCAAGGCTTTCTTGAGACGTCGTTCATTATTTAAGTACCCTGTTTTTAATGGATATAATACAAAACACCTTGTCTCCGTCGAGGAGACAAGGTGTCGCTTATTTATTGGCAATTTTGCGTAACAAATACAGCGCGTAGATAGCTGCCGGGACGGCCATGAACTGAACAAACAAATGCAACAGTCCAAAGATAAAATTCAAGTCTGTATAATCCATTCGTACTTCCCTCTTTCTTAATGCAACGATTTTGTGACGACTTGGCGCATCTTTTCAAAGCCAAGCCGTTCGTAGAAGACATCGACCCCGTCCTTGCTCATCCAGTAGTCGAGGTCGATTTTATGTATGTCCTGTTCGAGTGCCCGGCGCTCGACTTCAAGTAACAACTGACGACCGAAACCCTGCTGCTGTTTATCATCGACGATACAGAGATGATGGACGCGGGCTTTCGAATTGGCAAAATGAAAGGCACTTTCCGGACGCCGGAGATATTCGATCCAGACGTAGCCGATTGCTTCGCCGTCGAGTTCGGCAATCAAAAACTGATGACTGCCGGTTCCGACGATTTTCGCAAAAAACGCCCGGACCATCGCAAAGTCATACGGTTTAAAGAAGTCCGGCTGCTGCGCGACGTGCGGCTCATGGACGTAGCGGTTCAACCGGGCCAGTGTATCAAGGTCCATCGTTTCGACAATCTGCATGCCCATCCCTCCGCTCAGTATGTGATTTGTCCGTTGAAGACGTATGGGACCGTCTGTTGCGTCGTCAGAATCTGTTCGTATTCTTTTGACAGATTCATGAACTGAACGGCATCGGGAATCGATACCCACGAGATTTCCTCGATTTCATCGGGAAAAATCGTACCGAGTTCGCCCCCGCGAATCTCGGACTGGAAAAAGAAGAACAGACAATGCTCATCGACTTGCGGGAAAAAGGCTTCGCTGACGTGCAACAGTTCCCCGACTGCAACGTTATATCCCGTCTCTTCCTTCGCTTCGCGGACCGCTGCTTCCGGCAACGTTTCCCCCGCTTCGACCGTTCCCCCCGGCAACGTGTAATACGAATACGACGGTCCGATGTTTTTGACCATCAGGACCTGATCCCGTGTCTCGTTTAATAAAACATTATAGACGATATTTTTTTGGCGCGTCATGCTCATTCCCCCCTTACAGCGATAGATGGTATTTTTTAACTTATCTACTATACCACAGTCTTTTTCAGTCGGGGACAGTTCATTATTCAAAAAAAGGAAAAATAATTCCATTCGAATGACCTTATGGTAAAATAATTCCATCATGTTAATAAAAGGAGGATTGGGATGATTCATTTGCAACAAGCAACAGCCGAAGATGCGCTGGCGTTATTTGAGCTGCAAGTCGCGGCATTCAGCCCCTTGCTTGAGAAATATCAAGATTACGATACGAATCCGGCCAATGAGACCATTGACAGGGTCTACGCGCGGATTCATCATCCGGCGGGCTGTTTTTTAAAGATCATCGCGGACGGACAACTCGTCGGTGCGATTTGTATTCGTTGGAAAAACAACGTTCATTTCCGGATCAGTCCGCTGTTTCTTGATCCGGAAGTACAAGGTAAGGGCTTTGCTAGGCAGGCGATGCTGCTCGCGGAAGCCCGTTATCCGCAGGCCAAGACATGGGAACTGTCGAGTCTATTCGAAGAAACGAAAACGTGTCAGTTATACGAAAAGATGGGGTACGTTGAAACCGGTATCCGTAAGCCATTGAACGACAACGCAACGCTGATTCACTATCAGAAAATCATGGTCTGAAAAAGGAGAATGAGGATGTCGATGATGAAAACTGTATGTACGGCGTTAACGGCTCTTACGTTACTGATTCCGTTATCCCCGGACGCAATCGCCGAGACAAACGGACCGACGACGGAGCAAAAAAATGAATGGTATCAGCAATATGAGATCGTGATTGAATCCGTCAATCAAAGCAATCCGGACGGTGAGCTGGAGTTGGCCCCGATCTATTCCTTTCAGGATGAAGACTGGCGTCCGGTCGAGGAATTCAGAAAAATCGCCAAGAAGCGGAGTACCTTCAAAATCGCTTTGACATCAAACGAGAAACAGGCGGTCAAAGAGGAGTCAGCAAGTGACATCAACGTCCGGCCGGATATTACAACCGTCTACAGTCAAAGTGCCGGACGTCATCTCTGTTCGGATACGGTCTCCGTCACGTCCGAATCCCGTACTAAAGGGAACTGGGTGCAAATAGGCTATACAGCGACGCGCATCGATGCCAATCAAACGTATGAAATCAGTCTCGGCGGATACTACACGATGGACGGCATCGTCACGGGACACATTCCGACGATTGAATTCCATTGCGGACGGAACGGTGAAATCAGTTGATCCGATTGATTGCAAACCAATACATATACATAGGAGCTTAACATGATTTCTATATTGAAAATGAGTTTTTCATACGTTTAAAAGCTTTAAGTCTGTCGCGATTGTCCTGTTCTTTACCTTGACATCGGTCGTGAACGATGAGGAAATCATTCCACTCTTGATCGAACGATTGACAGCCCAACGCGTTAAGATTTACGAAGTCAAAATCGAGGTCACCTCGTCAGAAGATGTCTTCATGGCAGTTTAAACAGACAACCCCTACTTCCTGATACGGAAGTGAGGATGTTTTTGAACACACACGAATCAGACAAGTGCTTACTAGTACTCAGGAACTTGAATATTTCAGGACACCCGCATTTAAAAATAGTTAATGGTTTTTAAGATGTTGCAGCTTGTCGATTTCTTCTTGAACAAAACAAACGAGTGCTTGCATCTCGTGTTCAGAGACATCAAATGACACGCCTGCCAAGGCGTAGACTTCTTTGACTGAGTGTGTTCGCGTCGCACGGAGCGCTGCTTTAAAAGCTTCGATTGTTTGTTGCGGTTGCTCTTTGTATTTCCGGTACATCTGTAAGGCCGCAATTTGCGCTATCGCGTACTCGATATAATAAAAAGGTGTCTCAAACAAATGAATGATGCTGAGCCACTCCTCCCCTTTCCACCTCGAGATTGTACTCCAGTCGATGGCGTTGGAGTCAAATCGATCGCGTAAGGAGGCAAGCTGTTCATTTCGTTCTTTGACGGTATGTGCTGGATTTCGATACAACCATTCCTGAAACTGATCCACGATAATGGTTTGAGGTAAAAACTCGATGACCAGCCTGAATTGCTCCAGTTTTGCCATCCGGACATGTGCTGCATCTTCAATCGCCAGATGCCAAAACTCCATGGAGAGAAGTTCAAATGTCATCGCTGCGAACTCTGCTACTTCCATCGGAATCTGCTGAAAGTTGTCCGGCGCGTCTTTCATTAAATCATGATGGACCGCATGTCCCAGTTCATGAATAAGAATGACCACATCATCAAATGTTTGTGTTCGATTCATGAAAAGAAAGGACGTTTCAGACTCCGAGAGGAATTCACAAAAACCGCCACTCGCTTTATGGGCTCTTCCTTCAAGATCTAGATGCTGTTGAGATTTAAGCTCTTCCAACACTTTATGAAAAGATGGATCCAGATTACTTAAAATTATTCCGACCGTCTCCAGCAGACTTTCAACAGATGTACTTGCCGTCTCTTGGACGTCCGAGTACGGAGAGATTCGTACATCCCACGGGCGGAGATGTTGTTTCGCCAAAAACCTAGTTTGTTCCTCTTGAAATACTTATTTCAACGTCACAATATGCTTTTGGACAGCCAATGCTAGTCGCATACATTCTTTCGAGGTATAATCAATCCTCCCCAATTCCATGAAGGCATATGCCACGTAGTGTTCAAGTTCCAGATTTTTGGCTTTCTTGTGGCGTAATCGAATCAACTCTGAAAAAATTGATTGAAGTGATTCGGCGTGATGTTGATAGGAAAAATGAATCGTCCGGTAGGCGATCTCGCGTACGTCTTCATCAGATTTAAAAAGTAACGCCGTTAAATCATGGATCAAGACAGCTTCTTCATCCATGGATTGTAGACTCCCGATTAATTGGATGTATCGATTAATTTGTTCATCCTCTTGTTGACAGATCAAGATATTTTTGTCTGAAAACGATGTTTGTTGATGCATTAAAATGGTTTGCTTTCGTGTATTTTCAATTGCTTCGCCGTGCTTCTCGAGACAGATATCGTACAGTCTTTTTTTACAAGTTGCCAAGAGCGGTTTGATGTCACGCCGCACTTCTTTCAGCCGGTCTTCGTATTTTTGATTTGATGTATCCCTTTGAAAATCAATCGATGCCCAGATGACCATTTCATCATATTTATGAATAAACGCTCGACTCTGTTCTATGAATCGAGGAAACGTGTCCGCACTCTTCATTAACTCATTAAAATCATTTTCTAGTTTGCGCTTTGCGGTCTTCATCTGCTTCCCCCTTCATCGGTACATACTCTATGATGAACAAATCAAGTACCTTAACCAATATTTGTTAATTCTATCATTATTCTATATATGACTATATGATTATTTGATGTCGTTTTCTAGTTCTTGAAAATCTTCCTCTGTCTTTTACTGACAAGTTTTTTCTGAATTGACTATTTTCATGATCATTTTGACTAATATCATTGTCATTACGACTAACATCGTTTACAATTCAAGTGAGGTGAAGGATATGAAGTCAAAAGTGAAGGAACTGCGAGCACGTCATGGATGGAATCAGACTGAACTGGCAAAGCGCGCAAATATTTCGCGTCAAACCGTCAGTTTGATTGAGCGAGGAGAATTCATGCCGTCGCTCCTGATTGCAGCTAAAATCGCTCGAGTCTTCGAAACAACGATCGAGGACATCTTTCAATTTAACGAGGAGGAGTTACTGTGAACAAAATTCTGAACCTGGTTTTACGGATGCTTGTCGGTGGTGCCATTGGATTTTTCTTGATGTACTGGGTATTAAGCAGTCCGCTTAAAGGAATTGCCTTTTCGGAATACAGCTTGTGGGTCAATGGATTTTTACTTATTGTTCTAATCGGATTACTGCTATTGTCGCTCATTCGATACCGGCAAATTCATCGTCTTCTCAACCAACCGTTGACAGGAGACGCGGAAGATTTGGCCGATCAACAGATGTATCGTTGGTTCAGCGACGGCACACTGAGTTTAAACTTAGTCCTTCCGCTTAGTCTTACAGTCGTCAGTGTGAATTTAGTGCTCGATCAACAACCCTCATTAGTTGTGACTGGCTTTATCGTAATGGTTGTCGGACTGATTGGTTCAATCCAGTTTCAGACGTTGGTTCAGCAGATGTATCCGGAACGGAATCTTCCGAACATCAGCGAAACGGATTATGCTCTGAAACTCCTCGCGGCATCGGATGACGGTGAGAAACATGTCATGCTCGAAGGACTTTACAAAACACATTCACTTGTTAATATGCTGCTGATCGTCGGAATCATCTTGCTGCTCTTCTACTCGCTGTCGACGTCGAGCTCTCAACTATTCAGCATTTTCGTCATTACGTTCATCCTGATAGTCAGTAACGCCAAATACTATCTGACGATTCGTAATCGTTAAGAACAGGGGGAATCAGCATGATTCGAAGCATTTGTTCTGCTCTTTTGACCTCTATTTTAGTATCCACCATTTTGACCTACTCGTCCTATACACCCGTGTCGGAACGGGCAAGCGATACGATGTATACATCAGTGAGCGGCATCTTCGTTTTTTATGCGATTTACGCCCTGCCAATCATTTTAATTTCCGGTTTATTGACAGATGCATTCATTTGGAACAGATTGAAACATCTTTCCACCTGGGTTCGGTTTTTCGTACAGTCTGTTTTGTATGGACTGTTTGGCATCTTGATTGGAACGATTTTAATTCTGACATTTACGAAAGAGGCTTTTGACGTCCCGGTTTCGCTTACGATTGCCGCAAGCTCCGCTTTGCTCTATTACCTCGTATCGCGGTTGCTTGAACGGATTTTTCGGCGTATTCATAAAAAGGAGACTCCTACATGTTGAACAAATTATTGTCGGCCGCTCTGACCGCAATCGCCACGTCCGGTATATTAACGTTAGTTTTATCCGTTTATGCCTATTTCGAAGATTTAGGAGATGACATCTATTTCTCATCTTTCGATCTTTTCGTCATTTACACGATTTATTCGTTTCCAATCATCTGCATTTCAGGAATCTTCGTCGACTGGCTGAGCAAACGATTCATTTCAATCTTTCCTACTCACCGCATGGCTGTCCCTTTGCTATATGGTGTATCGGGTATTCTAATCGGCTTGGTCCTTCTTTTACTGCTTCATGATGGAGCTATTCGCTCAAGTGAGCTGTCTGGCCTGTTGTCTCTTCTTATGCTTTTTTGTGCATCTGCGATTCTGTATTTTTGGATTTCGCAAAGGATTCTTAAAAAACGGACAACACTCCTAAAAAAATGACTCTCGGCTAAACTGCCGGAGTCATTTTTGAAGTCAGTCGAGTATTGAGCGTTGGAACGAAATGAGCCTTGTCCGTTGACCGTTCAGTTCGACTTCTACTGCGGTATTCTCCCGTTGGAATCCGTTACCTGTCAGGATTTTTTGCGAAGCAATGTTTCCCTCCGTTGTTTTCGCTTTGATCTCATGGATATCAAACTTCGGACATTTTTTAATCAACAACCTGACGGCTTCTTTGGCAATCCCCTTACCCGCATGATTCTGTCCGATCCGGTAGCCGAGTTCGGCCCGTTTAGTAGTTACATCCCGATCGACGAGATTGATGCGTCCGAGAATCTCTCCGCCGACATCTTTGATCAGGTAAAAGAACGAAGTGCCCTCCCGCTGTTCCTGTAAAAGCGACGCATGGCGTTGCTTAAAAATCTCGAACAGGTAATAGTCATTCCCCCGTGAGGGAATCGATTGTTCAAAATATGTACGGTTCTTGAGTTCAAACGCATATAACGCTTCTGCGTCCATCACTGTACAGGCTTTCAACTGAATTTCCATGCCATCCCCCCCTGAATCCCCTAATTATTTCTTCCAAATTCCATATATTATCATTATAATCATATACGATACGCTGTATCAAAGCATCGCCATTACAGTTCAAGTTAGGAAAAATCATGTTCATCAAACGAAATCATCATAATCTGGCTACCCATAACGTGCGTGTGTTTTATTTCATCACCTTGTTTGGCACAATCAATCTCCTTGATCCGGTCATCACCTTATTTTATTTTCATCGCGGCTTGTCAGCGTCTGACATTTTAATCATTCTCTTCATGTATTGTGCCGCGACGTTCGTATCGGAAATTCCGACCGGCACCTTTGCCGACCGCTTCGGACCAAAAGCATCGTTTTTAACAGGAAGTCTGATCAGCGTGTTTTCGACCAGTCTGTTGCTGATTGCGGATAATCTCTGGTGGTTTTCGATTCAGGGTCTGCTGTGGGGATTATCCACGTCTTTCTTTTCCGGATCGGACGATGCCCTGATTTACGAATCCCTAAAGGAAAGTGGACAGGAACAGACAATGAGTCAGGTCATGGCAAAAATTTCGTCCGTCATGTTTTCCGCCACAATCTTCACGAGTCTGATCGGGGCCTATCTTGTCCGGGATTTGGCAGAAAGCCAGTTCCAATTTTTGATCCTCATCGGCATTCTCTTCAAAATCATCGAATTCCTGTTGATCTTCAGTCTGATCAATCCTAAATCGTTTGATCAGTTTCGGGACAACCCATATACCCATGTCAAAAACGGTTGGCAGATTATTCGCCGCTCCCCGGATCTGATTAAAGTTTTTCTCAACTTTACGATTGTATTGATTCCGTCTGTCGTCATTTTCGGCAAGTTCGAGCAACCGTATGTGACGGGAGCCGGACTGCCCGTCGCCTGGCTCGGTGTCTTGTATGCATGCGCCGCTCTACTCAGCATGCTGATCACCCGGCATCTCGCCTGGCTGTTGCTCCGGTTTAAACGGACGACGTTGATGCAACTGTCCGGCGTCGTCACACTGCTTGCTGTTGCGTTGGCCAGTTTCCTGTTTGACAGCTTATGGATTGCCTTAGTACTGTTTTTTGTCCTGCGGATGCTTCGGTCAATCCGCCAACCGCTTTATTCCGGAATCATCAACGAACACATCCCGTCCGGCAGCCGGGCGACGACGCTCTCGCTGCTCAATCTCGTCGATTCCGCGTTCGACTTAATCATTCTCGGAACGATGTCGTTTGTTGCGACATTCGGATTACCGGCCATCTTTATCGGTTGTGCTCTGATTATCGGAGTCGGTCTGTTGTTTCCGGTACGGGAAGCGAAACATGTACAGGAGCAAGAAGGGAGACATATCGTATGATTTACCGGAAAGTAATTTCGGCTTCGATCTCCGGCGCCATCTTTGCCACTTTGTTCGGTCTGTTCGTTCCGGATCCGACGAGCGCTCCTGCCAACTCGATTTGGCAGTATCTTTCAAGTGTTATAATCACCATCCCGTTCTACCTGATGTACAGTTTTCCGTTCATCCTGATTTACGGCGGGATGACGTCACTGCTCAGTGAGGTCATCAGCCGACGGATCACCAAACATCAAAAAGCTGAATTCATTGTATCGGGTGTATTGCATCTGGCATTCGGATCTGTTTTTTTCCTGATATTTAATCCTTACGCCGGTATCCTCAGCTTAGCTGCAGCACTCCTTTTTTTCGTGACAGATCGTTACTTACAAAACAAACGAGCTTCGTACCGGCTGGCGCAAGCCTTGATGAGTCTTGAAATTCCGATTGGTGTTTGGATTTTGTTCATGGGAATCGTTTACCTTCAAAGCATGGTAGCTGGAAACTGAACAAGAGCGGACGACCTGACACTCCAGGTCGTCCGCTCTTTTATTAAAAGTACGTATTAAATCCGATTTCCTCTTCCCGCAGAACACCATTTACATTTATGTATTCCGTGGTCAGATTTCCGTGCCGGAGTAACTTCTTTTTCTTTATAGCCGTTGCCAGCCGCATCAGATTTTTTTCTTCCGTCGGTAACCGGTCCCGTTGCAGTGTAATCGTAATGAATGGCGGGATTTTTGCTTTTTGATATTTGCTTGACGATGTCGGATCCAATTTCAACTGTTGGACATCGTCCTGATAATAGACGGCCCTGTACACCGTCCCTTTACCGAAGATGTTTTCAACAAGCGGACGAATCTGTTCCGTCAGTTCCTGTGACCACTGCTCAGACAAGTACGTATCCGTGACCTGCTTTGTCTGCTGATCGATGTAGACGAAAAATTCCGTATTGGTTTTTGGCTCCTGTAATTGTACGGCATAATCAAACTCAGAGTATTTCCCCGCGGCATCATAAAAGACACCTTGCAGTTCTGCCTGTTTAAAATGCTTTGCGATGTATGATTTTGTCTCGCGCCCCACACGGTCGGCTTCCGGTTCGTCCGGTTCCATCGACTGGACATACAGGAAAACCACCAGACCGGACATCACGACCATGACGCCGAAAAGGCTCAGTACTTTTTTAGCAAAAGCATTCATGACACTCCTCCTTTTTTTCTTAATATTACCATCCTTTTATTAAATTGACTAAATTCATCCATATTGCACTTTCGCATTTCGTTTCCTATCCCTACAATGAACATAACCGATTGATCTCTGAATTCTACTAATTGAAAGCGTGGTGGAGACATGCGCCGAATCATTTGGCTGATGCTGTTGAGTCTATTCATGGTAGGCATTTTATCCGGTTGTTCCGATCAGGCATACGTGATCGAAGAACTGAACGGCAATCAGCTTTCGCTCGGTCCGGACGACCAAAATCCGGAGGAACAGTATGCCTTGACCGAAGTCACACTGGACGGCGAGACAACAATTGACGGGCGGACGAATCAATTATCCGTTCTCCAAAAGGGGGATATTATCCGCTTTGCATACCGGAACGGTAAAAAACCGCTCGTCGCAACGATTGAGCGGGTGAAATAATTTAGAAAGAAGGTTGAACAGATGGAACTGTCCGGAAAACGGATTCTCGTCACCGGTGTCACCGGGACGCTTGGACTGCGCATCGCAAAACGATTATTGTCAGAGGCGCTTGAAGTCCGGGGATTGATACGACAGGCGGAGCGGTTCAACGAATTCGAATCACTCGGGATCACGCCGGTTTTTGGTGATTTGACCAATCAAACGTCACTTGAAAAAGCGATGGATCAGATTGACTGGGTCGTCCATTGCGCCGCCTATCTCGGTGATGATGAAAATCTTGCCCGCCAGTCGAATGTTGAAGGTGTCATTCATTTAGCAACGGTCGCGTTAAATACCGGAGCACGTGTCCTTCACATCTCTACGACATCCGTTTACGGGGAACCGGCAGATGGTCATTTGACGGAGTCGTCGCCGCTCGCGGTTGAACATCCGGCACCCTATATCCAAACAAAAATACGGTCGGAACAGATTCTAAACGATTACGCCGCCCGCGGCTTGGACGTCCGGATTCTCCGCCCCGGTGCCATTTGCGCCGAACAGGATTCCCACTGGGGCGACCGGCAAGTCAGACGGATGCAGGAAGCGGATTGCGTGACCTGGGTCCACCCGGACGATCTCGTCAACTGGGTCCATGCCGATAACATTGCCGAGATGGTTTTCCTCGTCCTGACACGTGGAAAACCAGGTGATGTGTTTCACGCCGTCGATACCAACATTCCGGAAACGGACTTCCGGATGCGGATGGTTGAAGCCTCCGGCAAACCGTATCAAATCCCTGATCGTGTCGCGGAACGTCCGACCTATGCAACAGACAAAATCAAGATACTCGGTTACGAACCGGTTCGATCGTTTGACGAGACAATAGAGCGGTTGCTCCAGTTGTTCTCACTGCAACCGAACGCCAAATAAAAGAGCTTCTTCTGCCTGACTAACGAAACGGAGGACTGAAAT
>Ga0308167_1000891_pt1 | contig 42496 bp, 39 predicted proteins | sample PhyCR1_2_FD_202138 | JGI IMG/M metagenome (GOLD analysis project Ga0308167, IMG submission 202138) | Phyllosphere microbial communities from UC Gill Tract Community Farm, Albany, California, United States - DLSLRC.R1 | ecosystem: Host-associated > Plants > Phyllosphere > Unclassified | place... | reverse complement strand
CGCATAAAGCCGTTGACGCCCTGCGGGCTTTACGGTTTAATGCGCCCCGTTGCCCGAATAGCTCAGTCGGTAGAGCAGGGGATTGAAAATCCCCGTGTCCTTGGTTCGATTCCGAGTTCGGGCACCAAATTCATATCAACGGACCTCCACGGAGGTCCGTTTTTGCATTCCAAGCCCGCAAAAATGTATTAGTCGCGACTTGATCTGACACATGGCCTTGAAAGGTTAAGAGTTACCGGTTTTGATATGGGTGTCAAATCTTTAGACAAAACACGAGGTAATTCTCATGCTTCATACTACTAATCCCGTCATCTAAACACAAAGCCGGTTTGCTCAATCTGGCTGAAGAACCCAGCAATGTATCAAAAGCCTGTAAAATAGTGGGCGTTTCGCGTGATACGTTTTATCGTTATCGCGAACTGACCGATGAAGACAGTGTGGATATGCTGATTAATCGTAGTCGCCGAGCACCTAACCTTAAGAACCGTACTGATGAGGCAACTGAGCAGACTGTTGTTGATTATGCTGTCGCATTCCCGGCTCATGGTCAGTACCGGACCAGCCACGAGCTGCGTAAACAGGACGTTTTTTATTTCCGGCAGTGGTGTCCGCTCTATTTGGTTACGTCATAGCCTTAAAAACTTCAGGAAGCGCCTGAAAGCGCTGGAAGAGAAAGTGGCCCGTGATGGCATTGAACTGACCGACAGCCAGATAGCCGCGTTGGAACGTAAAGCCAGTGATGATGAGACTTGTGGCGAGATTGAAACCGCTTATCCAGGGTATCGGGGCTCACAGGACACGTTCTGTGTAGGCAACCTGAAAGGTGTCGGGCGTATTTATCAGCAGACATTCGTTGATACGTACCCGAAGGTAGCTCACTGCAAGCTCTACATAACCAAAACACCGATTACAGCAGCTGATTTACTGAATGATCGTGTACTGCCGTTTTTGTGCGTCTCAGGGCCTGCCGACGCTGAGAGAACTGACAGACAGAGGCAAAGAATATTGCGGTAAAGTGGAGCAGTATGATTATCAGCTTTATCTGGCGATGAATGATATCGAACACACGAAAACGAAAGCGATGTCCCCGCAGACCAACGGCATCTGCGAGCGGTTCCATAAAAAAATACTGAACGAATTTTATCAGGTAACGTTCCGCAAAAAACTATATGACGATCTTGGTGCATTACAATCGTACCTTGATGACTGGCTGGCTCACTATAATAATGAGCGAACCCATCAGGGAAAAATGTGCTGTGGCCGGACGCCAATGGAAACATTACTTGATGGAAAGCGCATCTGGGCTGAGAAAAATGTAAGCCAGATGTAATCTGACAGATACCTGTATAAATAACCGTTAACTGTCAGATCAGGCCTGAGCTAATACAAATGATTTGACCGAATGTCGTCAATCATAACAAGTTAATTATCAAAAAAATTCTCATATTTTACGTTATTTGTTTAATACATGCAGCCGAAATCAATAAAATCGAGGTATACTCTCGCTATAAAAAACACATTTAAAGCAACCCCCCCTATATTAAAAATACATTTAACGCCCTAAAGTCAACGAAGGAACAAATATTCCATCTATAACAAATCAATATTACCTCCACGCTATCCATAAAAACAAAAAACCTTCAATGGATCAAACAATAATCAAATTGAAGCCCTTATCTGATAAGGTTGATGGTGACATAAACCATGTTAAAAAAATGGTTTCTTAGCCTGGCAAAATTTATGCCCGTATCTGTTACCAGCGATGTTTGCAGGAGGAATGATCACTTTGTCCACTGTGTATTTTTTTTCTCTAAAAAAATCAATTACCATATTAATATGCCTATCATCCCACGAGTAATAATTAATCACCCCCATCGGTTTTAATAGTGCATGCGCACCTTCAAGCCAGAGTCGAATATGTTCATCTTGAAAAGGTCTCTTAGGACCTCTGTTAACATACTCAAACTCAACAGAATCAAGTTTTCCCAGTCCATACAAATATAATTCACTTCCCTTCCAATTTACAAAATCCATAACAATATTAGGAGATGCAGATTGACTAATGTCTATAGTGAAGTCGCTAAGATGATCCCTGCCTAAAGAACATGATATCCCAGGTATGTTTGAAGCTGTATTTGCTTTTTCCGGTGTTTTACCGCACCCTACCACCAAAGTTTTTGCCTTGGGAAGAGGGCTGAATAAATAATCTTTAAATTGCACCTGCTCAGTAATTGGTAAGGAAGATAGTGCAACTACGAAATCACTCTCATTTTCTTTTGTGAAATACATGCCTCACCTCATTGATTCATAAAAAAATAGCAGAATTAATAACAAAAAAATAAGCCCTTAACAATAAGCGAGCCCATCACTTAAAAACCCCTCAAAAAGAAATAACTTAGGCAATAAAAAACGCCATCTCACAACCAAAAATGCGGATAACAAAATAAAATCAAACCGCACAATCATTTTTTTAATTTATACCTGTCCATTGAAATATAAAATCCTTCAAAGAATCTAGAGCCGAAGGAATACTCTGCCCCGTCGGTACCACCACGGATGCCGCATTTCGAACCACAATGGCGTCAGCATTCCCCGCTTGATGGCATTCTGGCAACAGTGGGACTTCGCCTCAGGCTATTTTCCGGGACGATCATGCAACCCCCATCGGAGAATGGGGTTGCTTTCCCCTGAAAATGCGAGGCATGATTAGGCACAAGTTCCCCTTTCGCCTTATATGCATAAAAGGAACGGTACGGAGATATAATCGTCAACAGGTCGTTTAATACTTCTCTGCCACTTTTACGGCATTAATAATAGCTTCATTGCTTGCCTACTGTTTTTTTTGCGGTAATGCCGGCATGAACACCTCAATTCCCCTTCAGCCCCGGGCCATTGCGAAGTCTATGACCTCCGGGCAGTTGAGATCGCGCAGCAATGCCAGCGGTACGGCATCGTCAGGCAACGTTAGCGCCAGCCTCACCGGGTAACCTGAAAAGTCCAAAGTCACCGCCCCCCCCCCCGCGCCATCAGGTTCAACAGCTTGATCAAACAGGCGGAACCACGCCCATTGACCGGAGATAACGATCTGACGGGTTTCACCGGTATGCAGCACTATCTGCGCTCTCAGCCCTCCCGTAACAAGCCGCGCCGGCCAGTGAAATTCAACCGGCAGAATTGGACCATGGGCGTAGCGCAGCGTCTGTTCACCATCCGTGAGCAGAAAGCTGTCGATATCAGGGTGCATGCGAACCAGGCGAACGTTAAAGCTAAGCGCAGCCTGTTTGGCCTCTCCGCGAAAAAAAAACTCCTGCAGCCGTTCGCTGCGCATAAACCAGCCATTGGCGGGTCTTTCGTCGCCAGTTTGTGCGAGAAAACGGTCCAGTTCGCCCTGCGGCGCAAACAGCCGGTTAAAGTCGGCCAAACTAACTTCTTTATCAGCCTGCCGTTCGAAGGGATAATGCCCGTTTATGGCCGTCCGGCAGCTTTTCTCCACGGTTGTCTGCCATAGATTGTTCAACAACGCCTGACGCTGCTGTTGCATACTGGTACGGCTAACGGCCAACAGTCCCTGCAACAACGGTTGTAATGCCTGCGGGGCTTCAGCAACGTTTTCTGCTAACGAGTCGGGCCGCTGCTCTGCCCGCTGTAAGCCCCAGGCAGTGGCCAAAAGCGCAGCCCGCAACCGCTCACCGAACTCGTCTTGCGTCAGTGCACGATGCAACGTGGCGAAATGCTGACTGACTGGGTCTGTACCTGGCGGGCTTACTTCAGTACTCTCCCCCACCCACGTTGGCTGCGTTTCCCGTGCCACCATCGCCAGAAGCCTGAACAGCGCAGAATCCCTTTGGGCCAATCGTTTCATCCAGGTTTCCCAACCGGCGGCAGGCGGCAAAACGAATGACAGTCCGGCCAGAAAATCGTCCCAATACTCCCGGTATTCGGTGAAATAAAGCTGCAAAATGGCCGCCGTTAACGCCGGCGTTACCCTATCAGGCGCATTACCCATCAGCCAATTGTCGTAGGCCAATGCCGCAGGCAACTCACGGGTGAGTTGCACCGCCAACTGCTGATACCCCAAACGACTGTAGTACCCAAAGAACCCGGACGTCACAGCAAACCCATCCGCACGTTGAAAAAACAGATCGATATCGCTCTCCGCCACCGGCACCGTTTTCAGCTGGTCATTCAAAGTAGGCTTCAAACGACTTAGCAGGCGCTGCAGCCGTGGCTGTCGAGCCAGTCGCTTTCTCACTTGTTGAATCAACGCTTGATTCAATTTAGCCTCCTCTACTTGCGAAGGGGAAAACAACGCGCGCAGATGACCAGCAAGTTGACCAAGTTGCTGCTCATCAAGTTGGTTTAACGGATCGCTGCGCCACGATTCGCTAAGCCAGGCAACGGCTTGTTCGGTCTGCGGTTTTGAGGCACCGCCCCTCAGCGTCAGGTAGTGCCCCAGCAGTAACGACGCTTCGTCATCAATTTTCGCCATCGCTATCGCCTGCTCTAGCCGCCGACGGCTGTCCGGCAGCAGCATATCGGTGAGCAGACGGCGGTAGAGCCGTTGCGCGTCGCTGGTCAACGCATGGGCAGCACTGATTTTCCGCGCTCTGCTTTCCTCCAATAGCCGTTGGGCTCTGTTGAGCTGCTCCACCAGCTCGTTCGCTGGGCCGACATTCGCAGTGTTACCGCCCTGTTGCTCCAGTAACGCCAAATGCTCGACAATCCGTTCCAGCCTCAGACGCTCACTCTGAAAATATGCCAGCACGCCACCGATCGTCATCAACATAAAAACGCCCCAAAAAACATGGCGCGATAAACGCCACGCCGCTGCGCAACGCCATTCCCATCGTCGCCACCTGCTATTCGGCCTGACCGTACTCATTGTCTGCTGCAATCTTTGATATACCGTCGTGTCATCGCGCCCGGCGCAAAAGCGCAGCGATTGCAGCCAACACTGGCGTTGCCCGCGCAAAGGCGCCAGCACCAGAGTTAACGTTTCCTGTAGCGTTTGCCCCAGCGCCGCCCAATCAGCCGGGAAAATATAGTCATTGCGGCGCGTTCGTCGATCAGGCAGTGCCTCCAGGCGCTCGAACAGACCGTCTTCCGGGTAAAAGAACAAGGCGGTCATCTGTTGACGCATCTCACCCAGCGCCCGTGTGTTGTTGCCGGGAACAAAATTCAAGGCGGGCAACGGCACCGCTAAGCGCGCCTGCGCCGTCAAGAATCCCGCCAGCGCATCGCATTCAGTCACCAGAATCTGTAAGGACAACCAACGACCCCAGCGTTGCGTCAGTTCGGCTAGTCGCAAATGCCAAGCCAGCGCCGCCGCATGGCGCTGTTCCCTGTTATAGCTCAACAGCTGTTCCGCACCTATCATCAGCACTAAGCCTTGCGGTGCCGTGGTACCGAACTCATCCAATAGGCTCCACCATAGACCGGCGTCTTCTGCACTCGTCTGCAACAACAAATTGCTTTGCACCTCAAGCAGGGAAAAAGCACCAACCTCGCGGCTCCCTACATCTTGCACTCGAGGCGCCCCATCATCGGCGGGAGGATAAGAACCCCATTGCGGTAGCGCGTTAAGCACCAGAAAAGTTTGTCGTTTACCAGCTAGTGAGATGTTATGTACACGAACGATATTCCTCAACCGCTGTTCACGTGGCCCAGGGGGCGCAGGCACTTGCGGTGTCGCACGGTGAACGCCCAGCCAGCGCCGCAGCGTCAGCCAACAAACTACCAGTGCGCCAACGCCGGCGAATGCCAACAACAACGGCAATGGTGACGCTAACAGCGTGCCGAGACGGCCGTTTAGCCAGGCATGCAGCGTCCATAGGGCGGGGGCCGCAAGCGCTAAAAATGAATATTTCAAATAGGATAACAATCGGGACAACATAGACCGCGCTCCAGAGGTAAAAGGGTTCGGTAGGGTTATGGCGACGCTAATCCAGCGGGGAAATGTAAATCTCGACGCGCCGGTTGCGCGCACGGTTGTCCGGGTTGTCATTAGCCACCAGCGGCTCATCGGCTCCGCGCCCTTCGGTAATGACGTCAAATGGCGACCCCGTGTCCGGTAGCATTAACGCCTGCCTCACCGTCTGAGCGCGGGCCAGTGACAGGGCGTAATTGCTCTGCCACTTGCGTCCCGCAGACATAGTGTCGCTATGGCCAACAATCCGTACCTGAACCGGCAGCGGCTGCAGGTGGAGCGCCAGCCGCTGAAGCACGTTTTTTTGCAGGGTCGATATTTCCGCACTACCGCTGGCGAAGAAGGCACCGCTGTTAAGGATAATACGGGCGCCACGACCTACGGCAGCCAGTTCCAGCGCTCCACCGTGGATATCCGCAGCTAGTGCGGTAGCCAGCTGTTGCACCAAAGATTGTTCTCGGGGTACAGCGAGCAGCGTTTTCAACCGCTGATGCTGGCGGTCGGCCGCAGACAGCAGTCCGTATTGAAACAGGCCAGCTGCAGCCAACGCCAACAGCACTGTGCCGTTCACCGAGCGCCTCCGCGTGCCCAACCTGGATATCCCCTCCCACCAACCCGTCCGGGTCGGCACAATGTGCTGCTGCACATTCAGCCGTTGATAGAGCCTTTGCCGGATTGCTTCCAACTGCGCTTCGCCATCGGGAAAGATACGGTAACGCCCCTCCAGCCCCAGCGTCAGGCAGAGCCAAAACAGCGCCAATAGCGATTCGTTACCCACCGCCTCGGCCTGTTCCAATAACGAGAAAAAACGCTCCCCACCGAGGCTTTCGCCATAAAAATGCATTAGCAAGCTGTTACTGCCCCAAACGCCGCTTCCCCAGTCGGTATTACTGATGGTTTCGTCCAATAGAGTGCATAGCGCATAGTTCGCCATATACACCTGGCGCTGTGTTTGGCCGGTATCCGCCGCCTGTTGTTGGAAATCCGCCAGGCGTGCGATCAGGCATTGCCGTAACGCCTGCAGGTTCGGCACTTGGTGCAGCCCGCGCAGGCGCACCGCCTCAATGAAAATCTCTTTTGCCAGTTGCTGCAGCCCGGCGGGTAAAGGCGTTTTTTCGCGCCCAGTGCGCGGCCGGAAACGCCTCATTGATCGCCCCTCATAAACGCCCACAACGCCAACTCGCCTTGTGGAAAATCACCCGCAATGTGGAGCGCAAGACCACTGGCGTCTTTCAGCCGCTCCTCCGCCCCCAGCTCAAAGTATTGATAGCCGTCAAAATAAGGCAACTCATGCGGCAAGGTGTGCAACGGCGTCACCGAAAGACCCGGCAGCTGTAAATTCACCATATCGCGAATGCGATCGCTCGCACCGACCTTCAGGCGTGCCGGCAGCTCTGCACGTAGCTCGTTGGCCGGCATCTGTGCCCTGGCCGCCAAAATAAGGCGCGCCGGCTGAATTAACGCGCTATCGGTGAGCTGTGCATAGTAGATACCAAACTCACGCCGTTCCAGAGGCAGCGCGATCACATTAGGGCAGGCAGCGCAACTCAAGATGCGTTGCAACTCACCGATCAGTGGAGCGAACGTCTGCGCCAGATTGTGGTGAGCGTAATGCGCTAAAGGCGCTGGTCGCTGGCTTTGCGGCGCAAACGCCGCCCACTCGCCGGCAAGTCCCAATAATTCACGAAACAGCATTTCCGGATGCATGCCGTCCTGCGCGCTAAAATGCGCCCACAGCGCCGCCGCCCGGTTCACCGACTGCAAAAACAGGAATTGGCTCACTGCCCCCACCCTTTCATCGCCCGGCAACAACTTCAACGCCTGCAACTGGCTCTGTCGTAACAGCAAGCGCCCAAGGAAATCATCTGACCAGCCGGCTAGACGCGGTGAACAGCGATAATTCAATACCGGGGGGATATACTCTTCGTCCAGCACTACTTTGCCGTCCGGCCTCAGCTCGCGCACTTGCGCCACCACCAAAAAATAATGGGAGTCACGCACCCGCGGCTCGGGTGCCAGGCGCAGGTTAAGTTCGCCGAGCTGCATCAAAATTGTCTCGCCATCCTGCGTAACGCGATCGGCTACCTGCGCTTCGACAGTGCGATAACGAACCAGCGCCTGCTCCGTCGGTATTTCCTGGCACTCCACACGGTGACGCCCCGCCATCGGCAGGGCTAGCACCACTGACACACCGGCCATTTCCTCACTGATGCGCAACGTTGGCAGTGGGGTATCATGCACAGCAAAGTCAAACCAGGTGCCGTCAGGCAATAAACCGGCACAATCTCGCAAGGCAATCACGCCCATGTTTAACTGCGCCGGATCGAGCCTCAATCGGGAGAAGCCCCAGGCATATTGATGCAGCAGCCGGCCAGAATTAATCTGCGACTGCCAGTAGCGATCCTGTTGTTGAAAATGATGGGGTTGCAACAACATCCCTTCACTCCAGATCACTTTATGTGGATTATCTGTCATGTTCGTGCCTTGTTTTATGTTGCGGCTCCAGTACTTCATCCTCGGCGGTCAGCAAAATGGACTTTCTCATGATACGCACATGTAGTGCGTCCGGGCGGCGCTCCGTCAGTGACCAACTGCGCCGCCAGACGCTACCTGCCAAATCTCTAAACTCCGCCACCAGCGCGATATGACGCGTTCCTGGCTGCAGCGCCAGTTTGAGCTGCTTGTCCTCACCTGGGCGTAGCATCAACGAACGCCGCCTCAGCACCCCCTGAATTCCTGTCGGGAATGGTCTTCCTACCAAGACGAAAAAGTCGGCGTGATTGAAATCTTCGTCATCTGCCAATTGCATCACCCATAGCAGCGTCGGCGAAGGGCGCAGGGTCAGATCCGGGTTGGCGTCATCGTCGACTGTCAACCGCAGAGACAATGAGCCGCCCGACTCCGGACTTCCCTGGCAACCGGACAACAGAGTGCAGTAACACACCAGCGTGGCTGCCCACAGGCACATGAGGATACGCTTAAAGGCTGCCATCGTCCGCCTCCCTGGGCTGTTGCGGCGCAGAAACACTGGGTTCCGCCGCGGAGGCTCCTTTTGCACCGCCGCCACTGTTGATATTGACCAGTCCGCTGGCTTTGATATTGATCATCACTCCGTCGATCGACACCCCGGTGGGACCTAATACCAGAGTGCTGGCCCCCGCCTTCAGCGTTAGCGTAACGCCCGCCTCCAGTGTCAGGTTGCTGCAGCTTTTGAGATCCAGTTTGTTGGCCATCAACGCATAAGCACCATCCGCCTTGCAATTGCCCTTGCCTTCTATATGCTGGGAGTAATCTTTACCGATTTTTTGCACGATTTTTCCTCGTACGTTTTGGTGCTCATCACCTTCAATAGCAACGAAGTTAGCCCCCTTTACCCGTAAGTGACGTTCATTGCCGACCCACTCCAGCGCGTCGTTCGCCACCGACACATCTTTATTGCGTCCGGCGCGCAGCAGCAACTGCTCTGCGCCTGCTTTGTCTTCAAAACGCAATTCATTGAAGGCCGCCACATCACCAAGAGAACGGGATTTGAAACCACTGCGTGTGGCCTGCTGCGGCAACATATGGGGAGGCATCATGCCGGCGTTGTACACGCAACCGATCACCAATGGCCGGTCGGGGTCTCCCTCCAGGAAAGTCACCACCACTTCTTGCCCTACTCGCGGCAAAAAGACAGCGCCCCAACGATCGCCGGCCATCGGCTGCGCCACACGCACCCAGCACGAACAGGCTTCGTTTTGGTTATTGCCGCTGTCCCAGTGAAACTGCACCTTGATACGACCATAGCGATCGATCCATAAAGTTTCTCCGCTTTTACCAACCACCAGCGCAGTCTGGGTACCAGCGATAACGGGTTTGGCTGTCAGGCATGGGGCGCGGAAAACCGCACTTTCAGGTTGCAAAGTCAGTTGAGCAGTGAATAGATGATTACAGGCAGCAACGCCCCAATATTCGCTGGATATGTCAGAACAGGTTTCAACAATCAAATAATTCCCGCATTCGGCCTCATCGTCATATCCGATGAAGGTAATGATGCCGCCAGCCATCACCGCTGGCATACGGGTTTCTGCCATGCGGCTGTGTACTCCCGACAGCCCTATTTCACGGCGTAATACAGCCGCACTCTGAGTATCAGCTTGCGTCGGGTAGTCAAGCCAGAAGCTGCCGACCTTGCCGACGCTTGCATGCAACAATCCCGCTTCACGGCTCATCGCCTTGGTAAAGTCGAAATCCCTTGCCGCAGCGGCGTCCAATCGCCATTGTTCCCTCGGTTGCCAACTCTGCAAGGTAGCCTGTCCCCCTTGGCCCGCCGGAGACCACCCCATTTTTTCGCAGCCAACGATCGGCCGGTGGGCCGAGGGGGAATCGACGATCACCATCTGGTGTCCGGCATTAGAATGCCGGAAGAAATAATACAGTCCCTGCTGTTCCATCAGGCGGCAGACAAAATCCAGGTCGCTTTCCAGGTACTGCACACAGTAATCCAGCGGCGCATAATTGCGTTGATGTAGCCAGTCTGCGGGCACCGCATCGCTTAATAGGCTTTTAATTACCTCAATGACGTTCTGCCCCTGAAATATGCGACACTGGCGGTTCAGGGACAAAAACCACAGCGCCGGACGCAGTGTGAACCGATAACGAAAATGGCGGCCCTGAGCCCCCAGCTCGATACCCTCGGCGATACAGCCATGAAAACAACGGCCGACGTTGTCGTCGCCGGTGACCTGCAACGCCAGAGTCTGGCCAATCATCGCCGAGAGGTCGATGCCTCCGGCTGGATGCAAAATCTCGATCTGATAACAAAATAGCCGGCTCAACCCTTCCCTCCCTGACAACCCGGCAACCTGAGCTGATGTTAAGGCTACAGGAGCATTGACCAATCGGATGCTGATAGTTCCCATAGGCGCTCTCCTTTAGTTTATTTGCGTGCGCAGCGTGCCCGGCTGACCGATTCTGATGGTTCCGCCCCAGTTGCACAGGCACGACGAAGTATTATGTAGCGCCGGCATATTGGCGATGCGGGTACGCGTTGCGCCCGGCATCCAGGGGGCGGCGATAACCGGCAAGCAAGGCATCGGGGTTAATACTCCCATCGCGGCGGCCGTCGCCGCCGCTACCGTAGGATTGGCGGGAGAACGACACAGACCGAACGAAGGAATATTCACCAGCGGAATTTTATCCATAATATTCGCCGCAGGCTTGCCTTCCACCATGACGCGATTCAGCGGCAATACGATTAATGCAGCAGGCGCCATCCCCTGCATGCAGGTTAATAGCGCGCCAGCGGTAACTAAGTTAGGCATGTTATTACTATTCAACAATGCAAAAGAAAACTCATCATTACTAACGAGCAATAGAATTAAAAAAAGACCACTCCTGCATTTTAACAAACAAGCCACCAGCAAGAATATAATCCGATTCTAAAACATTATGGAGATACTGTTTAATTGAATAAATCCCCTCATGAGCATGCCCCACTCAAGTATAAAAAATTCATTTGGATGGTAAAAAATACCACTTTCGACTTTCACTCCGATAAAGTGCGACAGCATGGCTATTTAATGAACTGACGTTATCGAATAATAACAGACAGACCATGTCGTTTGCGCTGCTCAGCAAGTATGAGTCCAACATCCCACGGGTGGCGATACAATCACCGGGTAACTTATTTCGCCCTCCTCCTGCTATTTCATCCATTACACCGCTTAGCCTTGACCTCAATATATCACTAGAAAACTTAATCTTATCAAAAGTATAGGCGTCACACCTCTCAATTTCTTTCTGGAGCAAGGAGGCTTGATATAATTGGGACACGCTTTCAGGAATACGCAAATCACCACCGCGTGAACATATCACTGCATGGATCCAGCACAGGCTCATGCCGACACAACTCCCCCTCCAGGCTGATCATGTTCCATAAATCGGTAATACTTTGATTTTTTATGCATTTTGGTGAAAATCACCGAACCTTCTCTGGTTAGCACCTACGCTCTTCATGCCAGTAAGTGAAACAACTCAAGACAAGTCCATACCCAAGCACATACCACAATCTCATGTTCAGAAATAAAACCATGATAATAATATGATTTACTCTTTCTAATTAAAACCACTTACCTCTTTACATTAATAAAAACTGGTAAGAATAGAACATATCTCTTCAGCATCTGCATTATTAATTCGATATATCCCCCATCGCAAGTGCGTTAGTTTTAATGTCCAGCGTCATTCACATTGCCCGGATTACTCATACTGAATTTCGGCAGCAGTTCCTGAGTCAATAAAGAATCGCTTTTGCGGCAGACTGATACTGATGCTATTGCCGAGTTGCAATGGTATTATCAAGGCTATGCATCGCTGACATATTAGCGCTGCGTGTACCCGCAGCACCCGGCAGGCAAGGCATATGCCCCCTGGTCGTCGCCACTATCGTCGGATTGACTGGACAGCGACACATACCGAACAGGGGAATATTCACCAGCGAAATTTTATCCATGATATTCACCGACAATGGCAACGTTAGGCTCAAAAAACCACAGATGAATTATCGAGTGACATTTAGTATAAAAATGCAGGATCAGAAGTTCGAATATCCTTTCTTAAACGCTGTAAGTCATTTAGAGTTTTATATATTGGCACGCCAGAATTGGCCTGGCACAGCCGATTAAAATCGTACAAATCACTCGAATTACTCCCACTAAAAATTCCAACAACTTTAACTTTCCTCGTTGCTGGCAACCCAGAATAAACATTTACATCTGAACGACCTATAACCAGTACTTCATTATAAGGTGCTCCCATAGCCCATTGCATTTCTGCCAGGTTTGTTGGTGACATCAGTCGTCTATATTTTTCAGGCAGATCATTAACTATCCTGCCTTTCAAGTCAACTCCTGTCGCCAAAGCATGACTCAAACTTCCCGTTTTTGCAGCTTTGGAGCTATATTTTTTCTTATCTTTGGCAGATCCCAAATGTGTTGGAAACCAGACATCATGTGGATGTGTACCTATGATATTTTGCTTTGGTACTTGAAGTATCAATCCAACAGGACAAATACTTCTTAATAAGTATTTCACATCAATAAATGACGTAGAGAAAATATCCCATGAAGAAAAAACAGCATCAGCTCTTTCGGTTAGCAAAACACTATTTTCATCTCGTACACCGTGAAATATAAAGCCAAATTGGCTTATTTCATCAAAATCCCATTGTTCTAATATTTCATTAGACATTTATACCTCCAGGTCGTTAAAAAATACTGATAGATAGAAAATCTCACAAATACTATATACAGTTACTTCACTATGACAGCGACTTGCATTTCATTATTTTCAACTGTCAATTGACAAGCCCCCACAGGGGATTTGATTTGTTGATGCGTCAGCAAACACATGCTGAGCTTCGGCAGCAGCTCCTGGGTCAATAAGGCATCGACTTTACGCCCACCGCTGGCGCTTTGCGCACAACGCTGCACCAAGTGTGCCACCAGGCTATCGTCGTAATGCAACACCGCCTGATAGCGCAGTCGCACCCGCTCCGCAATGCGCGCCAAGCGCTGGCGGACGATCGCCGTTAGCATTGCCTGGTCTAGCGGTTGATAAGGCACAGCGATCAATCTCCCAATAAAGGCGGCCGGGAAAACCTGCAGCAAGGCCCTCTGCAAGGCTTCTTCCAGCTCGTCCGGGTTGGCTCGCCGTCCCAGGCGCTCTATCTCTGCAGCCCCTAGATTACTGGTCATCAGAATCAGGGTATTGCGAAAATCGATCACATTGCCCTCCGCATCTTCCATACGCCCTTTATCGAACACCTGGAAAAACAGCTCGTGCACATCGGGATGCGCCTTCTCTATCTCATCCAGCAGCACCACACTGTGTGGGCGTCGGCGCACCGATTCGGTCAACACGCCGCCTTCACCATAGCCCACATAGCCAGGCGGCGCGCCCTTCAACAGGGCGACGCTGTGCGCCTCCTGATATTCACTCATATTGATGGTAATCAACTGTTGTTCGCCTCCGTACAACAGCTCCGCCAACGCCAGCGCCGTTTCAGTTTTTCCCACGCCGGAAGGCCCGGCGAGCAAGAATACTCCCACCGGCTTTTCCGGCTGATCCAGGCCGGCGCGTGCAGTCTGAATTCGTCCGGCGATCGCCTCCATCGCCAGCGGCTGGCCATGTACCCTCCGAGAGAGCCGCTCTGCCAGCTCCGTCAGCGTATCCAGTTGATCCTTTTGCAGCGTCGCCAGCGGAATGCCGGTCCAGGTTTGTAACACCGTTGCCACAGCGTCTTCGTCGACCGGCACCTGTGCAGCAGCTTGCCGCTGTGCTGCCTGCCAGTCGTCCTCCAACCGCGCCAGCACGGAGCGTTTTTCCGCCAAAGTGTCGCGTAGCGCCGCCAGATGCTGCCGATCGTTCCCCTCTCCCTGTGCCTGTCGCAGTTCGTCATACAGCGCGGCCACCAGTTCACGCAGCTCGGTTAACGGCAGCGGTGGGGTAACCTGCGCCAGCTGCGCGCCGGCGCAGGCGGTGTCCAACAGACTCATCGCCTTGTCCGGCAACTGCCGATCCGGCAGATAGCGGTGTGACAGCGTTACAGCCGCCGCCAGCGCGGAAGTCTGAATACGTACCCGATGGTGACTCTCCAACGCCGGTACGGCGCTGCGTAACATCAGCAACGCGGCATCCGGTTCCGGCTCGTTGATGCGCACCACCTGAAAACGGCGCTTCAGTGCAGGATCTTTTTCAATGTGCTTTTTATATTCGCTCCAGGTCGTAGCACCAATGGTACGCAACGCGCCGCGCGCCAGCACCGGCTTCAACAAGTTAGCCGCATCGCCAGTACCCGTTTGGCCACCGGCACCGATCAGCGTATGCACTTCGTCGATAAACAGCAGCGTTGGTGTTGATGCATTTTGAATTTCCTCGACCAATTGGCGTAGGCGCTGTTCGAACTCCCCCTTGACCCCGGCTCCTGCCAGCATCAAGCTAATATCCAGCGTCAATATTCGCGCGTTTTTAAGCTGCGGCGGCGTCTCACCGTCGGCAATCCTCAACGCCAGCCCTTCAACCACTGCGGTTTTGCCTACCCCGGCTTCCCCCGCCAGCAACGGGTTGTTTTGTCGGCGGCGCATCAGGATATCCATCAGCAAACGAATTTCGCGGCTTCGCCCATATACCGTATCCAGCTTGCCGCTACGCGCCGCCGCCGTAAGATCGACGGTAAAACGCGCTATCGCCGTTTCCTCTCCGTTCCCCCGCGGGGTTACACCGGCTATCGGCTCACCACCAATGATGTTTTCGGGCGAATCATTCAGGATCGCCTTCAGGTGTTCACTCAGCCGATCGCCATCAACGCGGCTAAAGCTGCGGGAGATAGCCAACAACGCATTTCGTAGCACTGGCGTGGCCAATGCACCGAGTAGCAGATGCACGGTGCGGATGCGCGCGGCGTCAAACTGCAACGCGCCGCACAGCCAGCCGCGCTCCACCAGCTCCTCCAGTTGCAGAGAGAAATCAATGCCCCCTTCCCCCCTTACCGGCAGACGCGCCAACGCTTGCTGCACGTCCTGGACCAGCTCCGCTGATGAAATGGTGAAAAAGCTCAGGATTCGATGCAGATCGGAATCCGGCTGACGCAACACCTGATGCAACCAGTGCACAATCTCCACATATGGATGCCCTTTGGAACGGCAAAACTCCGTTCCCTGTGCCATAGCGCGATAGCTGAAGTCACTCAGTTTGCCAAACAGTTTTTCACGACTGATTGTGGTCATAAATACCTTACCTTATGAATAAAAACGCGCTGAGTTAAGGGTGTAATCCTGCCGGGGTGCAGACCCGGCACGCCCCAACCAGGTTTCCCGCCCCAGCAGTAGTCCTTTACCCAGCTGCAGCGCCGGACGCTGGTGAACCGACAATTGTACTGTAAGCATCCACTGCATTGTTTCCCCCACGTATCGCCTGATCAGGTGAATCAACTCAGTAAACTGCGGGTGGCCGGGCAAGCAACGTTGATATGCGGTAAAATCGGCAGGCTGCAACATCAGGTGAAAATGGTGTTGTGCGCAGCACACTCGTTTACCCAGGATAATACCGTTAGCGAACCGGCTGCCGCCCAACCGCGCACGGTCTTCTGCCTCCAGCGGCAGCCAGCCGCGTACCTGCTGCGTCACGTTGGCCGGCAGGCCGAAGGCATTCAGTAGCATCCGCCGTATCCCTTGTTCACTGCGGCGCTGTTCAATAAACTCCCCGGCTAGCCGGCATTCCGCCGCTTCCCACCGGCTGCCGGCCAGCGTGGCCAGATAGCCTTTGATGCAATCCCCCTGCCGCGCCTGCGACCAGCATCGGTACAGCAGCGACAGCAGACGGTGATGGAAAATATCAAGAAAATGCGCCAACGACAGATCCTGCTGGTTGATTTTGCGCCCCAGCGCTTCTTCGCTGAGGTGCAGCGGCATTGGCGCATTAGGGCCGGTCAGCCCAAAGAAGGTCACCTCCAGGCGCGTCGGTACCTGCGACTCCGAGCTCAGCCGCTTCACCATCGCCGGTTCGAAGGCCAGAGAAACATGCTGACCCAGCCGCACCGGGTCGTCTTTCAGGCGTCCGGCGCAGCCAAGCGGCGGTGCCTGCGGGTAAGCCCGTTCGATCAGGCGCAGTGCGCTGAAGAAATCATAGCGCCAGGGCTGCTGCCGTAGCGCCGCTAGCGGGTCTATAATACTGGGCATTGTCCGCTCCTTGCTCGCCATAGCATCAACACGCCACGTTGTTTGCTGACCAGCCGCAGTTCGCTAAAGCTGTTGAGCGCGACATAGCGAGCCAGAAACGCCTCCAGCATTGCGCCGAACAACACCGCGCCGATTCCTTCGTAGGCCATCTCATTCAGCGTCAACTCCAGCTGGACGCCACGAGTAAACACCAACGGCCCTGGCCCGGGAATACGCCGTGCCACGGCTTCGCTGCGCAAAGTGCAGATCCCCTCCAGCCAGCGCTTTCCCACCTGATGATCAGGCGGAAGATATAACGCCAGCAGATCTCGCAGCGCTTGCGCCCCCGCTTCGCCGTCGGCCTGTGTCAGCGGCAAATAACTGCGCGACAGTTGATGAATCGCCCGCAGCACCGTCATACCCTGCACTACTGCCGGCAGCGGCCGCGAAGGCCCGCACAGGAGGCGTATCGCCCGCACAGGAGCATGCCCATCGGTCACCAGATCGGTATTCCCCTTGCCCAGAACCATGCGCAACGGCAAACCACCGTTGGAGCACATTGCCGCCACACCCAACTGACGCATCTCGGTATTACCGGCGATATTCAACGAAATAAACACCTCACTGACAGCATGCTTTGCCTGGACGCGCGGTGCGCGGCGCAGCAGGTATTCCCCCTCAGCCGAACCTGAGCGCGGCCACGGGCCGTACATCGGTCGTAATTCAGCCAGTACACGGCCGTTGGCGGCGAACCCTTGTACCGAGATAACCTGATGCACCTGATAATCCTGCGGTCGCGAGCGATCGACGATCAACGGATACTCATGGGCGTAATGTTCGATCGGCACCCGATCGCAGCGTTTGGGAAACAAATTCACCACCGGCGCACAGAACAGGGCAAAGGCCTCTGCATTCAGCAACACCGGCGATGCCTGAAAAGACCGCAACAAAATCAACACGTCGAGGGTGTCGCTACGACAAGCTTTGATGGCCGGCCCTAGCCCAGTAATTCGTACAAAGCGGTACCCTTCCGGAAAAGCGAAAAAATGCTTCAGCACAGTGTAATACGCAGACTGATCGTGGAGCAGTCTGTCGTGCAACAGCCCACCCGGTCGAATGCAGCATTCGTCGAGATAGTCGCCGTCACCGGTGTCATTCCCCGCTCGCACCACCACGCCGCAGGACTGTGCCACTATTGCCTCATACAACGCCGCTGCACCGGCGCCGTTACACAGATACAGGTTCAATTCATCCATCGCCAACGTGCAGAATGGCTGTCCACCGCAGGTGCGCAACTGAAGGCGAATCAGCGAAGAAACTTTGCCGACCATCCTCTTTCTGACGCCCAACAGCGTTGCCGGTGCCGCGACCTGTTCGGCAGCAATCAGTTCTACCGGCCACAAGGTAACCGGCGTCAGGGTACGGAATTCACAGGTTACCGCACTGTCGCTGCGCCCGCTGGCCTCACGAAGTACACTGTCAGCGGGCAGGGTATAACCGCCCGACAGCGTCCCCTCTCCAGCGTCCGGCGTCAGTTGCGCCACAGCAAAAGAGGGCATTGGGGTCAGCGCTTCTGGCTGTATCAGCGTCAATAAATTCTCGGAAAAATGGGGGAAATCGGCCTCCAACTGCAATTGAATACGCGCGGTCAGGAATGCCACCCCCTCCAACAAGCGCTCCACTGATGGATCCGGCGCGCCTTCTTCACCCACCCCCAACCGCTCGGCGATCTTGGGGTAATCCAGGGCAAACTCACGACCTGCGTCGCGCAGAAACTGTAACTCACGCTCATAATGGTGCAGCAGACGGTCATCCATAGGCTACCCCCACGTAAAATGGCATTACCTGAACCTCACCACTGTCGGTGTTCCACAGGGAATTTAGGCTGAAAGCAAAGCGCTCGTGCTGATAGTCGACTTCGCCTTCGATGATGAAATTCAGCAAGGTACCGCCATGGCCATCAAACTGGGTAAAGCGCACAACCAACCCAGCCTGATTGATGCGTGGTTCAAAGCGTAAAATGGCCTGCCGGATGCGGTTTGCCAATCGGCGTCGGTCGATACCGGACACCTCCTGACCCGCCAGGTTGCCGACGCCAAAGTTCACTACCGAAGCAGCGGCAAACGGGTATTTTCCCGACCGTTCCAGCGCATCGAGACCCGAGGAATTAAATAAGATGGCCAACCGGCTGCGCAGATAATCGAATACCTGGCGGTTAAGTCTGCCGCGGCTCGTTTCTGTCGGACAGACCAGCGTTTCACCGACAAATCTTTCCAGCAAGGGCAGTGTGCGTTTATCAATTGGCATAAGATTAAGATCGTCAGAATACGCAGGCGTAAAACTTACGCCTGCGTAACCTTATTAGGCCGGAATGTGCTTCAGCAGATCCCATTTTTTACGTACTTCAGGCGTTTTATCCTTACCAGTATATTCCGTATAGGCATATTCGATCTTGACAAAGTTGATATGTACGGACTCTACTGGCCGCCCACCACCGGATTTCGCTGAATAGGCACTGATAATCGCCTCGGTAAGTTTCAACTCCATAAATACCTGGTTGGTATTATCTTCACCGGCCGTCTGAATAAGGTGAACTGTCGCATCCCCCAGTGTTTTTCCCGTCAAAGATTGCAGGAACAGGTTAGGTGATGAAATATCTCCTTCTTTAGTCAGGTGCAACTCCGATACGTAAGGTTGACCCGTTTCACGCTCGCTGTTGGTCACATGGATATGGCGACCGGAGGAAAGGACGAGATCATTGAATTCAATCCACCCCTCATGATCCTTTACTTTAGAGTTACCTTTAATTTCCGTGGCGAATTTTAATAAAATCAATGTATTCTCCTAGTTGATTATTTTGCTTGTGGTTTATCAGGCGGCCGACGAAGGCAATTTCGACGTTAAACGTAAAGACACCGTCAGCCCTTCTAATTGATAATGGGGTTGCAGGAAAAATTTCGAACGATAATAGCCAGGGTTACGTTCATCCTCTTCCACCACTACGTGCGCACCAGCCAAAGGTTTGCGCGCCTTGTCTTCATCGGAGGCCGTAGCTGGATTATATTCGACATACTGGTTAATCCAGTTATTCAACCAGCTCTCCATTTGTTCGCGGGTTTTAAAACTGCCTACTTTGTCGCGCACAATGCACTTCAGATAATGAGCAAAGCGACAGGTGGCAAATAAATATGGCAGGCGGGCCGCCAGATTGGCGTTGGCGGTTGACTGCGGGTCGTCATACTCCTGAGGACGATGCAGCGACTGAGCGCCGATAAAGGCGGCGCTGGTGCTATTTTTCCGATGGATCAGCGGCATAAAACCGCTTTTCGCTAACTCCAGTTCACGCCGATCGCTGATGGCAATCTCAGTCGGGCAGGTCGCGTCCACCCCGCCGTCGGCAGAAGGGTAGGTGTAGATGGGTAAGCCGTCGATAGCACCGCCGGACTCGACGCCGCGAATACGCGAGCACCATCCGTAACTTTTAAAAGAACGGTTAATATTCACCCCCATCGCGTAAGCCGAGTTAGCCCAAACGAAGTTTTCAGCCTTGCCTTCTGTCACCTCTTCAAAATGAAAGTCCTCTACCGGCGCAGTGCTGGCACCATAGGGAATGCGCGCCAGGAAGCGCGGCAGCGCGAGGCCGACGTAGCGCGAGTCTTCTGAATTGCGAAAATCGCGCCAGGCGGCATAGTCCGGCGTGAGGAACAGCTTGCTGATTTCGCGTGGGTTAGCCAACTCCAGCCAGGATTCCATCATCATCACCGCCGGGTCGGCCGCCGTAATCAGCGGCGCATGCGCGGCGGAAGCAATCTTGGCCATGGCGCTGAGCAGTGCGACGTCCTGCGGCGAGTTATCGAAATAGTAATCTGCCAGCAGTACACCGTAAGGTTCGCCGCCGAACTGGCCGTATTCCTGCTCATAAATCTTCTTGAACAGCGGGCTTTGATCCCAGGACACGCCCTTGTACTTGCGCAAATCCAGATGCATTTCTTTTTTGGAGGCATTGAAAAAACGGATTTTTTGCATCTCGTCTGTTTCAGTATTGCTCACCAAAAAGTGCAGGCCGCGCCAGGCGGACTCCAACTGGATAAACTTCTGATGGTGCAGAATTGCATTCACCTGGGCAGACAATTTTTTGTCGATTTCGGCAATCAGTGATTCGATGGTGACCTGAGTATCTTCCACGATTAACGCTGTGTGCCGTAGAGCATACTGCGCCAGAGTCTGTACCGCCCCCTCGACCGCGCTTTGCAACTGTGTGGTTTTCGGTTTGAACTCCTTTTTCAACAGGCTGTTGAAGTCATCCGGCGCCAGCTGCGCGATCGCTTCGGCCCCTTGGGCATTTTCTGTTTGCGAACTCATTACGCCTCCTCTTGCTCCGAATGTTTGTCCGCCGCTACCGTACCGGCGTCTTTCTCGCTCAGCGAACTCATCAGTTCACCATTAGCCAGCAGTTCGGCCACCAGTTGTTCCGCGCCGCTTTTGCCGTCCATGTAGGTCATTAGGTTGGCTAAGCGGGTACGCGCTTCCAACAGTTCGCGCAGCGGTTCGACGCTGCGCGCCACCGCAGCCGGCGAGAAATCCTCCATCTGGCGGATGTTTATCCTCAGCGCCAGTTCCCCTTCCCCCGCCAGTTGGTTCGGTACACTAATATCGATATAGGGGTTGATGGCCCGCAGCCGATCATCAAAATTGTCGGCATCGATCTCTAAGAAACTGCGGTCGGCGATCACCGGCAGGTCGGCGCGATTGTCCCCGGAGAGATCGGCGATAACACCGTTGATAAACGGCAGTTGAACCTTCTTGTCGTCCCCCTGCACGTCAACGTCATACTCAATCTGTACCCGCGGGCCGCGGTTGCGCCCGATAAATTTTTGGCCGTTATCTTTTATTGCCATAGGGTCATCCTGTTGATTTATTCATCAGTTGCCGTCAGCCCAGCAAGAGCCTTGATGCTAGCCATGCTTTCGGGCGTTAACTCATTAATGATTTGCAAAAAGTCCATCCCAACCAACTTCTTCGCCCGTTCGATGAAGAGCGGGATTGGGCTGTTCGGTTCATAAGCGCAGTAATAACGACAGACTGCATCCAACGCCAGGATCACCTCCGCGCGGCTGCCGCACTCACCGGTCAGCGCGACGGCACGATGCGGCTGCTTTCCGCTCTCTGCCAGTTGGGGAGCGTCATCACCTTCCGTCAGAGCAATCTTTACATAAGGCTGGAGCAGGCTCAGCATACGCTGCAACGTCTGCTCGAGTACTTGCAACGGCTGGCCGGCAACCATGCCAATTCGCTCGATGAGCGCGACATGAATATTCCGCACGTTGTCCAATAATTGCTTCAACGCGTGGTATGAACGCTGAAAGCTTCCAACTTCTTCTTTTGTGGCCAACCGCTGCAGACGAGCGATGCATTGCTCTCTCAACTCGCCGCCGCTCTCTATTCCCGGCGTATCATCCAGCGGGGAAAAGCACAGCGTTTCCCCGGCAGTGGTCACCGTCAACGGCAACCGCTTAAGCTCGCAGATGGCGGTATCCGGTGCAGCCAAATGCGCCAGGGTGTTCAGACGAATGAGCGGATCATGGTCATCCTCAACCAGTAGTTGCGGATGTAGGCTTTCCCAACGTTCCGCGACGAGAAAGTGAATGACGCGCAGCCCAGCCAGAAAGCCCGCCAGGCCGTCACACATCAGCCAGGCGCGGCTTTGATATACGGCGACGCGCAGATCCAGCCCACAAAACAACAATTGTTCACACTCATCGGCCACCCAGCGCCAGTCCACTTCTGGTGGCCGATAGACCTGCTCGCCATATTGCACCTCTTCCCCGACTTCAATCGCCTGCGCCAACGCGAGAAACTGCGGATGGTATTCCAGATCTTTCCCCGCCTCGCACTGAGCGAGCTGCTGCAGGTAATGGTCAATATCGATCATCACACTTTTCCGCCGGTGTATTTTCCACGCTACCGCCCTCCTTTTTCATTTCATTCGGCTATTCAGCCGTACAAAGGAATAGTCAGATTCTTCAGGTAGGCGCCGTAACCTATTTATCGAGGGTTACTCCATTGAGTAAACAATTCAATTAACGGCAACGAAAAGATAATTCATCGGCAATAGAATTAATGTCAGACGATGCTCGCATCTTTTGTGGGAAATTTCCGACATTACAAGTGAGAACATTAATGATTACAACAATGATTATATTGGTGTTTTTATCCTACAGAGATTGTCTCGCCAGCCTACTCAGCGCGCGTAAAACCGCCAGGCCGTCTTTTTCTACATCTATACCAAGCCAGCAGAGCCCATATCAACTGAACAGCATTTTACCTGTATCATCCCAAAGCTCAGTTCGCCCGCCCTCCATTAATACTTATCCGATATATCATCCATACTTGTAGTCCGGTAAAACCAGAATGAAAGATATATATATGATTGATAAAAAATGGATTCCGTTAAAAAATACGATCTTGATGCGTCTATTGCTTCAAATAACTTTCTGCAGGCCGTCATCAATGGCAAACCGTTTGAAGCCTTCATTGTCGGAGGACGTTATGATGGAGACGAAATAAACTGGATAAGGCGCTCCTGGGGAGCGCTCTACTTGCAGTAGGATAGCACTACTCATACTCCTATCTTTATTTTCTGTTAGCCCACGATGCGAAATGGTAAGGAATATGATTTATCTAAACCCAATATTCCGGCAAGCATTAGTTTTACCATTTTTCCCTGCTGAAGACGGTGTCGAATTCAAACACCAGTTTAAATTCACAAGTAGAAGCTTAAAGTTAATTCATAAACTTGATAAATTTCACGTTAAAGATAACTTCGTTTTCTCTGTAGGAATCGAACAGTCTGATGAAAGCATAGTTTTATTCAGCATAGAAAATGGAGAGATAGATGACGTTACTTATTCATAATTAAAAATTAAAGACCAGCACTTAAACATAGTAACCAACACTGACGGTCAGTACGTTCGCAGGCGCTACATTCGATAATTAATCAAAAAAAACACCGCGATCTCTCTTCCCCGCAATAAAATAAATTCACTGTAAAATCACTTGTCACATGGCCCGCCAATCAGAGTTTTCCTACACGAGGATCAGAATAAACTGATGCAACCGATATCGATATCCATCTAAACTCGCCTCGCCATTGACACCCTCCACAAATGGTCATCAATACATTATATAGGCTTTATTTTATACCGAAGATTCAGTCAATTACACTAGGGGATATTTTTACAGCTTGCTCAGACGGCTCTTTAACAAGAATAATAATTTGGATAATTTATTATGAAAGATAAATACACCTGGCAGCAGGTCATTCTTCATTGGCTGTCCGCCGCCATTATCATTTGGACAACCCTGAGCGGGTTTTACGTTGCTTTATTTGATGTGTCGCCGCAGCTCAAAGACTGAATGTTTTTTTCAACGTGTCATTGACCACGGTATTTATCCCATTATTTATCCTGCGAGTATGGTACAGGTTAAAATTGGGCAAACCCAAACAGGATAAACGTGCGACCCTGGCCACCCATGCTGCGGAAATCGCCCATATACTGTTGTATATCAATATCTCGCTGGTGCTGATCAGTGGTGTGTTAATGATGGAACGGGATATCAACGTTTTCAATCTGTTCGTCTTACTCCAACCGCTCTACGATCTTGCGCTGACACTCCTGTTCAACCGCATCCATATTGTCTGTTGCGCTATCTTGGGTGGACTGGTGCTGCTGCATATTCTGACGGTGATTAAGCATGAACTGTTCGGCAACCGCATCATGCGAAAAATGTGGCTGTAATCAGCCATACACGCCTTATTATCCCTCAAGCCTGACGTAAAGATATCGCGTCAGGTCTGAGGGTCACAGATGTTTAAGCCGGTTAGCGCAGATTATATTTTATCGGCCAGACAGTCCGGCCTAATCAAACGTATCCAGAAAATTCCTACACAGCCACTAGAGATGCCCGACTCTTTACCCGATCCCCTGTCGATATACTTCTTTTCGCACTAAGTCTTTTTAATGCGTTTAAGAAAACCAGGCATGTTAACCCGTGAGCAATGCAGAGAAATCATTTATGCTGACTAGTTGCCGTTTCAGCATCTGCTGGTCTTGGATTGTCGGATGAACACCTTGACGCTACGTGCTAACGGCAAAGCCCTGGCGTTAAACGAAGCACAAAAACGCCTGTGGGTATGCCTGATTAAGAGAATCAACTGCAAACGAAAAATCATTAATATCGTCTGGTACGAGAACCACTTGCGCATCAGCGATAATAATTACCATCAGTTGGTATTCCAATTGCGCGCCTCGCTGAAACAGCATCAGTTACCCGCCCAACTGGTACTGACGGTGCCTTATTACGGTCTTAAACTCAACGAACCGCTGCTGAGCCAACTGCACCAGATTATAGCGCCTACTCCTTGCGTGACGCCGGCACAGCAGGAGATCCATAACACCGTTGAAACTGGCGAGCTCAAATTTTCCCTCCTCGCACGTCTGATGCAAATTGGGCGTTCTTTTTTCCCCTTTTTTTACTGACGCTGGGGAGCCACGAAGCAAATACCGTCACTGCCGCAATTCACCCCGGCGCAGAGTCTGTGGCTGCTGACTATACTGCTATTATTGGCAGCCTGTGGCTACTGCTTGCAGCTGATGTGGCCACAGCCGACCGATATACCGGCGCTAACGCTGCCAGCCATCCCGCCTGATATGCCACGCCTGGACAGTGCTGCATTGGCAAACCTGCATCTGTTCAAGCACGCGCAGACGACCAGCCCGGCGGCTTTTCGCGTCGGAAACCAATTAGCCCAGGCACTCTTTGGATGTGGCCTGTGCACAATGGTTATTTAGGGCTACCTAATGTGGTGGCGTTGCCTTCCACGGCTGGCCTTTTCCCCACCATCCGGCGCACACGGCATCGTCACCCTATGGAGAAGGCTGCCCCGCAGCTTTAAAAAGGCAGCATTGCCGTTAGCCGTTTTAAGCGCCTGGCTGCTCCCGCTGCTGTGTCTAACCCTGATCCTGGTGTCGCTGCTGGACTGGATGCTCAGTCGCCGTCCCTGATCTGTCATCCATAGACTACAAAATGGGTTTTTCCGGCTTACCCCAAGTGTGCGGCTGGCCTATACAGGAAAATTCTTAAAAAGCCAATAATTTCCCGCAGTGCAATAGGTATCAGCCTTGTCGTTTACCCAGCGCGTAAGGCCAGATAACCGACAACGGCATTTAATATGGTTCGTTGTTTCATTACTTAGGAGATAAAAATGGCTCATTGTGAGCAAAAAAACACCTCCCGCCGTACATTACTTAAACACAGCGCCGGCCTCTCCGCGCTGGCCATAACCGGTATCGACGGTTTTCTTTGACCTCAGTGTCGTTTGCCGCCGCACTCAGCAAGGAAAAACGCGACAAAATGACGCTCTATGAGGTGATAGACAGCCTAAAGGGGGGAAATCAGCGCTTTCGTGAAGGCAATATGCTACGGCACGACTATCTGACGCAGAAACGCGCCAGCCCAAAAGGGCAGTATCCTTCTGCAGTGATCCTCAGCTGTATCGATTCACGCACACCGGCCGAGATCCTGCTGGACGCCGGTATCGGAAAGACCTCTAACAGCCAGGTGACCGGTAACGTTGAGAACGACGACATTTTCGGCAGTATGGAATTTGCCTGTGCGTTGGCCGGGGCCAAGCTAGTGCTGGGCCACACCTCCTGCGGCGCCGTAAAGGGAGCGATCTTCAATGCCGAATTGAGCAATTTGACCGGGCCACTGAACAAGATCAAACCGGCAATAGCAGCAACCCGTTATGAAGGGGAAAGAAGAGCCAGTAACTACGAATTTGTCGATGCGGTGGCCCGCACTAACGTACAGATGACGCTGCAGAATATTCGTCGCCGAAGTTCCGTTCTGAGCAAGTTGGAAAAGGAAGGGAAATAAAGATCGTCAGCGGCAAGGCCGAGTTTCTAGCCTGATTCTCCTGCCATTCATTCAGGGTACCGGTTATAAACTGCGGCCTCGATGGATCAAAACATCGCGATGACACAAATAAAAAGGCCAAGCCAACTACGGCTGACCTTTTAAAAGTTATCCGCATGGTAAGCATAAAAAAACGTTGCCGCAGCCATAGCGGCAACCAAAGGATTATCCACGAGATGGATTTGCTTTCGTTATTATTTAATTATTCTAATTTTTTTATTTTTTTTGCGCTATCGGTGTATTCCGCCGGCGCTGTAGGATGCTTCCGACAACGATTGGCAGAGAAAATAATTTCTTCCGATTGGTCGGAGTTAAACGGCATGGAGAGGGAAAAATGAAGAGTGCTTTGATTGTTGACGATCATCCGCTGATGCGCATAGCGATAAGGCTGGTATTAGAACGCCACCACATTAACGTGTTAGGTGAGGCCGGAGATGGCCCAACCACCATCGCCCTCGTGCGTAAACTCGACCCGGCGCTGATAGTGCTGGATCTCAATATTCCCAAGATGGATGGGCTGGAGGTCATTACGCGTCTGCGCGCTCAGGGTATGATGCAGAAAATATTGGTGATCTCTTCTCAGGCCCAGGAACATTTCGCCGCCCGCTGCGCCCTGGCCGGCGCACAGGGATTCATTGCCAAAAAAGATACGCTGGAAGGATTGGGTGAGGCACTGAAAACGCTGCGCGCCGGGCGAGTTTATCTGCCAGCCCAATGCTATGCTTCAGGCGCACCCGGTATGCCATCGGAAAGGAACCGCAGCGAAGCACAATTGCTGAGCACTCTTTCCGACCGTGAACTCGTGGTGCTGCAGTACCTGGCGCGCGGCTGGAGCAACAAGGAAACCGCCGATGAACTGCTGCTGAGCAATAAGACCATCAGCACCTACAAAACTCGGTTGATGAGCAAGCTCCATGTCCACAACCTGGCCGACCTAATCGCACTGGCGAAGCGCCAGGCGCTGGTCGATTAATTTGGCGGGCGCAGCTAGCCCGCCGCCAGCCAGTCGTCGATCGCCTGATTTAATTGTTCTACACTGAGCAACGTGGCCTTCCAGCCCAAACGGATCTCCCTCGGCTGCAGATGATCGCAGAGTCGCTCAAGGTTAATGCAGCACTCTGCCGCCCGCTGCGCCCCGATAATTTGCGCAGCCCCCGAGAGACGGTGAATGCATTTCTTCAGTTCTGGCCAGTCCTCCTTTTCCAGCCGCTCACGGGCAACTTGCAGATCAGTCCGATTACTGTTGAGCGTAGTACTCAGCAATTCACGCATCAGTTGGTCGTTATGTTGAGTCAATGTCCGCAGACCCTGATAGTTCACCAACGATTCAAGCCCGACGTCACTTGTAGCCTCTTCTTCTGCTCGCCGCGGATACAGACGCTGCACTGCATCCGTCAGCATCATCTGCAGCTGCTGCAACTGCAGCGGCTTGAACAGGCAATCGTCCATGCCCGCTTCCTGACAGCGGCTGCGTTCCTCAGGCCAGGCGTTGGCCGTTAACCCGATGATGATGGTGGGATGGGTCTGATGCTCGCGGATCAGGCGCGTCAAGGCCAAGCCGTCCATACCCGGCATACTGCAATCGGTGATCACCAGTTCGAACCGTTGCTGGCGCCACCGTGCCCAACCCTGTTCGCCGTCCTGCGCCTCGGTGACCTGATGGCCCAAATACGTCAATTGACGCCGCAGCAGTAGACGGTTGGCCGGATGATCGTCCACGATCAAAATGCACAACTCGACGGGGCTACTCAGTGGTTCCGGCTCAGCCAACGGCACCGCCACCGCCACCGCCACCGCCACCGGGCGATCGTTATGTTGTTCCACCGGAATGCTGAAACTGACGTTAGTGCCCTGCCCTGGCCGGCTAACCATGGATATCTCACCGCCCATCATGTTCACCAACTGTGCGCAAATCGCCAGCCCAAGGCCGGAACCGCCGGTTACGCTGCCGTTTTGCGCCTGCACCCAAGGATCAAAGATGTCACACTGTGCCGCGTCGTCGATGCCATGCCCGCTGTCCTGCACGCTGATAGTGAGCCGCGCACGGCCATCCGGCAAGGCGGTAATATTCAGGTCGATATCAATACCACCCTGCTCGGTGAACTTCACCGCATTGCTAACCAGGTTGGAGATCACCTGGCGAATACGTAGCGGATCAACGAAAATTTCATAGGGCAAGGTAGCGGGCAGCGAGCTACGCAACCACAGGCTTTTTTGCCGCGCCAGCCCTTCGAACACCCGCACCACCGGCGGCAGCAGCTCTGTGGTGTGCAGCCACTCAGGTGACAGCTCCAACCGGCCGGATTCGATACGCGCCATGTCCAGAATGTCGCCGATCACCCCCATCAGCGAACGGGCCGACTCCCAGGCCACCCGTATCGGATCCTCGCTGTCGTTGGCCTTATCGGAGGTTTGCACCGCCAGCTCCAGCAAACCGATGATAGCACTGACCGGGGTACGGATTTCATGGCTCATGGTGGCCAGAAAGGTGCTCTTGGCGCGGTTAGCTTGCTCGGCATTTTCACGCGCTTCGAACAACGCCTTCGCCAACGCTTCGTGCTCGGTAATGTCCATCCAGGCGCAGATTAGCCCTTCGGCGTACGAATCCGGTCGGACGTAAGTCACGGCATAATGCACCACAGTGCGCTGTCGCTCGCCGTCAAAAACCTCGATGATGCGCGTATCACTGCGATTTTGAGGCCCTTGGTTGGTCAACATGTGCGCTGCCTGTTGCCAGACATCGTGCAGCGGGCTTTCATCGTGGCGCGGGCCGTGCAGCCAGCAGTCCGGCTCTTCACCGCAGAAGAAGTCGCGCCATGCCGGGTTGGACATCATCAACTCACCGTGCCGATCGACCACGTACAGCGGGATCGGCACGCTGTTGAGCAGCGTTTCATTGAACCTGAGCTGCGATTGCAGGCTCTGCTGCGCCCTGCGGCGCGCGCCGACCTCGCGCCGCAGGTAGAAGATCCACAGCAGTGAGCTCAACACCAGCGTGGCACCGCCGCCGGCCAATAACCAGAACTGGGTTCTATACAACTGCCAGGTGTTGAGCTCCACGTCTGGGCGAGTTTGCCACTTGGTCAGAATGCTGGAAATATTGTTGGGGGCGATGCTCTCCAGCGACTTATTGAGAATACTCAGCAGCTCCGGCTGATCACGGCCGACGGCGAAACGGATCGCCGCCATCTCTTTGCCGATCCGCTCGGCCACCTGCAAACGACCTTTAAAATAGTGGTCAATCATATAAGTGGCGCCGAACAGGTTGTTGACCGCCGCATCCGCCTTGCCCTCGTCCACCCACTGCATCGCCAGGTTGGCGTTCGGCGCTTCAAGGATCTCGATGCCAGAGTATCGTGTCTGTAGCTCTCGCTGCAATGCGTTGCCTTTCACCAGCGCTACCCGTTCGCCAGCAGCCAGCGGGCGACCTTTTTCACGCCCGGCCTTGACCACCAACACGAACGGTGAACTGAAGTAGGGGCGAGAGAATAACAGCGCCTTGCCGCGCTCATCGCTTTCGCTGATAGCGCCGACGAAGGCGGCGTCACCCTTTGTGATGTGCTCCAGCATATCGCCCACCGCACCGGCCGGCACCGGGTGAAATCGTAGGCCGGTACGCAGTTGAATCAGATGCAGCACGTCGGCGGTAACGCCATAGAAGTGACCGACGGCGTCGACCATGGTAAAAGGGGCGTAGAATCCGTTGACCGAGACCTTAATGCTGGGATTGGCCGCCAGCCATTTCAGCTCTTGGCCGCTGAATGATATTTTCTTACGCACGCGCCACAGATCGGTATGTTCCCCGCCCCCCCACTGCTGCAGGATCACCTGGTGCTGGACATCAGGGATTGCCGCCAGCGCCTTATTTACGCTGTCCAACAGTATCTTCTGCTCCTTGCGCAACACGAAGCGGCTGCCAGTGTCGCGTTCCGGGAAGCTTTCCTGTACTTCCAGGTAGGAACTGTAATTATGGTCAAGCAAATAGGTGGTAGTAATCAGGCTGCCGATGTAAAAATCGCTATCGCCGAAAGCGACAGACGCCAGCGCCGCATCGTCAGACTCGAAGCGCACGATGCGCGCATGGGGAAAGCGCTGCTCCAGCCAGCCATAGTCGAGATACCAGGACGACACCGCCAGCCGCATACCCTCTTCATATTGGAAGGTGGCGTTATAGGCGCGGCGCGCGTGCACCAGCACTGGGTTGTCGCTGGTCAACCGATCGGACAGCGCCAGCGTGCTGCCCAACGGGAACATTTTGCCGCCGGGATGGACCATCAGATCTACGGCGCCGCTGTTCAGCGCAGCGATAGCCGCTTCGTGGTTCGGGTATTCGCGCACGTTGACGCGCAGCCCGAGATACTGAGAGATCAGCAACACGTAATCGGCGGTGATGCCCTCGTAACGCCCTTCCTCGGTGAACATATCCAGCGGCGGGATCGACGGGTGCCAAATGGCGACATTGATTGCCTGTTTTTGTCCCAGCCAGCGCCATACCGGGTCACTGAGCTGGAAATGGGTAGGCGTGTAACTTTCCCGGCTGTTGATCCACAGAGGCCGATAGGGATCATCGGCCAGAGCCGGCATGGCGAACAAGGTTAACAACAATAAGGGCCTGATGATCAGATTCAATCTATGCGTCCAGGTTGTGATGACGTGCGAAGTCCACCAGTGCCAGCATTGAATCCAGCCCCAATTTTTCGAGGATGCGCCGTTTATAGGTACTAATAGTTTTGGTACTGACGTGCATCTGCAGGGCGATATCCACGACCCGCGCGCCACGCGCCAGGTGCTGCAATACCTGCAATTCACGGTTTGATAACGCAGCGATGGCCGAGGAGCCCGCCGCAGGATGCTGGCGGCCGCCGCCGCTCTGGCGTTTGAGAGGGAAATAACCATAGCCGCGTTTTATAGCACGCACCGCGTCTACCAGCTCCTCGAGATTGTTGCGCTTACTGATAAAGGCATGCGCTCCCGCGCGCTGGCAACGGCTAACATAGTGGTCGTCATCGCGGCCGGTCAGAACCAGCAATCCGCCCTCAAAGCCACCGGCGCGCAGCTTGTCCATCAGCTCAACACCGCCTAAGCTGGGAATGTCCAGATCGACGATCACCACATCCGGCGCAGGGTGCAGATTACGGATTTGTTGCAGCGCCCGTAGCCCGTCGTCGGATTCCCCTACCACTTGGTGGCCGACGTTTTCCAGCAGTATGCGTACCGCGATCCGGGCGAGGGGATGGTCGTCAATTATGTAGAGACCGGACATTGGATTCCTCCTGGGGTTGTAGGGAACGGAAACCGCCCTTGACTTCCTATTCTATATTACTTCAATCAGAATAATCCGTGTATCCATGACAGGCCCTCCCCCCGTCTGCGCTTTAACAGGATATAGCGTCGATGTTATTTTGACCGAAGTGGTCAACTCAGTACCTGTGTACGATTCCCTGTCGTTCACATACAGGACGGATTGAAGGTCCCCGTTGTTTATGAGTCTGTGACTGCCCCCGATTACGGATACGCGGTAGAGTGCACCCACGCTATTGCAGTTGGCGGTTATAGTCTGCGACTGTGTAGATTCATCACCCACGCGCATCATCAGGGCTCCATGAGCCATCGTTATCCGCTCCACGTTAAAACTACACGCCGCAACCGTCCCGCCCCATGCATACCCTACAGCCTCTTGCCCCCAGAGCGTAGAACCGGCTACTGAGCTGGCCCTGTATTCTATACCAAAGCCCGCCCCGACGGAGGTGGTCGCCGTTTTTTCGAACTGAGTTGTCGGCGGAAGTCCTATCCTTTCGATCAGTTCTATCCACGTGTACTGCCTGCCGGGCACCAGTCCGTATATGTCGGTAGGGGGTATAATATTGCCCCACATCGGGCCTTGGGCATCCATATGTACTGATACCTGCCCAAGCGAGTTCGCTGTCACTGCCTGATCAGATGGTATCTGGTTGTGATCCACGATGATCACGATCGTATCTGTAGTTTCTCCCGGCCCGGCCGGGACTGACTCCTTCACGTAATAACGGTACCACGAAGCCCCCCAACTCCCCCCCGACAACGATAGCAACACAATCATAATGATCAATCGGTTCACAGCCCCGTCCCTCGATCACTGCCCCCAGGACATGGTACCGTTTGGATCTCCCGGACATGCGACGCCCCTTCAACCTCCCCCATGAAACAACTCCCTAAGATCTTTCCAAGCCCCTCGATCAGGTCTGCACATTTAGTCCTATTCATCTACTATCCATTAGTCTCGTGTTATGGTCGGGCTAACCAACGGCAGCGCTCAGGATTTGCCTCTAGCGATCCCCAGTTTTATTACATGATTTCAGTAAAAATGATACCATGCGCTGATATAGGCCCGCCGTTAAATGCGCTGCCATACGACCCTGGCCCCGATGCGCAGGTCTTTCGCCGGGTACTGGTACCCGCTCGTGTATTCGCCTAACTTGTCATTATTAGTAATGTCGGTTATTACTATGGAACTGTGTGCATAAGTAGAACCCAGGCATAGTATCATTACGATAAGCGGCACGTTCAGGCTAACCCACGTGCAAAGGGCGTTCCTCAATTGACTACCGCGTTCTCTCATGTCCGCATTCCCATCTATTTTCATATTTCATATATCCTCACACGTTCCTGAGTAGCCGATTCGCTCATTGCTTTTTTTCGTGCTTGATAATAAAGCCGCTGACGTTTTTTATTGTGATTGTATAACGCACGCTGAGCCATGGTTTGGCCATTAGACCCAAACCATAGTCCAAGCCAGTCGAACCCTTTATCTAATCGACCAAGTTGCGTTTTATGCGGGTGAAAGGTAAATCCTCCCGCTTGCATAAAATTCCTGCAAACGCCGCACGGCGCGTTTTAGGCCCCAGCGGGTTTTGCTCATTAATAAAAAATCATCCATATATCGGATATAAAAAACCTCCTGACTCAAGGCGAAATCTGCGTCTACATGGTACAATAGGCTGCAACCCAGCAAGGAACTCCGAGCGCAACCTCGACTGATTCCGCATACCCTGCGCAGCAGCGCCTTGCCGTCGCACCGCCAGTGAAAAACGCCAGTGCCACACCTCCACATTGCCCTGTGCGTTGCGCCGTTACCGACACAACCAACGACAGGCTTCACACCAGGCGGTCTCGTTTGCCGTCACGCCCTGCTCCGATATTAAGGATAAAACAGCGCAAAGGTGCCGCTGGCGCTAAAGTTGCCTGGCACGATGCCATTGTTAATTAGCGCGTCCGGCTCCACCTGCAGCCGGTGGTAAAACCTCAGCGTGGCGTCAGGGCTGGTCAACGGCGAACTGCTGGCGTCGCCCAGCTTCAACGACTGGCGGTTGGTGTCTTTTAGCGTAATCGCAAACCCCGCTGCCGTGCTGCTGGCGTCCAACGCCAGCGCACCGGGAACGTTGGCGCTCTGATTGCCCATAAAAGTCACCTCTACTGTGCTTGCAACCTGAAGGTTGCAATTCTGCAGCCGGATGTTAAATGCCTGGTCCGCCGTACCGCCATTCAGGTACAGATCGCGGCTGCCAATCTGCGCAAAATCGATCTGGATATCCCGGTCATCCGGGTGCAGCGTGCAGGCATGGGCGCGAAGCGTGCCAGAAAAATGCATATTATCCGCCGCGTCGGCGGCGGTATTTGCCAGCAGGCCGAGCGTCAACAACATGAATTTGTTCATCATTGCACCTAGTAATATTCGGCCAGCAGGCTAGCGGTGGCGGTAAATGCCCCTTCCTGCGGGGCATCGGCGCTGTTGCCGACCGGCACGGTACTCAGCACCGGCAGGCTGTTGCTGTCCGGTATTGGATAATCAGTGCCAAAGTTGACAGCAACCCCATTAAGCAACAGACGGATACCGAGGTTGGCATCGCTGGTGGCCAGCGACTGGCTGTCCCAGGCGTTGGCCACCCCCTCAAAGCGCAGCCGCAGCGGCCAATTTTGTCCGTCGCTGCCGCAGCTGACGCGATAGGTCACTGCCTTACGGTAGCTGTTGCCGTTCAATCGGTTGATATTGATGTCGTCACCGAAATCCACCTCAATGTCGCCTCCGGTGCCGTTATCAACCTGACATGCCGGCGGCAGCAGCGTCCCCTCAACGTTAACCACCGTAGTAGCCTGCGCTCCGGTGATCCAACTCAGAACCAGGCACAGCGCAAGCGACCGTCGTATTCTCATTGCACGCTCACCACGACCGTCGCCGTAGCCTGGAATGAGCCCAGTACATAAGCCTCACCCGTCTTTTTAACCGGCGTCAGCGTCAGGTTCAACGGGCCATCCTGATCCATGCGGATCGGCGTATTCAGATTCTGCGCGGCGCCGCTCCTTTTCAGCGCCAGCTCGAATCCTGCTGCGCCGGTGACCGGGATCAGGTTAGTGTTACCGCTGGATGCATTTATTTGCACGCTGACACTCTGCAGCGGGTTGCGGTTCTGGCAATCCAGCCGAATATCAATGGGTTGCTCATATTCGCCGTTGTCGATACCGCTGGTTAGCACATCGCCAAAATCAACCGTCGGCGGCTGCGACAAATCGCAGGTGGTCGGCGCATACAGTTCGCCGGTTACGGTGATCACCACGCTGCTGGCCGCCATCGATGACAGCGACAGCGCCAACAGTGAAAACGAAATCAAAGCCTTACGCATGTTTATCCCTTACTGATAATTGAGTTGAAAATCCAGCGTCGCCTGGTAGGCATCGGCCTGCAACGCCGCAGCGGTACGCTCCGGCGTGATGGTAAAGCGCAGTTGGTTGTCGCCCGGCGTAAGGAACCATGGCGCGCCAGGCACGCCGGGGCGCAAAGTGTTGCCGTGCGCATCCCGCAGCCGCAGCCCGATACCTTCAGCGCCCTTGACCTGAAACAGTGCTGGTGTGTTTACATCGGCCGCGGCGCTGAAAGTCAGTGTGACGATCGGCTGTTGCGAGCTCCAGGTCAGGGTGTTGTTCTGGCCGTTCAGTACCGCACCGGCGGAGCGGAGGCAGCCGGTCAGCCGCAGGCTAAACGGCGTCGGCTCGGCACTGTCGCCCGGGTGCTGCAACTCACTGGTGCTCGCCGCTGGCAGCTCGATGCTTTGCCAGCGGGAGGGCATCTCCAACTGGCAGGCAGCTTCACGCATGGCACCAGAAACGTATAGCCAGCCGATGGTGCCCTGAACTTCTTCACCACCATATTCGGCGGCGGCAACCGGCGCCATGCCTGTCGTCAGCAGCAACAGCGCCAACCCTGCCCACCTTGCGCAAACCCCAACGGCAGACATCATTTCACCTCTTGCGCCGTGCACAGAGAGCCCTGGCAATTGAACTTCAGCTTTGGCCGACCACCGTAATCGTTGATGTAAGTCAGCACCGGCGCGTTGCCCAACTGCGCCACCGTGGGTTTCAGCGTTTGCTCACTCTTCGGCGCCAGCATCACCGGCTCAAACTCGTCGATGTTGTGAGTACTGCTGTTACCTGCGCCAACCAAGGTGACGTAATACGGCGTCGGGTTGACCGCCATGTAACGATCGCCACTCTTTTTCAGCGTCAGTTTCAGCTGCGGCGCCGGCGCGTTATGATCGATTGTCAGCCCCTGCGGGCGATAGAACAGCTTCACCCGGGTTTGCAACGCCAGCTGCATGGTGTTCGGCTTATTGCTCTTAGGCGGCACTTCACGCAGATTGAAGTAATACAACGATTCGCGATCCTGCGGCAGCGCAGAGACCGCCGGCAGCGGCTGTACCTTCAGCTGGCCGCGGCTGTCCGGCTCCATACGTTGCAATGGCGGCACCACCAGCAGCGGCGATTGGATCTTTTTGCCATTTTCGTCCTCGATCCAGCCCTGCGCCAGATACGGCGTATCTTTGCTGTTGTTACGAATATTCAGCGTGGTAGCGACCGTGCCGCCCCCGACGATCACGCGGGTTCGGTCCAGCGCCACTGCGGCACTGGCTGGCTTAATCACCGTCAGTGCGGTCAGTACCAGCGGGAACAACATTAAATATTTAGCTTTCATGGCTTTTCCAAAAATAAATCCAATAAATAAGGTTTAAATACCAGTTCCCTCACTCACGCAGGGAAGCAACAGCGAAGCGTTATCAAGACTCGCGAGGTCTTTAGGAAGCATCATCTCGCACTGTGTTGCGCCATCCCATTGGACGCGCATTTTCTCACCCGGCTTCATACCACTAAGCCAGATAAGGCCGTCATCGCCGACGATACCGGCGCTTTTACCCTTGGCGGTGTAAACAGTGGAACCGAACGGCGGCACTTTGCCGTCCTGCAGGCGAATGTTCGCCAGCCCTTTACGTCCGGCCACCACCTCCAACTGGCGGTAACCGATCGCGCCTTCGGTCAGGGTGAGTTGCGCTACCGAATCTGCGGCCTCAATCTCATCCCCCAACTTACCCAACACCACGTTGGCGTGGGTACGGTTATAGCTGCTGATGCCGGTTAGCACTGCCAGCCCCTTCCAGTTGGTGTTGGCGGCACGCCCCCCCCCCTGCAGCGGAACTCTGGCCACGCCGTCGGTATCTATCATCAGCCGGGTGCCGCCGCGACTGCCGCCGCCGTGCAACACCGCCCCCTGTGCGGTGACCGTCAGGCCGCCATTCAGGCTGGCATTGGCGGCACTACGCGAGGCGCTGCTACCGGTGGCGCTCAGGCTAACGTCCCCTCTGTCGCCCTGGCGGCTCCAAAAGCCGCTCAAATCCGTATCCTGCCGATTCGCCGTGACGCGAACGTTGTAATTATCGGCTTCATCAGTGCGGCCAGAATAACCCAACGACTGACTGTTGTAGCTACGGCGTTTATTGCCGCTGTAGGTCAGGTAACCCTTATCGCCCCAGGGGACGTTCAGCGACAGCATCAAGCCATCGTCGTTGCGGCCGTAATAGCTTTGACGATATGCGCGGGCGGACACGCTGATATTCTTGAATCCGGGCGCATCAAAATAGGTGTTCAATGACAGTTCAAAACGGTCCGACGCCGGGCGGTTCCAGTAAGACTGATGGGTATACATCAGGTAAGCGCTGATGCCTGAATCGGCAAAACGCTGGTTAAAGCTGATGTCATACCGCTCCTTACTGCTGCCGCGGTAATGGCCGTAGCCCTTGAGCGCGCTCAGATACTCCGCCATCGAATAGAAATCTTCTTCCGAGAAGCGATAGCCGGCGAAGGTGACCTGGCTGTTATATTCCTCAAACATCTTGGCGTAGCTAACACGCCAGGATTTCCCCTGCAGAGTTGTTTTGTCGGCAATGCGGCTGCGCGCCACCGTCAGGTCCGAAGATAGTGCACCAAACTGATACAAATCGCGCCCGACACCCAGCGTCAATGCCTGATAACCGTCGCTGCCCAGACCGCCGCCATACAGTGACCAGCCGTTAGTCACCCCCCAGGAGGCCTCTGCCGCGCTAAACAACGGCCCTTCCAGCGCGTGCTGCCAGTCGGTTGGGCGGCCGGTGAAGATCCTGTAACGCACCGTCCCTGGCCGGGTTAGATAAGGCAGCGTAGCGGTGGATACCTGATAACGGTTTATCCGCCCATCCTGTTCACGGATTTCTACATCCAAGGTACCGCCAACCGAAGAGCTGAGATCCTGAATACTGAACGGGCCTGGAGCTACCTGGGTTTGATACAGCACCCGTCCTTGTTGGCTGACCACTACCGTGGCATTGGATTCCGCCACGCCGTTGACTTGCGGCGCATAGCCGCGCAGCGCCGGCGGCAACATCGATATATCCGATTCCAGGCTGGCGCCGGCATAGCGGAACGAATCGAAAATATCCGAGGTGAGGTAGTTCTCTCCCAGCGTTAGTTTGACACGCCAGTCCGGCAGCGCACGGTACAGATAGTAGCGGCTCCAGTCCAACCCCTTGCGTTGATACTCGCCATCGGCCAACAGATCCTGCAACTGCCAGTCGGCACGCAGGCGCCATGGCCCCCAATTGGCACCCAACGTACCGCTGCCGGTCAGTGAGTGGCTTTCGCCGCGCGCGCCATCACGACGGATGCCGGCGTTAAGGTTGTAGTCAAGCAGCATGCCCGCCTCCCCGTTGTCCCAACGGGCCGGTGGATCCCAATTTTCGCTAGTGTATTCCAGGTAAATCTGCGGTACGCTAACGTTCAGCGTGGAATTGCCCAAGTCGGTTTTCGCCGTCATACCGGGCAACGAAGAAAACAGCAGTCCACCGTCCGGTGCCCAGGCCAGTTGTTTTTGGTAATCGGGCTTTAAGCCAAACTGATTCACCAACTCTTCATTCAGCAGCGGCTGCGGTAATTCATTATCCTCACCGGACAAGCGATAACGGATGTTATTGCCCGTCAGGCTTTGTCCATTGACTTTAACAGTGAGCAAATAGACACCGGGCATAATGTATCCGGCGCGGGAAAACTGTGTCAGGTCCATATTTTCCCGATCTTCAATGTCCAGAACATCAGTATTAAATTCAATATCACCGGCGATAGAAGCAGCCGACAAGAACAGACCATAGATAAACAGGAAATAGTTCAACCTCCCGCCGAATAAGTTCTGGGCATTCATGATGACGACTCATTTTAATAATAATCGAGTTTGTACTTAATTAATGCAAAGTGATTACCAACCTGCAGCAGTTCAGTATTTCCCACCAAACGGAAATGATAATTAAGCGTCCTTTCACCTTGTGGTATAGAGTGTTGCATCATAGGTACGCCCGGCGTGGCGATATGCCCGCGCTCGTCCTGAATCTCTAGCGCCAAACCTTTGGCACTGCCCTGTAAAGCGAAATATTTCCCGTCTACCTGACCGTCGAATGTAATTTTAAATGCGGTCCAGTCATCTTTATTTTTACGCATCGGAGTGCAATTAATCAGTTTAATACTGAAGGGGTGCAACTCACTTCCTTCATTACGGATAAGGTGATCGACAGACATATTCCTTACCAGGATATTTTGTTGGTGACTGTCTGGGTGCAATGCACAGGCCGAATCAACCACTAAACCGCTCCAATCGAATTGCCCTTTCATTGCAGCCGTGGCTAACGCCTGAGACGAATAAAAAGCGTAGATAAAGGTTAATACGCAGCCAACTGAAAATGATGTCGTTCGCATGTTATTTCTTTTGTTTATCAGGGGCAGTATTACACTGCCCGCCGTGCTTAAAACACCTTAGGCAAACAATTATTGGGTGATAATTACGAATAGGTGATGGTGAACGTCGCCACGCTGTTGAACACACCAAGGCCCACAGGATCGGCGACACCATCAGCAGCCCCAACGGCAACCGCCTCAAAAGTCAGGGTGTTATCACCGTTGTGCAGCTGTTGGTCAATAGTGCCATTAGGTGTAATAACCCGGTTGTTCAGGCTGAGTTCAATCCCCAAGTTATCGACACCGGTGGCATCAAATACATTTGTACTATGGCCAACGGTACCGACAAAGGCAAACTTCGCGGTGTTCTTGGTAGCGACGCTGCAGTTTGACAATGTGATCGTGTTACTCACTGGATAGCTCTTCCCACCGCCGTTTAACGAGGCCTGAGACAGGATGCCGAAGTCGAAATCCTTATCCAGCGCACCAGGCGCGATGGAACATGGGGTATCTGCAACCGTTCCCTTGAAATTGAACTGCCCGCTATTTGCTTGAGCTGCAGAGGCCATACCCAATGTCACTACCGCCGCTAATAATTTTTTGTTGAAGTTCATTCCCTATTCCCTACTCCAATTAGTAATTTTATGTATGCCGTTAGCATTCAGTATGAAATACAATAGCTATGCTCAAAGTCACGGTATTACCTGAACGCCGTAACGTTGATGAAATAATAACCCTCATCTGGAAAACACCATATAGGAACGGCGGCAGTTTCCCCCTGCTTTAGGGGAGTATTTTTGTAGGACAAGGACTACATGTGGGGGGATATTTAACCGAACATGTAAGAGTTATCGGCTCAACCACCTGACATTATAGTGGAAAATCACATTTTTCATTCAATAACTCGAAGATTTATTCTGGGTAACTCAGCATTATTTCGTTATAACTTGATGACATGAAGGCTTATTATTTACGTAAACAGATATTTTTCTTTTCCATCAATTTTGTATGCCGCCAAAAGCTGAATGCACTGAGTATGCTGAGAGAAAAAAATTTACTAACCATTTTTCCCCTGATAATAGAATGGCGATAGAATTAAAATTTACCTTCTCTAAAAAGAGAAACATGACAGGTCTCTTCGGACGTTAATCGCTGTAGCAGGGTAGCAAAACGTTAAAATTTTAGAATCAGATAACGAGATAAGACTTGCAAGACAAGGATTACCGCACCATAAATAGATATATTCACTTAGCCTGTAAAAGATCGGGTGAAGCACAGCCGTTTCATCGCCATCACATAAGAACTGTCGCAATAAAAATTTGCATCGGGAATAATAAGTATAAGATCACCCTGCTCATCCCTGACAAATAATCATCATTGAATCTTTCCCTTACAGTATCACCCCGTCATCCCCATTAATAACCCTCATTAATTATGTTATTATATACCTTCATATACCCCAGAGGATAATTTATGGAAAACATGTTATTTCTCAGCACCTAGCCAGAACTCACATGATGAAAACCAGAAATTTAATAACGGAGTATAACTTCACAAGGGTAGCTATTAACCAAATTCTGGACTCTCTTTCCCTTTCAAAAAAAAGATGAATCGCCACGGATAATCCAGACACTTTCGAGCCGTTGATAATACTGGTTTTCATATTCAGCCGGTGGCATCTGATTACGTGAACCATGCCGACGCCCACAGTTATAAAACATTTCGATATAATCAAAAACATCGCTGCGGGCTTCTTCCCGCATTCCGTAGATCTTTTTCTTTATCCATTCGCGTTTCAGTAGCTGGAAAAAACTTTCCGCAATCGCGTTGTCATGGCAGTTACCACGACGACTCATGCTGTCTTCCAGATCGTGTAATTTCAGGAACGACTGCCACTCATAGCTTGTGTACTGACTGCCCTGATCAGAGTGAACCAGTATCTGTTTATAAGGATTGCGCCGCCATACCGCCATCAGTAATGCGTTCAGGACAATATCTTTTGTCATCCGGGATTGCATTGACCAGCCAATAACTTTTCGGGAGAACAGATCAACCACCACGGCAAGATACAGCCAGCCTTCATGGGTCCGGATGTAGGTTATGTCCGTCACCCAACGCTCATCCGGTGCGTCCGGATTGAACTGCCGCTGGAGCCTGTTGGGTGCCACGATGCTGGCCTCACCTTTGCGTGCCCGTAGGCTCCGGTACCCGACCTGAGCCTTTATTCCGGCACGCTTTATCAGCCGCCAGACCCGGTTCACTCCGCAGTGTAGCCCGGTATCACGCAGATCGAGATGGATCTTGCGATAACCATGGAACAGCCTGACTTAAGCCAGAACTGATCTGCCCGGCCAGCATCTGGTCTGCCTGGTGACGTTGTGAATGTGGCTTTTGAAGCCAGACATAAAATCCACCCGGATGAACATCCAGAACCCGGCAAAGCAGACGCACAGGCCAGCATTGGCTGTTGTCACGGATAAAGGCGTACCTCAGTCGGACAGTTTTGCGAAGTACGCCGCGGCTTTTTTAGTATGTCTCTCTCGTCAGTAATCCGCTTCAATTCTTTCTGAAGTCGCCGGATCTCAGACTGGACATCGGGCTGCGTTTTAGTGGCTGATGAATCGGGCCATACTTTTTTACCCTGGCATAGAGGCTGTGCGTGGCGATATCAAGACGGGTGGCGACGCTTGTGATGGAATGGCCGCGATCCAGCAGGCGTTGCCGCCTGCACCGCGCTGGTGGTTAACAGCGCGGAAGTCACTAAAAACGATAAAATTTTACGCATATTCACTGTCCTGGCAGCCCATGTTCCCCGACTATAGAGGGAAGCGGCTAA